>JABAHP010000361.1_pt3 | contig 27964 bp, 21 predicted proteins | sample 7062081 | NCBI WGS metagenome assembly JABAHP01 (sample SAMN14534357, study PRJNA622989) | marine sediment metagenome | biome: marine biome [ENVO:00000428]; feature: marine pelagic biome [ENVO:01000023]; material: deep marine sediment [ENVO:00002113] | place: India: Gulf of Kutch | collected...
GAAATAAGAATTTTTATAAATGATAATGAGCATACTGAGTCAATTGGATTAGAATTTGCCGAAGTAAATTTCAAGCCAGCAAAAATTGAAGGTTTTGAGATAGGCAACTTAATTCCCAATAATGAGGAGATAAACCTCTCAATACAAATATATCTAGCTGATGAATTCAATTTGATCGAAGACATAACAATCAGTATAGATAATGTGATGTTAAATATTTCATATGATATTTTCCTTCCCACTTGGGATAACCCTCTTTTCGTGATTCTACTAATTGGAGCTCTAATAGGTTCTGGGTTGTTAGGAGGTTATTATGTATATTACAGATTAGTGTTAAGATTTCCTCGACAAGTAAGAAAAGTCAGAAAATTCCGTAGGACGCTCAATAAGAAGGCTCCTCCAAGTGTGTCAATAAAAAGTCGCGAAAAAGCTTTCAGTACAAATTTTAGTAAGGAATTAAAGAAAACTTCAAGTATAGTAACTTTAAAACGCTCTACAAAAACGGTATCAAAAACACCGAAATCAAGTAATATTAATGAAAATAAAGATCTTGTAAAAAAGTTTGTTATAATTTTGTTTATTATAATTTGTTTCTTTCTTTTTCCTATGGTAAGCTATTTCTTGCCTGATTCTTTTATAATCAACAATAAAATGATAAGCTTAAATATGCTTCAAGTTCAGAATCCTCTTTTATTTAATAGAATCTCTCATCATGAACAATGGATTAAAAATTCCAATTTTGATGTTAATGATAATTGGTCTATGTTTATGGAAGGTGATGTAACAGACTTATCTATGGATATAAGCAACAGTAGTGCGAATTACGAACTAATTGGAGATTATGGAACACAACAGTTTTATGAAGATGGAACTAGTTCCAATTGGACTAGACTTCAAAATGAGGACAATATTGTATTGCCTGACTATTTTGACTCAATTTCAAGCGGCGGTTCAGGCATGGATGAAAGAGGATGGTATTCATACTTCTTCTGGCCAGATAATCAACCTCAATCAGTAAAAGTTCAATGGAGAAAGAATTTCACAATGGATGTGAATATGGCAGATTACTATATTACATCTGCTTCATTAGAAGCTTGGATTAATGGTACTGTTGATGATAGCCCAGTAAATGGCGGGGGTATCGATCGCCCAGGTGACACATTGGCAGGAGGAACAACAGTCCAAATAGCCACAGGTGATTTTGCTCGATTTTTTATCGTAATTTCCGATGTTGAACAAAATAGAGAATTTACAGCTGTACAATATCAAACTGATAATTTAGGTAAAGACGGACCTCCCGCTATTACTCAATTAAACGATACACTTATCATGCCCATTAATGAAGAGACTTTAAAATTTTATCTTGAACAGGCTTTGCAGTACGATCATCAGAACTTTGCTATTACATTGGGCATGTATTTTTGGTGCGAAGATAGTGGTCATCCAGGAGATTCAGATGATTGGCAAATGATGATAATCAAAAACTTCTCCCTATCTATATCATATGAAAAGAGAATCAACCAATTTAATACAGCTTCATGGACATATAACGGTGAGCAAATTGAAGTAAACGGATATAGAGTTGAAGTTAGAGATGCTCAACTTAAATTTGAATCAAAATTGGATAGATTATGGCCTTCAGATCTATCACCTAATTCTAAATTTAAAATCCTTATTAATGGTGTAGAACACAATGAAACTATTCGATTAACTGATATAGGAACTGTATTTCAAAATATTTCAGAAACAGGAATCGGTGTTGGAAAAATAGTACCTAATGATAAAGAAATAAATGTCACAATTCAAGTATTTCTTGCCGATGAATTTGCTTTACAAGAAAATATTAAAATGTCAATAGATAGTGTAAGTCTATGGATTTCATATGACATTTTCATTCCAATTGGTGAATTTATTATATTTCAGATTTTATTTGTTTTAGCTTGTATTGGTATAGGAGGTTTAGCTACTTATGTAATATTATATCAGAGAATATTTAAATATCCTAAACCAGTAAGGAAAGTCAGAAAATATAAAAGTTCTTTACGTAAAGAAAAAACACCAGAAATTCCGATTGTCAGTCAAGAATTTGCATTCAAGCATTTATATAATCAAGAAATAGTTAATATCTCTCAAGAATTGAATGCTAAATTATTGCTACGAAAAGGTAGTCAAGCAAAACCTGGAGAACTAATTATAGAATCTAAATTAAGCCCTCAAGATGAATTAGATGAAAAAATAAACTCTGAAAAACTCATCTCAAAATCATTGGAAAAAAAGGAAGAACTTGACAAAATTGTTAAGGATTCTATTGGAGATGAATCAAAAGGAGAGAAATCTTAGTCTAACTTTAATTTTATTTATTTATTTTTATCTTCAATTTCTAATTTTAAAGATCCTAAAGTACAGAATTATTCTAAAACATGATAAATAAGTTTTTTAATAAACATTATTTAATTAATTCTTAAGAATTATTTATTGCAAGTATTAATATTAAATATTAAATTCAATGAAATATTGATATTAGAATATCCAAAGTGTTGGTGATAAGTTTCAATTAAAAATTACAATCATCAAAGAAATAAAACATATTATTTCTTTTTATCTATATTATTAATCTTGTTTCTACTTACGTTTATCTCAAATTTTGATTCTAGTAAATATTTAACTCGAGAAGTAGATCCCCAAAATTTACATCCTGCTGCAGAAGAAACGATTTCAAGGCAATGGCTTATTAATTATGGTTTCAATTATTTTACAGGATGGACATCAGTAAAGGAAGGGGGAGATCCAAATGATGTTGACGCATCAATTAACAACCAGGAGGGACAGTATTATATTTATGGTGATTCAGGTAGCTTAACTATTGATGATCCGCTTAGTGATGCAGATTGGACTGCTACTGTAAATCCAGACTTGCCAATCTTACCAGATCGTTATGAGATCAATTCATCTGGATGCCATGTATTTCACTTATGGCATGAAAACATCAACCAAACTCGTAATCGGCCAAGTGTGAGATGGCAAAGAACAATCAACATGCCAGTTGATATGAGAGACTATATAATAACTTCTGCTTCACTGGAAGCAGATTTTAATGCATCAGTAACAGTCTCTCCTTGGAATAATGGTGGTATTGATAGAGAGGGAGATATTGGTTTAGATGATTACTCTACAGGGGATTATACAGAGTTTTATATTCTAATTTCAGATGTTGCAGAATCGTTTCCACCTGTTAGAGTTGCTTATAATCACACGGGTGAACTTGGACGGGATTCTCCTGCTTTAGGAAGTTATCCCGATACTCCTTTGGATATAGTACCTGGAGATGTTTTAAAAGAAGTATTAGCATCAGCTTTTGAGAATGATGGTTTTAACTTTGTTATAACCCTCGGAATTGATATTTATTGTGAAGACAATGAGATAGGGGTAGATATTGATAGATGGGATGAATTGATTATTAGAAATTTTAATCTTAGCTTTTCATATGAAAAGAAAATTGATCAATTAACGACAATCTCATGGCAACAGACAGGAGACCAGATCACAGGAGAAAATATTCGAATCTCAAATGCTATTTTGAACTTTGATTTTAAAACTAATACACCTTGGCCTTCTAGTGCATCTCCTAACTCAGAAATTCGTGTATTTATCAATGATAAACAGCTACCGGAATCAATTAAATTGAGTAGAGCTGAATTAACTCTAGAACCCGCATTTATAGGAATGCTTGATGTAACATCACATGTCTCAAAAGATATTGATATTTCACTTAAAATTCAATTATTTTTAGCAGATGAGTTTGGATTAACTGAAAATATCACAATTTCTATTGATAATGCAGATTTTAGGATTACTTATATTATATCTTCACCAGATATTATCCCTGAGCCTGTGTTATTTAGGATATTATTAATAGTTGCTAGTGTTGCAGGTTTAAGTATTGGAGGATATCTTTTTGCTTATCAGAGGGTTTTAAAATATCCTAGACCTGTAAGAAAAGTTAGAAAATATAGGAGAACCCTAACAAGAAAAAAAGAACCAACCGTTCTTATTTCAGAGAGAGAAAAAGCGTTCAAAAAGGAATATAGCAAGGAAATTCATAAAACTTCATCATTTTTAAGAGGAAAACCAACGCAAGAAAGTACAGAAATTAAAGAAAAATTTCCTCCAAAACAGCCAAATGTATCTGAAAAATCACCCGAAAGTAATAAAAATATATAGAAAATGATAGAGGAATGATAAGATCTTGATTATGAAAAATAAAATTGAACGATTGCTTATAGTATTGATCTTTGTTCTAGTTCCATTGTTTTCTAGTATGTTTATATCAAATTTCTTCAATAATTACAATAAATTTGATATACAAACTGAAAAACTTAAAAGTTCAAGAATAGAGGAACATTTAAATATTTCTTGGATTGATAACCCTACATTTGATGGTATAGGAGAACCTTGGGAATCAAGAATAGAAGTAGATTCCAGAGATGTTTCTGGAAATATTTCTCAAGGTCAAGCAAATTACGATGTAATCGGTGATTCAGGACAAATTCAAATTGATGATCCACTTAATGATATAGATTGGCAAGATTATAATAATCCAGAGTTTCCAATATCTCCTGATACTAATGGAAGTTCTTCTGCAGGCTTATATATTACTCATGAGTGGGATGAAGGTGTAGATCAAACTCGAAACACACCAAGCATTCATTGGAGGAGAACTATAACCATGCCAGTCAATATGTCAGATTATATTATTACAGATGCTTCACTTGAGGTAATTTTTAACGCTACAGTTACAGCTGTAGGATCTAATCCTTTACAACCCCATATTGGAGGAATTGAGAGGCCAGGTGATTATACAGAATCCAATCCTCCAAGTATACCTCAATTTGGTATAGGAGATTTTGCTACTTTTTATGTATTAGTATCTGACACGGATAATACTAATTCATTTTTACTAGCCATAAATCAAACAACTGATCTTGGGCAAGATTCCCCAGAAATTTCAAACTACTCAGATACTCTTCTCGATCCTGTCCCAAAAAGCTTACTTATTTCATATTTAAACTCAATATTGCAGTATGATGATTTTAACTTTGTAATTACTTTAGGGATCGATGTTTATTGCGAAGATAATGAATATAATGTTGATATTGATACATGGGATATGCTGTTAATGCGATCCTTTAATTTAACATTTTCATATGAGAAAAAAATTGATCAACATACTACATTTTCATGGGAACAAGTTGGTAATGCAATAACCGGAAATAATGTTCAAGTTACACAAGCAAATGTCAACTTCAAATATAAAATTGATCAACCATGGCCAGTGAGCGCATCTCCAAATTCAGAGATTAGAGTTCTTCTCAATAATAATTCAATGAGAGAAACTTTTAAGTTAAGTACAGCAAATAGTACTTTTCAACTCGCAAAAGAGGGAGGATATGATGTTACATCTTTAATCTTAAAAGATACCAATATAACTCTTTCAATTCAAATCTATATGGCAGATGAGTTTGGAAACCCTCAAAACATTACAATATCAGTTGATGATGCATATTTATATATTTCATATATTGAGATATTTCGAGACTTTTTTACAGAACCGTGGGTATTTGCTGCTCTTTTAGTATTTGCTAGCGTGGCTACCGCAGGTCTTGGTGGTTATTTTATTGCTTATCAAAGAATTTTAAAGTACCCTAGACCAGTTAGAAAGGTGATGAAATATAAAAGAACATTAAGAAGAAGCCAAACTCCAGACGTCGCTATTATGCCACGAGATGTGGCTTTTAGTATGGTTTATAAACATGAATTAGCAGCATCTTCGAAACTGTTAAAAATAAAACCGAGCGAGGCAAAAAAACCTACTATCGCTGGAAAAGGCGTTGCTGAAAAACCTCCTGATAAAATAGAGGAAAAAGAAATAGACTCTGAAGAATTAATTACAAAATCTTTAGAGAAAAAAGAAGAATTAGATGAATTAGTTAAAGATACTATTGGAGAAAAAACAAAAACCGATAATTCTTAAAATTTTTATTCTGATTTTTTTAATAAAGTCATTATCAAAGCATCATGGAAGCTCCCATGAAATCTTAAATAATCCTTTAATCTTCCTTCTTCAGTGAATCCGCATCTTTTAAATAGAGATAACGACTTCTTATTTTCTTTAGCAATATATGCTTCAAGTCTATTTATTTTTAGATGATTGAATGCTATATTCTTTAATAAATTGAGAGATTTTTCTCCTAATCCTTTATTCCAAAAAGAAGGGATTAACCATATGCCAACTTGAGCTCTTTGATGCTGCCAATTTACATTCCAAAGGCTAATCGATCCAATTTTGACTTTGTTATCTTCATGATATTCAATAATATAATTATATTGTAAATTAGTTTCCCAATATCTCAAATACCCTTTAATTAATCTTTTTGAATGTTCATAATTCTTTAATGGTCCTAATGACAAATATGTTGTCAAATCTTTATTATTTAGGCTTTTAAAGAAGAAATCTATATCATTTTTAGAAATTTTTCTGAGAAAGAGATTTCCCTCATTAATTTCTTCAACAACCTTAGAATTTCTTATCATTTCTTAAAACTCAACGTTATTATCTCACATAACAAAAATAGTACCTATAAATATAACAAAAAAAAGGATAAAATAGTATTATGAAAAAAAAAGAAATAATTTTCTATATTCCTCCAGTGAAGTTTGGATCTCTCTTTTTTAGAAAAGCTTGAATGCCTTCATTAACATCTGTAGATCCAGCATTAACTCCAAAACCTAACATTTCAAATTGATTCCCTATTTCTAAAGGTACTTGGGTACCAAATTTTACTGCTTTCTTTATACATAATAGACTAGTTGTAGGTCCACGTCCTAACCATGAAGCTTTTTCATGAATAAGATTTTCAAATTCTTCTCCATCATCACAAAGATAACTTACATGACCCCATTCAAGCATTTTCTCTGCAGATACACGTTCTCCAAAATAAATCATATTTAATGCTCGATTTAACCCTATACGTCTTGCCATTCTTTGAGTACCTCCATTTCCAGGAAAAATACCTCTAGCTATTTCAGGAAACCCAAAAAATGATCTTTTGGTAGCAATTAAGATATCACAGACAAGAGAAAGCTCACATCCACCCCCGAAAGCATATCCATCTACAGCTCCAATCACTGGTTTTGGAAATTGTTCAATTAATGAGTAATATCTATGCTTTTGCTGCATGGCTATTGTCCAATGAGCAGGAATATTTGGTTTTAATCCTTTTCCCATTGGAGAAGATAAATCAGCACCAGCAGAAAACGCAGGTTTTTTCGTAACATTTTTAGTTCCACGTAGGACTATACATCTAACACTACTATCAGTTTCGAATTGTTCCATTGCTTCATAAATTTCTCTTAACGTTTGCGTTGTAAGTGCATTTAACTTATTTGGTCTATTAATTGAAATAACCGCATAATTTCCTTCTTCGTTTTTCTCTACAACTACATGTTCAAATTTCTTTTCTGACATTAAAATTTAACCTCTTTTATATTATTTCTAAATATCTTTAATATGTTGATTTTATGTTAATAAGTATTATTTTTAGTCAAAATTAAAAATTTTCAAAATGAATTTAATTGATATCTTCTTACTTTAAAAATAAAAGAAAAAAATTAAAAGAAAAAATAATTTTCTGAATTTATTTTCTCATACTGACAAATCCGCCAGATTTCATTAGTTCGCAAGGTTTCAAATAGTCTTTACCTGTTTTATTTGCTAAATCTTCTAATATTTCACTCCATTTCTCGAAGTTCTTTTTACCTGCTGCAAAAGGTCCTGGAGAATTCATACCAGCCATATTAGCATCATCAATGATCTTAAAACCAGAAGCAATTCCTTCTTCTAATATTCGACATCCTTCATTCAATAAAATAGCCATTGAAGTTTCTAAATTGAATAATCCTGCAGGTTCAGCACCTTTTACTTTTGCTTTAATACCATCTCTTCCAGCACTCCAATCATAAAATCCTTTACCTGTTTTTGCTCCCAAATTACCAGCATCCACCATTTCTTTAACAGCCTTTGGAGGTTCAAAATCTGCTGAGAGTGTTTCTTTATAATAATTCATTACATGAAGCATAGTATCTAATCCAACATAATCAGAAAGTTCACATGGTCCCATCGGCATTTTACCCCCAGCATCAGCATCTATATTTTCCCATGGTATTCCTTTATCTTTAGCAGTATCAAACACCCAACCCATATATATTTGTACAGGAGCATTTAACCTATTTACAATAAATCCAGGACGATCTTTTAAGACAGGTGCAATATATCTGTTCCCTCTTAAACAAGGTAAACTTTTTGCGACATCCATGGTCTTCTGGAATGTGTCATCGGATGTATCTTCACCTCTAATCACCTCAATGCATCTCATTAAAGGAACGGGATTGAAGAAATGCATTCCTGAAACTCTATCTGGTGCACCACAATCTTTACCAATTTCTGTTATACTCATTGTAGAAGTATTAGAAGCAAAAATTATATGTGAAGGACCATTATCCATTACAGTTTTACACACTTGTTTTTTGATGTCCATTTTCTCAATTACTGCTTCAATGACAATATCAGCATCTTTTACAGCTGAAGCCAAGTCAGTTGATTTTTTACATCTTGCCAGTACATCTATAGCTGTTACACCTTCACCTAATTTCCCCTTTTCTTCAGTTTTCTTTAGTCCTTTTTCTATACCATTATAGGCTTTATCAACTAGCTCATCTTTTATATCGACTAACGTGACATTATAACCTGCCATTAATGCAACTTGAGCAATTCCTTCACCCATAAGACCAACTCCTAAAGTTATAATATTTTTAATATCAGTCATTTTTACATTTCAACCTCTTTAAATTAAGTTTACAATAGAATTTAGTAATGTTAAATATAGGATCAATTATAATTTTTATTCCAAAAAATTTGAGAAAAAAGAGAGTATTATTTGTAGAAAATGAGTTCTTCTACACAAACATCTTTCTTAACATCATTTTCAAGAAAATTTATCTCAATTTTTTTTATGTTATTCCCTAATAATTTCTGAAATGCTGTTTCAAAGTATCCCTTATTAGTTCTACAAAAAGATTTTCCATAATTCAATTTTTCTCGATGACTAATCGGTGTACGTAAAAAACAATGATTTTCAATTATAATTCTTACTTTATCATTGTATTGTTGAATATCTCTTATTTGTATTGAATAATAATCTTTTAACTCCTCCATTAAAATGACCAAAACCTCCATTATTTCAAATTCTTCTTTACCATACTCCCTTTTTAATCTATCTGCAATTTGAGTACCGGGAAAGACACCTATTTGATATAAAATGGAAAGCAAACTATTACGCCCAAATACATCGTATACTTTGTTGACCAATGATTCGGAAATGATTTCAAATCCTTTAACCGAATTGATATTCTCAATCGGATTTTGTATCCTTTCATTGATCTCCTTTATATATTCTTCCAATTCTAATACCCCTAAATTCAATGAGACAATGTAAACACTTATAGATCCTTATTAAATAATTATTGCTTTCGAACTATTTAAAACTTAATTTTAAATCAGAATCCTCAAATTATATTTATATCACATGTTTACAACATTGAAATATGTTCTTGAATTTTAATTATCACAACAATATTTATCAAAGATGATAATGAAACAAATAAGAAGTATTCCTTATTTAATGCCAAAACCGGTAGCTTTAATCGGTGCTTTAATAGATAATAAACCAAATTTCTTTACTGTTGCCGATCTTTGCACTACTGCTTACAAAAGGTTTGTAATAAGTAGTGGTAAATCCCACCACACAAATAAAGGTATTCTAGAAAATGAAACCTTTAGTGTAAATATACCATCGAATGAAATGATGGAAAAAACAGACTATTATGGTATCAAATTTTAATCTGTAGAATTGTTTAAGCTAATAATTTTCTTTATAGCTCGCTCAACCTGATCATCAATAATAGCAAGAACTTTCCTATAGGTTTCATTAGATGTATAATATGGATCAATAATATCAATATTCTTAGATTCCCCGTTAAATTCTTTTAAAGTAAATGTTTTATTTTTAATTTTTTCAATGTCTTTAAAATTATTTTTAATATCCGTAGAATGGGAAGATTCCATTGTCAAAATTAAATCTTGCTTTTCTAGAAGTCTCCGATTTAATATTTTTGGAATAAAATCTGAATGTTTAATACCCTTTTCATTTAAGTATTTCTGAGACTCTGGTTGCATATAATTAAAAGCATTAAAAAATCCACAAGAGTCAAATTCCAAATTTACCTCTATTTTTTGGGCATGATAACGAGCTAAGTACTCTGCTGCTGGAGATCTTGCTGTATTTCCTAAACATACAAAGAGGATTCGTTTTATTTTATTCATATTTAATCCTGGAATGATATATTTAATTTTTTCTATATATTATCTTCTCTCTTGTTATGTTCAATAATCTTTCTAATTGTATGTAATACACCCTTCTCAATTCTCTCAAGGACCTTATTATAATCTTCTTGAGGTAAATCAAATGGATCTCTAATTTCTAAATTTTCTTTTTCTCCACCATAATCTAGTAGTAAAAAAACTTTTTTATCTAAATCTTTAAGTTCTTTAAATTTTCTTCTCAATTTATCAATATGGTGCTTTTGTTCAAATCCCAGAACGAGGTCCTGTTTTTCCAGAAGCGGGAGATCAATTCTTTTTGTTTTAAAATCTAAAATCTCAATTCCTTTAGAATTTAAATAATTGATTGTTCCAGGTTGAGCAGTTTCATAGTAATGATAAATACCTGCTGAATCGAATTCCACAGATTTCAATTCTTCTTTAAATTTTGTTTCTTTCAACCAGTTTGAAAGAGCTTCAGCAAAAGGACTTCTACATGTATTACCTGAGCAATAGAATAGGACTTTCTTTATTTTAGACATTTTTAACTCTTGTTGTTCTGTAATCAATAGAAATCTTTTCTATTAAAAAAAAATTTTGATTAACTTCAAAAAGGAATAAAAATATAGAACAAAACAGACAACTAAAAGATTTAAGATTAATAAGGAATAAAAAATGGCAGATGAAATTATCTTCAAGGAATATAGAGAGGATATTGAATCATTATTTACTCCCAAAAGAAAATATACTTTTTTAGTTGGGGCAGGAATCTCTATGGATCCTCCATCAAATATGCCCTCTGCCAGACAAATTGTAAACATTTTACTAGATTTATGCGCTCCTGAGGAGGAAATAGAGAATCTACTGTCACTCGAGATGTTGAGATTTGAATTAGTTGTAGAGAAAATTCAAGAGGCTTATGAGGAGGAATTAAAATTTTTGGACTATCTTGAATATATTACAGAACCTAATCTCATACATTTATTTTTAGGTAATGCAATCACTCGTGGGAATTATGTTGTAACTACTAACTTCGACTATTTAATTGAACGAGCACTACTAAGAGTTTTAGATGAGGAATGGCATCAAGATATAATCCCCGTTATATCTAAGGAAGATTTTATTTTTTACCAGGATCCTAAATCACTTATAGCATCAAATAAATATCCAATTTATAAGATTCATGGCTCAAAACGTAATATAATTACTAAAAGAGACACTAAAGAATCTCTAATAACAACTATAAGCTCATTAGGAAAGGATCGAGGTGAAGAAGAGACTTTTGCCATTGAACCCTATAAAAAAACTGCAATTTTCAATTTAATGAATGACAGAACATTGGTAATAATGGGATATTCTGGGAGTGATGATTTTGATATCGGGCCCGCATTAAGAGAAATGCCTTTCCTCAATCGACTCATTTGGATCGAGCATACACAGGATTCTCAAACTAAAATTATTAATCTCAGTAGAAATGAAAAATTATCACCCGAAGAGAGTTCTTCTCATTTAGGAGAATTATTAGAGGATGTTCATACTAGAAACGAATTTGAAGTTATTTTAATTAAAACAAATACAAATAAGTTTCTTCAAAGCCATTTATGGAAAATTTTTTTCCCTTATCTTCCTCTTAATGAAATTAATTTATTTAATTCAGAAAAACAAGTACCTTATTTTTCCGAATGGATTAGACCAATTTATAGTGAAATGTCGATAATTCAAAAATATAAATTTGCTTCTCAGATATTTTATTATCTAAAGGATCTTGATGCTACTAATCGCTGCTCTGAGAAAGGGATTAAAAATGCTGAAAAAATAAATGACATCGCCTCAAAATCATATTTTCTAAATATGATAGGGATTATAAATCTCATCAAGGGAAAGTATGAGAATGCGCTGCAATATTATGAAAAAGCATTACAAATTGACCAATCATTAAATGATAATGCTGGAATTAGTACTGATTTAAATAATATTGGATCAATTTACTTAACTTTAGGTGAATATAATAAAGCTTTAGAAAGATTTAATCAAGCCTTAGAAATTGTGGAGCGATTAGGAGATTTAGCAAGTGAGATCACTTGTAAGAATAATATTGGGAGGATTTACGAGGTTAAAAATGAATTAGACTCAGCGCTAAAATATTATCTAGAAGCTATTAAAATTACAGAGGAAGTGGGGGATCTTAACAGAAAAGCAACGCTTTTAAATAATATTGGAATGATCTATAAAGCACGTGATGATTATAATAAATCAATTAAATATTATACCGAAGCATTCCATATTTCAGATCTTCTAGGAGATCTTTATGGAAAAATTATTCTTTTAAATAACATAGGAAGAGTCTATGATGAATTAAAAAATTATGATAAAGCTTTAGAAAAATACCATGAATCTATTCAAATTGCTGAAAAATTAGGAGACCTATCAAAAAAAGCGGGTACCCTTAACAACATTGGTTCAATATATTTAGCTTTAGGAAAACAAAATTTAGCTTTAGAAAAGTATCAAGAAGCTCTTTATATAGAAGAAAGATTAGGAGATCCTTTAATGAAAATAAATTATTTAAATAATATAGGTATGATTTATGATAATCAAGCTAATTACTTTCTTGCTAAAGAGAGATATACTGAAGCCTTACACATTGCCGAGGAAATAGGAGACTTATCGAAAAAGGGTTTATTGTTGACTAAAATTGCTACTATCGAAATGAATCAGGAAAGTTATTCGAATGCTCTCGAAATATATGAAAAAGCTGTCTTACTCTTTGACCAAAAAGGAGAACTTTCTAATAAGGCAGCCAGCCTAAGTAATATAGGAAGAATTTATGAAATTCAAAGAAACTTCTATGAATCATTAAGAAGATATGAAGAGGCTCTTACAATTGATCAAAATTTAGGAGATCCAGTAGGGGTTGCCAGTGATTTTTATAATATGGGGAGAGTTTATAATTTACTAGGTGAATATAGGAAAGCATTACAAAGTTACGAAGAAAGCTTGAAGATCTTTTCACAGTTTGGACAAAAGCAATTTGTTGATATAATTCAAAATTACATCAAAGATATTAATAGAAAAATCGGAAAATAAAGTCTGAAAAAGGATTTCTACAATTTTATTGTAATAAAATTTTAATTTAATTAATTGTATTTTAAGATAGATTTTAATTATTTATGAGAGAATTTGAATAAATCCTATTGAAGTTTAAAACAGATTTTTTAATTATTGGAAGTGGAATTTCCGGGCTTTCATTTGCATTATATGTATCAAAATTAATGCCAAAAGCCGATTTATTTTTAGTAACAAAAGAAACTTTACGGGATAGTAGTACCTATCATGCTCAAGGTGGAATTGCTAGTGTATGGAATAAAAACGATAATTTTGAAAAGCATATTCAGGATACCATAATTGCGGGAGATGGATTATGTAAAGAAAATGTTGTAAGGCATATTATAAAGCAGGCGCCTGATAGAATTAATGATTTGATAAATTTAGGAGTTAAATTTAACCGGAATAAAGAGGGGGAATATGACTTAGGAAAAGAAGGAGGTCACTCAGTTAGAAGAATTTTTCGTGTCAATGATCAAACAGGAAAAAGTGTGGAACAAATCTTAATTGACCAAGTAAGAAAATTGGATAACATAGAAATCAAAGAAAACTGGTGTGCTGTAAATCTATATGTAAAAAATTTAAAATGTTATGGTGCCTATATTTTAGAACAAGAATCAGAAGAGATTCATAATATTACAGCAAAAGCAACTATTTTAGCTACAGGAGGTGCGGGTAAGATATACCTGTATACCACAAATCCAGATATAATTTCTGGAGATGGTATTGCGATGGCATATAGAGCAGGAGCTATGATATCTAATCTTGAGTTTTATCAGTTTCACCCTACATGTTTATATCATCCATATGCAAAATCATTCTTAATTACTGAAGCAATGCGAGGAGAAGGGGCTATCTTAAAGGATATGAGAGGAAATCAATTCATGGAGAAATATCATCCTCAAAAAGATTTAGCTCCCCGTGATATTGTTTCAAGAGCTATTGATGCAGAATTGAAAAAATCAGGTGATGATTATGTTCATTTAGATATTGCATCTTATAGAGATTCTAACTTTATTAAAAATCATTATCCTGCAATATATGAGAGATGCCTAGAATTCAATATCGATATTACTAAGGAACCTATTCCAGTAGTACCCGCGGCTCATTATTGTTGTGGAGGAGTAGTTGCAGATATTGATGGTAAGACAGATATAAAAAATCTATTTGTAATTGGAGAAGCAGCTTGTACTGGTTTACATGGAAGCAACAGACTAGCTTCTAACTCATTACTTGAAGGTTTAGTAGGCGCTTATGAATGTGCAACCTACCTATCACAAAATATTATTAAAGCAAAAATCACTGATTTTCCTGAATGGGAGTCAGGTAATGCAGTTCCTTCTTCAGAGGCGGTAGTTATAACTCAGAATTGGGATGAAATCCGAATGTTAATGCAGAATTTTGTAGGGATTGTAAGAACAGATATGCGATTAAAAAGAGCTCTTAAAAGGATGATAATTTTTTCAGAAGAAATTGATTACTACTATTGGAATTATAAAGTTGAGAAAAATTTAGTAGAATTAAGAAACTTATCAATGGTTGCTGAACTTTTAATTAGGTGTGCTTTATCAAGAAAAGAAAGTAGAGGAACTCATTTCAATCAAAATCATCCCCATAAATTAGAACTTGCACGTAATTCATATATAAAAAGACCTTGGTAAGAATGAGGTGCTTTTTATTCCTATAATTTTAAATGGTTACTCTCATTAATATTGATAAGTTCTAATCTACTAAGTATTATGAATATCTATCCCCCTTTTAAGGATAAACTTGAAATTCTTTCAGAAGATCAAATTTGTGATGTATTAATATCATTTGATAGTCTCTCAAACCGAGACAATTTCATTAAAAAAAATAACCATTTGGATATTCATGCTAAAATAGACTTTATTCCCTTAATTTTAGTTAATTTAAATAAAAAACAGATTTCTAATTATGAAAGTGAAGATTTGATAAAACAAATTGAAGAAAATCAGATTGTTTATCCCGCAATGTTAGATGTTAATGAAATCCTAGAATTGAATGAATATAAAAATTCTCAAATTTCTTATACAGGAAAAAATGTGAAAGTCGGTGTTATTGATAATGGAATTAATGAGAAAATACCTGCACTTTCTAATATTTCTCTTAAAAAATTTAGGTTATATGACAAAAAACAAACGATTAAAGAGCAGGGAGAAATTTCACATGGAACAATAATGGCAAGTATAATTAGTAATAGATTTGAGGATTCTAACAATAATTATATCGGAATTGCTCCAAATGTTGAGATCTACGATTTTAATATTTCCAATTCACATCAAGAATACTTCTTTAATGATATATTACTCATATTTGATAAGATCTATAAGGAGCATATTAATCTCGATATTATATTCATTCCGTTAACTACAAAAACCTCATCTGATGGTAAAGATCTTTTATCTTTAGCTTGTGATTTACTATCAGATCAAAGTATTATAATAGCTTCTCCCGCAGGAAACTTTGGCCCAAATACCTATAGCATTGGAAGTCCGGGTGCTGCTAAAAACGTAATTACAATCGGAGCTTTCAATAAGGAGCTTGAAATTCCAAATTTTAGTGGAAGAGGCCCCACCCTTGACGAAGAAAAAAAACCAGATATGTGTTTTCCGGGTTCTGGTATACTAGTTCCAATAAATGACGATTTAAGGCTAAGAGTTTCAGGTACTAGTGTTGCAACTGCAATTGGAGTAGGGATAATTGCATTAATTAAAGAATACGACCCAAATATTTCTCACGATGCTCTTTTAGATTTGCTTAATAAATCAAGGATAGATTTAGAATATGATGTAAATGCTCAAGGTTTAGGGACTGTTAAGGTTTCAAAATTATTTAAAAATTTGGATTTATATCAAGACAAGTTAGTGCCTTATAATTATTTAGTCAAAAAGGCTCTTAAATTATCTGCAGAATTTTTAATCTTATTTGTAATTCTGTTTTATTTTTTCTACTTTTTCAGAGTATAATCATACTTATCTAGATTTGAGGGGACTCAATTTGAAAAGCTATGATGTAATTCTTATCCACCCCCCAAGAATATTAGAAGTCACTAAAAGGAAAAAGTCAAAACCTATTAGAGGGTCCTATATTTTTATTCCGATGGGTATTTTTGCTATTGCAGATTTATTGGAAAAGGAAGGTATCGGAGTTCAAATTATTAATTATCCTTTTGAAAAATATTTAAATCCTAATTGGGAGTTAACTGATTATCTAAAGAATATTGATTTTGATATTTGTGGGATAGATTTACATTGGATCCACAATGCTTCAGGTGCTATTGAAGTTGCTAAACTTGTAAAAAAAGTTAATCCCCATTCTAAAGTGATTTTAGGGGGATTTAGCGCATCTTATTATCATGATCAAATTTTGGAAAACTTTGAATCTATTGATGGGATAATTAGAGGGGAGGGTGAAATTCCGTTTTTAAAATATGTCCAAAAATATAATCAATCTTTAGATTCAGTTCCAAATTTAACTTACCGGTATTCTTCCAGCCATATTAAATCAAATTCTATATCGTATGTAGCAAAAAGTCTGAATGATTATAATTTCACAAATATGGGGCTATTAAAAAATGCAAAAAAATATTTTGAATGTAGTAAGAAAATTATGGGAATCTCATTTAATCTTCCTATAGCAAGAGGTTGTCCTTTTAATTGTCCTTTATGTGGAGGAGGTCAAAGAGCTCAGCAAAAATTTGTGGGAAGAAATAAGGTAATTCTTCGAAATCCAGATAAAGTTCTAGCCGATATCTGTAAAATGCTGGATGATTACAAAATTCCAAGCATCTATTTCGGTCATGGTTATTATCCAAATAATAATAAATATTGGGAGAGAATATTTGAACTTATTCGAAAAGAAAAACTGGATATTAGTGCGGACTTAGAAATATGGCGTTTGCCATTTCCTAGAAATGTATGGAGATCATTTCATAAAACTTTTGATCACAGGTATTCTTCAATTAATATATCACCTCGGACAATGTCAAATAATGTTCAGCAGAAAATAGCTAAAATTTGCGATCCCACCTTTAGATTTCCTAAAAATCAAATACATGATTTAATAAAAAACGCCAATTTATTCCAAAGAAAATTAAGAATATGGCTCTCTATTGGTTTTCCATTCCAAACTCGTATTGATGTTCTTAAAGATTTTCATTTCGGATTAAATTGTCTTTTAAAATATGGAAATTCTAATTTGAAACCGATTACAATAATGAATGAACCATATTACATTTTTCCCGGTTCACCAGCACATGAATCTCCTACTAAATTTGATATTAAATTAAAATATAATTCTTTTCGAGAAGTAGTGGAAATTTTCAAAAAAGCTAAAATATCACATTTTTATAATGTTATCAATTTTGATACTGAAGTTTTTTCAGGAACATCTATTACTATATTGAATACACTATTTTTCCTCAGTACTTTAGGCATGCATTTAACAACAGGTTCAAAAATCAAGCAAATGGACAACTAAATTTATGTAAGATATATTTTTAAACTCCTGTTATATGAAGAATAGATAATTTTTTATTTTTAAATTTGAAAATTATTTGTTTAATAACTATTATATGAAATATTTAATACTGAAGTTATTAATTCTTAAATAGTAGGATGACTCAAAATGAACTACTTCATGTTATTATCGATAATAGAGAACAGAAGTTAAAAGCAGAATTAGATAAAAAGAAGGACACAATAACTTATGAATCCAAACAGTTGGATATTGCAGATATTGTGATTTCGAGTGAAGTTGCTATAGAGAGGAAAGAAGGATTTGACTTTGTTTCTTCAATTATGGATAACAGGTTATTTGAACAATTACTCCGATTAAAAGATACATATGAATATCCAATTTTAATTATAGAGGGCTTAAACGATAATGTTTTTGAGAATACAGGTATGAAAATTTCATCAATTTATGGAGCTTTAGCATTTATTTCGTATAAGTTGGGGATATCGGTAATACCGACAAGAAATTTAGAAGATACAGCAATATTAGTTGAAAGAATTGCCTTTAGAGAACAGGTAAAAGACAGCGCTCCAATTTTTTCGAGAAAGGCTCCAAAAAATATGTCCAAAAAAGAGAGAAGATCTTTCATAATTGAAGGATTGGTAGATATTGGACCTAAAAAGGCTAATGCGTTAATCGCTAAATTTAAAAATCCATATCAAGTTTTCAAAGCGATAAAACGGACAGAAATTATATACACTAAAACAGGAAACCCTAAAGGTATAAGAGGTCCTCTTGCAGAACTTACTGGATTTGGTTGGAAATTTGTTGAGAAAAATCAAAGACTTCTTTTTGGTAAGCAGAAAAAAAGCCCTCAAAAAAGGATAAATGATAAATACTAACCATATACTACTTTTTAAAAAAATAAAACTTGAAATAAAATGTCAAAACAATTCAAACAATTAGAACATATTATTCGTAATTATATGCGTAAATATAAGGTTCCTGGATTAGCCATAAGTATTTTTCAGGAAAACCAAGTAATTTACTCAAAAGGATTTGGAGCTCGCGATCTTGAAGATTTTGCTCCAATGACGCCCCAGACACTCATTGGGATTGGTAGTATTACTAAATCTATAACTGCATTTGGAATAATGAAACTTGTTGAGAGAGGGGAGTTATCTCTTGAAGACTCAGTATCAAAATATTTAGATTTCCCTCCTTTTACCACTCATCAGGATATTTTGATTAAGCATATATTATCACATTCAAGTGGAGTTCCTGCTGCCGATGGTGGATTAGCTTCATTGTTTTATACATTTGAGGATTATAAAAAAGTCTATCCGGCTACAACCAAGGAAGATTTCATAGCTCATATTGGAGATCCTGAAGATTTTGTTATTTTTAAACCAGGAGAGAAGTTTTTTTACAATAACGATATGTTTACGTGCTTAGGCTTTATAATACAGGATTTATCAGGAATGTCATATCCTAAATTTATTCGAGGCGAAATTCTCAATCCACTTGAAATGAATCGTGCAGTATTTTCAAAAGAAGAATTTGATAAAGATAGTGATAAGATCACCGGATATCTGACTGAAAAGAAAGATAATGTAATGGTGCCTAAAAAACATACTGTTCCACTTTACGATTATCTCAATGCTCCGGGGGGTTTGTATATTTCAATGGAAGAAATGATGCATTATGTTCAATGCCTAATTCAAAAAGGGAGTTATAAAGAAACTCAGTTACTTTCTCCCAAATCAATAGATGAATTATGGAAACCTATAATTTCTAGTCCTTATGGTTATGGAAAAAACCCTAAATATTGTTTGGGATGGATTTTAGATGAAGGTTATTTTAAATATGATATGATTCATCATGGTGGCGGACTCGGAACAAGTTGTGCTAATTTAAGTTTTATACCAGAAATGAAATTAGGTGTTTCAGTTGGACAAAATACATGTACAGGTATCGTTTCTTCTATTTCTAGAGCTGCTTTATCTATATTACTTAACCTAGATCCAATTAGTCATGTTGAAGAACTAAAGATGAGGCAAATCATTGAAGAAATCTCTGGTGATTATAAATCTTCGCTTGATTTATATAAATTAAAAATACACCTTAAAGGAACTGTACTTTTTGCTGATATTGAAATCGACGATGGATTTATGACTCTTCCCTTGATCCCTAAAGAATTAGAGAGTCTAACTTTTACCATCTGTAGTACTTTGCCAATACCCAAACAATTTATCAGATTCATCAGGGATGATGTTACAAAAAAAGTGAAATTTGTCACATATGATAGATATCTCTATCAAAAAAATTAGTTTTAGAAAAAATCTCAGTATCATTATGTTTGAATATAGGCATTCGCTTTACCAAATGTAATTTTGATTAATATAAATGATATTTATAGTTTTAAATATTATTAGAACGTCTTTTTATTATAACAAAGGTAGGTATATTATGACTGATAAAAAGAAATATGGTTTGATTGTTATCGGTGGAGGCATGACTGGTTTAAGTACAGCCCTTACATGGGCAATAAACCACGATGTTAAAAATGAGCCTGTTCTTTTGATTGAAAAAGAACCTAAAACTGGAGGGTATGTCACTTCATATGAACGTGATGGATTTTTATTTGATACTTGTCAGATGATTCCAAATCTTTCTGAAATTTTAGAGTATCTTGGAATTGAGATAGACTTAAAGAAATTTAAAGGTTATTATATGAGAATCTTTATTGTTGATACAACATCTGACGAAGTAACTGTCCTAGAATTACCATCTGGAGTTGAAACATTTAAAGAGCAATTAATGGAGAAATATCCTAAAAATGCTATTGAAATTGGGAAATTTTTAGATTATTCAAGAGCAATGTATTTAGAACTTTTCAACTTGAAAGTAGAACCAAATGTAGCTGATATTTTTAAGACATTGGTTAAATGTCCTAAAATTGTGAAAAATGCTGGGAAAACATTCAAGGAATATTTTGATAAATTTGGAATAACTGAACATGAAGTTATAGAGATTTTTAATGTGTTTGCAGAGTTTAGTGCTCTTCCTTCTGAGCAAGTTACAGCATTTGTGCCTATAGCTGCAATGAATTCCTTATTGGATGGTGCTTTTCGTCCAACAAAAGGATTTAATGAATTTTCAAGAAAGATTGAGGAAAGGTTGAAAAACTTGGGGGGAGAACTACTTTTAAATACTAAAGTAAAGACGATTCTAGTAGAGGAGGGTAAAGTTAAAGGAGTAAAACTAGAAAATGGAGAAGAATTATACTCTGATTATGTAGTGACCTCTATTGATCCTAAACTAGCAATGATAGATATGGTTGGATTAGATACCATTAGAGAATTAGACAAGAAATATGCCAAAAAAGTTGAAGACGTTAAAATGTCTTGCTCTTCAATGAATTTAAGTATTGGAGTAGATGATAAAATTGATCTTGAATCCTTAGGATTGGATTGTGGATATAACGTTATTACTTCAGGAGGCGATACATATGATAGACTATTTGATTCCTATGAGAACGGAGAAATTGGATTTAACGATGAAAGATTCCACTTGGGAGTAATTTGTCCATCATTAACAACAGGAGGAAAACCAAATTTAACTGTCAGAATTACACCCATTCCAATAGGCAATTGGGTAGAATTACGTGAAAGAGATTCGGAGGAATATAAAAAAGAGAAATTAAAATGGGCTGAATTTTTTGTAGACAAAGTAGAAAAATATCTAATTCCAGAACTGAGGAAGCATATAAAAACGCTTGATATTTCCACACCCGCGACTTATGCTCGTTATTCAGGTTCACCAACCGGCTCGGTTTATGATATGGCGCCTTACACAAATAATTTTGGTAGAACAAGACTAAAAATGAGAACTCCCATCGAAGGCTTGTTTCAACCTAAATTCGTTCATGGAGTATTTGGTTGCTTACTTGCTGGTATGCAAGTTAACGACATGATTTTAGGAGGGAAAATAATGAATGGATATGCTCGTTTTAAGCCTTAATTTTTTTTAATATTTTATATAATTACTCAATAACTATTTGAATATTTTGTCCATAAATTCCTAATCTGTAAAGCTTATTACAGTTTAATTGTTTGAAATATTATAATATGATAGTTTATCTTTCCTTAATTGCTATATTTATTTCGAGTATGGTTTATGGTATTATAGGGTTTGGAGATGCATTGGTTTTAATACCTATAATAACCCCTATAATCGGTGTAAGAAATGCTGTAATACTTGTTAATATTTGGGGAACTTTTCCCGCTTTACTAAATTTTATCAAATATAGGAAATATTTAGATAAAGGATATTTCTTCCGATTCCTATCATTGGGCATCCCTGCCACAATTCTAGGGACTTTCTTAATTATATTCATTCAAGTCGAATGGATTGAATTGATTTTGGGATGTTTTATTTTGACATATTCTTCTCTTAAATTATGGAAATATTTTAAAAACCCTGATATAATTGAGGTAGAAAATCAATTAAATACAACTCATCCTTTAGTTTTTTTTGGTGGTTTCTCATATGGTTTGCTAACGGGATTGATTAGTGCTGCAGGTCCAATAAATGTAGCAGTATTAGAAAAGACTGGGCATTATCGAGAAAGTTTTATCGAGAATTTTGCCGCAATTGGAACTTTGCTGTCTATAACAAGAATTCCATTTTATTTTATAGGTGACGTATTTCCCTATGAGTTAATTTTAGTTTTCTTTTTAGCCTTCCCAATCATATTCTTAGGAACTAAATTGGGTCATAAAATTACCCCCAAGATACCAGTTAAGAAATTTCAGATTATAATATTTTGCTTTCTTGTAGTGATAGGGCTAAAATCAATAGTATTATCTACAATTAGCTTATTTAGTTTGTAACATTAGGTTTTGAAGAAATAAAAAAGAAAAGTATTATATAGTTTTTAATTTTGATTATAGAAGCCCAGAATATCTCTGAATTTGAGATTGAATTAAAAGTAGCTGGATATTTCTTGCCCCACCAATTACTTCTTCAATTTTGCTTACATCACATAACTCATCTATTGGAGTATTATCTGTAACAGAGATTCCTCCCATATGTTGTTGAACTTCATAACAAACTTCATGTGTAAGTTTAGCCAAATAATATTTACCTTGAGAAGAAATAGACGCCGCCCACTTTTCTGCTTCTTTAGAAGGTGTTTCAGCAAATAGAATTCTCTCATCATATACAGTTGCAGCCTGCAATGCTAACGCTGTAGCAGCATTTGATTTAGTCAATAAATCTGCTAACCCATAACCAACACCTTGATATCTAATTACAGGTTTACCAAATTGTTTCCTTAAATTGGTATAAATGATACCATAAATTAATCCTGCCCAGCAAATTCCTACACCACTGCCCATTATTGAAAGTCTTTCAGGAACTAAACCTTCAAAAAGTCTTTTATAGCCAAGTCCATTATCTGCAAGGATATATTCTTGCGGTACTAAAACATTGTCTAAAAAAGTATGTGATATCTGAACTCTTGGAACAGAGTTAATTTTCAATCGCTCAGTTCTTACACCAAATTCACGAGCAATAAGAGCTTGCACCATTGTATCTCTTGGATTGGCTTTATCATAAACCCCATAGCATGCAAAATAATCAGCAACAGCCCCATTTGTAGTGTATACTTTTTCTCCATTATAGATTACTCCATCATCAGTTTTTGTGCATTCAGTTGTCATATTTACTGCATCGGAACCTCTTTCTGGTTCGGTAATACCTATACAACCAATTTTTTGTCCTGATAAAAGCTCATCTTGCACTTTATTAGGTATATTAGATTCTCCTCCATGTTCATAATAATGGAAAGTAGGATTTCCACACAAAATTCCGCTTGCTACTCGTGCTAGTTCTAATTGAGGGTCAAGCAATGAGATATGAGTTCCTAATAATATTTCTTTTTTCATTCCATAAGGTTTAAACTCTTTCCATGGATTTATTCTTTGTATATACCCCCTTTTTCCAAGCTCAGGAAGTAAACCATATACATCCTTCGATTTATCGATTTTAGGATGTAAATCTAAGCAAAATTCTTGTAATTCTTGACAATATTCTCGTTCTTCATCATTTAACATTGGAAAAACATTATCATTAAAGATTTTAAAGACATTTTCCAATGACATCTTTTCAAGAATTTGATCATCAATAATTTTCTCTTGAAACATAATTTCGTCAATTTAAATTGTACTTTTTATAATATGTAAGTTTAATATTAATTAGGTTTAATCTTTGATTACAATTAAATTTTTGATTTTAAAAAAGAGTTAGAAAGAATTCTTAAGTATTGATTTCAAATATAATTATCTTTCACATAGTTTTGAACTCTTTTTATTTCATCTAAATGAGTTTCTACTTTACCAAAAATATAAAATCGAACATCTGGACCAGTACCACTTGGTCTAAAATAAAGTGTCGAATCTTGACTTTTTAATTGATATATATCAATCATATTGTTGTTATCTGATAAAGCATGTACTTTATAGTTTTTATCATTAATGGTAATAAATTCATCATCATTCTTTTCAAAATTTTTCATTATTCTGATCTTTTCTTCATCAACAGCGGGGATAGTGCGATTGATGCCTTTAATTGTCCAATCTATTGATTCAGAAATAACATATCCTCTGCATATAAGTTCTGTTATTAATACTAAAGCAGGGACAGGATATTTATCTGCAATTAATGTATAATCAGAGGTAAAATTGTAATCTTTAGTTTCATTATTCTTAGAAATATCCAAGATATTCAGGGTGTGGCCACCACTTTCCTCCCAATACACCATTAAGAAAGATTCTTTCTCTAATTGTTGACTTTCTATTAGTCTAATAATTTCCTTTTTGAGAGGGGTGGGATTATTTATTTTGATTAGTTCTCCATTCTGATCTTCATAATATAATATTGCGGTATCAATTTTTGATTGTTCTACTTCAATTCCAAGTAGAAAATACATAATTACCCCTAAATGCTTATACCCCACTCCAGTTAAAACATTAATAAAACTGGTTTCATCGCCACGCAAATCACTAGGGATTGTTCTTACATTAATAACTTTCTTGTTAAATTCCTTAGCTAAAATATTATGCATTGCTGTGTAAATCTCATTTGGAATATATGTAAAGTATTTTCCGTTTTGTTTGACATATAAAGCAATTCGATCTCTATCAGCATCTAATAGTATTGCTATGTTTGAATATGCTTTTTCCATTATACTTTGAAGTTTTTCCTCTTGTATATTTTTAAGAGGATTAGGAGGATTAAGATCTTCATCTACGAGAGTAATATTTGCACCATAGTGCTTAAATAGATTTACAATCCCTCTTGCTTTCCCTAAATAGGGCCAAATTACTATATTTTTGTCTCTAATACTTTTTATTTCTATGACTCTTGATAATAGATTGATTACATAATCATTATTTTTTTGCTCAGCATCAAGAATTATTGGTTTAAAATCAGACTTTAAATGAATTTCATTCACATCAAGAGCTTTTTTTGATATCTCCTTGAATAAATTCCCTGACATAGGTATAGGATAATCAATATACAGTTTAATTCCGTTCCAAGATAGATCATTATGGCTTGCAGTTAAAACTAAAATTAAATCAATGTCTTCAAATAATGCTACTGAAGCAGCACCATAAGGAGAAGAAACCTTTGATTCCCCAGGTTTATCCCTCTGATAATGAATCTTAAAACCATCGTAGGCAAAGATCCTAGAACAGTAATCAAGTAAAACATCCTTTGTTGGTCTATTATCTGTAAAAATTAAGACGTTTAAATTTTGATCCTTTTTCATCTCTTTAAATTTTAGACTAATAGCTTTGAATATCCTTAAGAAAAGAAAGAGCTTTTTCTTAGTTAAGATGTAAGATTCTGGTTCTTTCTGTTCCTTTACATCAAGAAGTTGTATTCTTAATCCTGATGTAGGGGCAACGAGAGGATTAATAATATTTTTCTCTTCCTCATTTAATTCTGGTAGTTTTATAATATTTATTCCTTCTCCTAACTGGTCTGTTTCAATATCCTCGATTTCAAAATTAAACAGTAGCCTCACCTTTAATTACATAAGTTAAGAAATTTCTTTAATTGCCTCTTTTAAGATTGCTAATATTTTTTCTCGATACATAGGTTCAATAGCGATCATTCCATGAGTTTTTATTACACGTTTTTCACTAGACAAAATTTTTTCACAAAATTCTGGACTTAACCTATTTGGTAAATCTTGTTTATTAGCAATACCTATTACTAATTTATCTTGATAAAATTTGTCTAGAATATCATGTATTATTTCTTTCGAACCATTAATATTTTCGAATGTAGAGTCAGTAACCAAAATTGCAATGTCAGTACCCCCCAAAAGGCCTTTCCACAGAGATCTAAATTGGGATTGTCCGGCAAAATCCCATAGGGTTATACTTCTCTCAAATTCATCACCCTCATAAGAAGCAATCTCCGCAGTAATTGTAGGTACATATTCAAGGTCAACATCTTTTCCACAAATCAATTTTGTTAAAGTAGTTTTACCAACACCACCAAATCCTAGAATAGAAACTTTAATTGCTCCTAAAACGATGTCATCCACTTCTTTTTCAAACTCAGTAAAAATACCTCGATTACCCGCCCAACTGTCATCTTCAAGAATACTCCCATATTTCTCTAAAAATTTTGTTCTAATACTCAATATTTTGGAATTGATAGTTGCATCATCATCTTCTAAGTCTGTACAGACTACAATAATAATCGTGTCGATTATTGTATAGAAGTATTTAAAATCCTCTGTCTGAGTGCTTTTAATATCACTCTGGCTAATTTCTTTCATAAAACCTGAAAAAGCGCTTAAAAATCCAGCCAATAAATCCCTATCCACCTCTGATGTACCGTAATTTCTAAATAACAGTGATTTTCCGTCTTTTGTTAATATATTCACGTATTCTAGCAACTTTACCACTTAAGAAATTTTTTATTAAAGCATTATATTAATTTAATTATAAATTTCGATAAAAATTAATTTTTGTAAAAGTACTTTATATCTATAAATTAAAGAGATTTTAAATCAAGATTCAAGGGAGGAAGAAGATTGACTAACTCAGACAACTCTAACAATAAATTAGATAAATTCGCATCAATCCTTGAAAAATTTGGGTTAGATATTATCACAAAATTGGGTCAAACTAACCTGAAAATCAACATCTTGACTGATAAAATTGATGAGTTAAGCAAAGCAACTCTTGATATTAAAGCGTTAACACCTCAACTAAATAATGTAATAGAAAATCAAAAAATTCTGGAGGAGGAATTAGACCTTATTAGATCCTTAATTCAGAGAGCAGATATTTCATTTCACTCAAAAGAAGCTGAAGGTGAAGAAATTGAAAGGGATACTTCAGCTACGGATAAAAAACAAGCAATAATTGACCAATTTAATACACTAGTAAAGTTTATTCAAGATAAAGATGACCCAGAAACTGTCGTTGAAAGATTAGAAAACATTAAAGAAGAAATATTTGTCTTCACTGGAGGTCATAGGATTCTGTATGAAATTGGGCAATTTGCAAGTAAAATAAATGGTTTAGAAACAATCCCCGACGATATGAAAGAATCCTTAAAAGAAAAAATTACTTTTTGGATAAATAAAATATCTATAAAAGGATAAGTTAGAATCTTTCTTAATTTTGATATCCTAATTTTTACTTTCAATNNTTATGAAATCAATGGAATATTTTCTTCTCTCTATTCTCTCAAATGAAAAGAGGTAAACAGTGATCAAAGTGGTACTGTTAGTTCTAAACAAATCTATTTAAATATCAAGAATTTTTTTAGAATGATGAAAAATTGAAACGAAAAAAAATAAAATTATTTTTCTTCTAACTTTGAACGTAAAGTCAGTTCAGCAATTTTTTGAAAGAT
>JABAHP010000973.1_pt2 | contig 27935 bp, 34 predicted proteins | sample 7062081 | NCBI WGS metagenome assembly JABAHP01 (sample SAMN14534357, study PRJNA622989) | marine sediment metagenome | biome: marine biome [ENVO:00000428]; feature: marine pelagic biome [ENVO:01000023]; material: deep marine sediment [ENVO:00002113] | place: India: Gulf of Kutch | collected...
TCAAGCTTCCTAAATATATTCATGCGGCCGTGACTTCCCGCGTTAAGGTAATGGCAAATTTAAAAATTGATGAAACCCGTATTCCGCAGGACGGCCGTATTACCGATATTATTGGCGGAAAAAAGATTGACTTTCGTATTTCAACTTTTCCGGTTGCAGAAAATGAAAAGGTTGTAATGAGAATTTTAGACACCTCAACCGGTGCGCCCACCCTGGAAACACTTGGCTTTAGAAAAGAGCACGTTGAGATAATCACCCGCGAGATGAAGCAGCCCCATGGCATGTTCTTGATTACCGGTCCAACCGGTTCAGGAAAGTCGACCACGCTTTTTGCCATTCTGCACATGATAAAAGGGGAGGAAGTGAACGTGGTTACTCTTGAGGATCCGATTGAATATTATATTGAAGGCGTAAATCAGTCGCACGTGAGGCCGGAAATCGGCTACACTTTTGCCAATGGCCTGAGAGCGATTCTGCGTCAGGACCCCAACATTATTATGGTGGGTGAGATCCGTGACGGCGAAACTGCTGAACTTGCTATTCACGCTGCTTTGACCGGTCATTTATTATTTTCAACCCTTCACACTAATGATTCACTTGGCGTGGTGCCTCGTCTGATTGATATGGGCGCTGAACCATTTCTGCTTTCTTCAACCTTAAACGCGGTGATTGCCCAGCGCTTGGCGCGTCGAAACTGCGAGCACTGCAAGGAAGCAATCTCCCTTTCAAAGGATGTTGAAGATGAGGTGCGCCAGGATCTGATGGGCGTTGATAAAGCATTTCTGCCCAAAGGGGTTAAGCTGGAAGGTCCGTTGACGTTTTATAAGGGCAAGGGCTGCGCTCGTTGCAACGGCAGTGGTTATTCCGGTCGTATTTCAATCGCTGAGATGATGATTGTTGACCATGAAATGGAAAAAGTAATTGAAGCCGGATTCCCAAGTGAGAAAGTTGACGAAATTATTGCTAAGCAAAAAATGATCCGCTTGCGCGAGGATGGTTTTATCAAAGCGCTTGAGGGATTTACCACGGTTGAGGAGGTAAAAAGAATTAGTGAAGAATAATCAAAAATAAATGCCAATCTTTAAATACAGTGCGAAAAACAAGCGAGGCCAGACAGTAGAGGGTCAGATTGAGGGAGAGAGCAAGAAGAATGCCGAAGCATATTTGCGTGAAAGGGGGCTCGAGGATATCTCAGTAAAAGGCGAAGGCAAGGGAGGGCTGGCCAATATTAACATAAAATTCCTTTCACGAGTAAGCACTAAGGAAAAAGTTGTCTTTTCAAGACAGCTTTCTGTAATGATTTCCGCCAACGTACCGCTCCTGAGGGCGCTTCGCTCACTGATTGATCAAACCGAAAGCGTTGCTTTGAAAGATGTCGTAAAAAACTTAGCTGACGAAATTGAGGGTGGTGCCAAGCTTTCCGGTGCGCTTGCGCTGCATCCGGATGTTTTTTCAGAATTTTTTATCAGCATGGTCCGTTCCGGTGAAACCACGGGAAAACTTGATGACGTCCTAAACTACTTGGCTGACGAACAGGAAAAAGATTATGAATTGATGAGTAAAATTAAGGGTGCGATGGTCTATCCGGCCTTTATCGTGTGTGGTTTGGTAGCGGTGGGTATTCTAATGATGATCTTTGTGATACCCAAGCTTACCTCGATTCTTACTGAATCCGGGGCACCGCTTCCTTGGACAACCCAGGCATTGATTTTTACCAGCAGTATCATGGCAAACTACTGGTGGCTGCTCGGTATTATTGCGATCGGCATCGTGGTTACAATCAGGCTGTTGATTAACATGCCGGTGGGCCGCTATGTTTGGGACAATCTAAAAGTGCGTTTGCCGATTTTTGGCGGAATTTTCCGTAAAATATATATTGTGCGCTTTACCCGCACCATGGCCACTCTGATTACCGGCGGCGTGGATATTATCTCAAGCTTGAGAGTGGTTTCCGGTGTGGTGGGCAATGCGGTTTACAAACGAATGATTAACCGGACAATCCGCGAAGTTGAGGACGGCAACTCAATAACCACGGTTTTTCGCCAGGAAGCCTTAATGCCGCCAATGGTTATGCAGATGATGTCAATTGGCGAGGAGACCGGCCAGATGTCATTTGTCTTGGAAAAGCTGACTGACTTTTTTAGCCGGGAAGTAAGGGCCGCGGTCGACAGTCTGGTAACCATTATTGAACCAATGATCATGATTATTATGGGCCTGGCGGTTGGCGTGATGGTTTCGGCCGTCCTTATGCCCATGTATAACTTAGCTTCGCAGTATTAAAATAAATTGGTATAATAATAGGGCTAAAAACCCATTAAAAATGTTAATTAATAATCATTAACAGGGACAAATATGAGAAATAAAAAAGGTTTTACCCTGATTGAGCTTTTGGTGGTAATCGCCATCATTGGTCTTTTGGCAACCTTGGCAATTGTCGCGCTTCAGAACGCCCGACAAAAATCAAGAGATGCCAAACGTGTGTCTGACATCAAACAGCTACAGACATCACTTGACCTGTATTACAGCGACAACAACACCTATCCAGCAGTTGCAGCTGCGATTCAGCTTGGTCAGGCAACAACTGATGCCCTTTGCGGCGGCGGCTTTGTTGCGGCTGGTGACGCCAGCTGTACTGCTGATGCAACCTATATGGACAGAGTGCCGGCTGATCCAGTGGACAATACTCCACTCATTTATCAGTACACCGGCAGTGCCACAACGTTCTCAATTACGTTTGAGCTCGAAGGGGCAACCGGTGGCTTAGCTGCCGGAGCTCACACTGCGTCACCCGCAGGCATTCAGTAAATTGTACGAAAATAAGCCAAAAATCCCCTAAATCAGGGGATTTTTGTGTTGGGGCTAACTTGGTTTCCGAAAAGCTTAAAAAATGGTAAAATTAAGCCATGTGTAGCGGTTTATATTACATTCTTACCGTGCTTTTTGGGCTAGCAGTCGGCAGTTTTTTAAATGCTTACATTTGGCGTTTAAAAAAAGGCAATTCAGTGTGGCGCGGCCGATCAATTTGCCCAGAGTGCAAGCATAATCTTTCCTGGCTAGATCTGGTGCCAGTGCTTTCTTATGCTGTGCTTAAGGGCCGCTGCCGATATTGCGGTAAAAAAATTTCTCTGCAGTATCCATTAGTCGAGCTTGCGACCGCTATTCTGTTTGTCATGGTTCTGTACGTTCATTTTGAGGCTGGCAATGGTTTACATTTTATATTACGCGACTGGTTTTTTATTGCGGTATTGATGATAATATTTGTGTACGATCTTAAATGGGGTTACATACTGGACCGAGTATCACTGCCGTCAATTATTATTGCCTTTAGTGTGAATATATTAATTGGCTTTTCCTGGCATAATTTATTATTGGCAGCCGCAATCGGCAGCGGTTTCTTTTTGCTCCAATACGCGATTTCCCGCGGTAAATGGATTGGCGGCGGCGATATCAGAATGGGAGCATTAATGGGGTTTATACTCGGCTGGCCCAATGTTGTGGTAGGCCTCTTTTTATCTTACATTGTCGGATCGTCTGTGGCCGTATATCTACTCGCACGCAAAAAGAAAAAAATGGGTTCAACCATTGCCATGGGCACTTTTCTGGCCGTTGGCACAGTAATTGCCATGTTATGGGGCGTTGATATTCTAATGTGGTATTTGCAATTTTAATATGAAGTTAAAAGGCTTTTCAATAATTGAGGTTTTAATATCAGTTGCTATCATTGCTTTAATAATGACAGCTGTGATTTCAAATTTTAGAAGCGGTGAATGGAAAAACCAGTTATCAATTGCTGCAGCCAATGTGGCAAGTGAGCTGAGAAAGGCTCAGACCATGGTTTCGGCTGGCCAGCCTACGCAGGTGTGCATGGTCGCGGCAGTAATGACCGGCATATGCGAGGATGATCCAGCCGGCTGCGGGGGAAGTTGTGTTGAGCACGTGCCCTATGGCGGTTACGGATTGGTTTTTGTTGAAGATAGTGAAACAATTGTGCTTTTTGCCAATACCGACGCGACTGATGATTTTGACAAAATTAATGAAAAAGTGCGCGATCTCAAAATTTCACCGACCGGTCGCGTAAAAATCGCCGGCATTTCTACTGATACCACCGGCACGATTAACCAACTCCAGATAATTTTTATTCCACCAACCAATGTGATTAAGTTCGGCGGTCCGGATGTGTTTGGCGATCCGAATGAAGCAACCATTACGATCAGCCATTTATCGAGCGGTGAAAAACGCGAGATTGTTATTAATAAAATTTCAGGCAGAATCGATGCTGAACCATAATGAAAAAGGCCAGGGCTTGATTGAGATGCTCGTGGCAATATCAATAATTCTCGCCGCAATTGTTGGCGGGCTGTCTTTGATGATCTCAAGTTATGGTGCCGGTCGGCAGAGTATGCACCGCACCGTTGCCGCTAACCTGGGACGCGAAGCAATTGAGGTATGCAAAAATATGCGCGATACCGCCTGGATTAACAGCCAGGCCTTTCGCAGCTGGTTTACCAATCCCAGCCTGGATTATTCTGCCGTGCCTCTTTATGATGACGTGACCGCGCGATGGACGCTCGACTATCTACCCGACGACATAAGTGACAACGGCGCGCGGGTCTGGTTGTATACGAGCGGTGATTTGACCGGCTTGATGAACAATGCCGAGTTTTTCACACCAGAAGAAACCACTTATCGCAGAATCATCTTCTTTAATCCTATCTGTTATGACGAATTTAGCTCGACTGAGTACATGGTTAGTGACGGATCAGACTGCGACCCGAATGAAACCATTGGCGTAAAAATTACCGCCCAGCTCAGCTGGGTTGAACAGGGGAGAACCAGTGAAATTTTTATTGAAGACAGATTATATAATTGGCGGTACAGATGAAAAAAATAAATAAAAAAGGATTTACATTGATTGAGATGCTGGTTGTGCTGGCCATTTTCTCGACTTTTGTAATTCTGGCGGCTGATTTATTTTTGACAATTAATCGCGTTCAGCGCGAAACTCGCACCTCAGAAAGGATTCTTTCGGAAAGCCGCTATATTTTAGAAACAATTGCCCGGGATGTGAGAAGCGGCCGCATTGATTATAAAGCATACGGCAATCCGGTTGATCCGGCTGACGCAATTGTTAACCCAGCGGATGAGTTATTTTATATTTCCCGGATAAATGAGCGTATTCGCATTAAAAAAGATACCACTTTTTGTCCTTCATCGCTGAGCAGTCCGTGCGTCTTAATTAGTCGAGATGACGGCGCTACTTGGGCCTCAATGACTCCGCTCGGTGTAAAAGTAAATGATTTAAAGTTTGTTATTCAGCCGGAGCAGGACCCGTTTTATTTTGACGGTGTGACCTGGCTCAGCGACGAACAGCCAATGCTCACCATAATTATCACGCTTGCCGCAACAAGCGAGATTAGTAAAAAAGAATTTGAAATTCATAATCAAACTAGTGTATCAGTAAGGCGATATGGCCGATAAAGTAAAAAAAATTATTAAAGACAACCAAGGTACTGTATTGCTGTTGGCGCTTCTTTTGATGGCCTCGATTGTGGTGGCCGGTATTGGCATGGGCCACATTATTATTAACCAATTGCGTCAGGCAATTCTAGTCGACAATTCAGTTACGGCCTACTATGCGGCTGATGCGGCAATTGAAAGCTCACTATACAAAATTCGCGGCTTGGGCATGGATCTACCGTCTCTGCCCACCGCCGGCACGCTTGATAATGGCGCTGAATGGACCCTGGACTGGAGCTACTCTCGGCCCGACATAAACACCAGTATTTTGGAAAACCGAACTTATCAGGTTGATATTTTTGATCCCGATGACCTGAGCTGGAATCCGGGCATTGAGGCATTAAAATTTTCCTGGGACGGTCCGGGCCAGCTTGAAATTGCCTACATTTCCTGGACCCCGGCACCAAGCATTGCTTGGCCCCAGCAGGATTATGAAGTAGTTACCCCGCCAATCAGTTTTATTCCGCCGGCAATTATCTACAACGCGGTCTCCGGAACCAAGGCTTATCGCATTCGCCTGCGTGCGGTAAACGGCGATATTACTAATTTAAATATTACCGGCTGGAGCGATGATGCGGCCACTCCGGGCAATCAGGTGGAACTGCCGTCGCACATTACACTTGAGGCGATCGGAAAAATCGGCCGGGCGCGCCAGGCGCTCGGGGCAAGCATTCCGCGCTTTGCCCAGCTTTCAGGCATCTGGGATTTTGTTCTCTTTAGCGAACAGCCAATCACCAAAGAGTAATATGGATAAGGCCGAGGCCAAACAACGCATTGAAAAACTAAAAATAGAGATAAACCACCATCGTTATCTCTATCATGTTTTAGATACGCAGGAAATCTCTGACGCCGCCCTGGATTCACTCAAGCACGAACTATATGATCTTGAACAAAAATTTACTGATTTAATTACACCGGACTCGCCGACCCAGCGGGTAAGCGGTAAACCCCTGGATAAGTTCAAAAAAGTCCGCCACAGTGTGCGCATGCTGTCCCTTGAGGACATTTTTTCTTTTGAAGAACTGGAGGCTTGGCAAACCCGTATCAAAAAACTAATTACGGCCAAACCGGATTATTTTGCTGAAATGAAAACTGATGGCTTAGCCATCTCGCTGACTTATGAAGATGGCGTGCTTACCACCGGGGCCACGCGCGGTGACGGTGTGACTGGCGAGGACGTGACGCAGAACATTAAAACAATTGAAGCAATTCCACTCAAACTTCATCAGCCTTCTGAAAAGGAATTAAATAAATTTTATAAAAATTTTAATAAAAGCTTTGACAAGAAAAAGCTGGAAAAGTTTATCAAAGATTTTAAGGGCCGGTTCGAGGTGAGGGGAGAGGTCTACATGCAGAAGAAGGTTTTTGAAAAATTAAACAAAGCCCAAAAGCGAAAAGGCGAACCCGAATTTGCTAATCCGAGAAACGCGGCAGCCGGCTCAATCCGTCAGCTTGATCCAAAGATTGCCCAGGAGCGCGAACTGGACTTTTTTGGCTACAATATCATTACTGACATTGGCCAGACCACGCATGAACAGTCGCATGAGCTCATGAAGCTCCTTGGCATTAAAATCAATCCAATCTACGCCCATTGTTCTAGCCTCAGCGACGTTCAAAAATACTTTGATAGCGTTCAAAAAAAGCGGAAAAAACTTGATTATTGGATAGACGGCATCGTCATCAACGTCAATAACATTGATCTTTATAAAAAACTTGGTGTGATTGGTAAGGCGCCGCGGGGAATGATTGCTTACAAATTTCCGGCTGAGCAAGCCACCACCATTGTTAAAGAAGTGCGTTGGCAAGTCGGCCGCACCGGCGCGATCACACCGGTGGCGGTTATGGATCCGGTTCAGATTGCCGGTACCACCGTGACTCATGCCACACTTCATAACTACGATGAAATAAAACGTTTGGGCGTTAAAATCGGCGATACTGTGATTTTGGAAAAGGCCGGTGACATTATTCCTAAAGTGGTAAAGGTTTTACCAAAGCTCCGCACCGGAAAAGAGCGCCCTATCTCGGCGCCCAAAAAATGTCCGGTCTGCGGTGCTGGGGTAAAAAGAAAACCAGGCGAAGTGGCTATCTACTGCACCAATCCAAAATGCTTTGCCACGGAAATGAGAAAGATCTCTCATTTTGTTTCAAAAAATGCTTTTAATATCGAAGGCCTTGGCCATAAAATTGTTGAACAACTTATTAATGAGGGTTTAATCACGAGTGCGGCTGATCTTTTCACCTTAACCAAAGGCGACCTTCAGCCTTTGGAAGGATTTGCTGAAAAAGCGGCGGAAAATCTTATTAAAGCAATTGACCAGGCAAAAGACCTGAGTTTTTCACGCTTTATTTACGCGCTCGGCATCCGCCACGTGGGCGAAGAAACCGCGATTGACTTAGCCAACCACTTCGGCGCTTTGCAAAAACTGATTGGTGCGTCAGAAGCGGAACTTGAATCAATCCCAGATGTTGGCGGAGTGGTTGCCAAAAGTATCCATGAATATTTCCAAGATTCCCGCAACCAAAAACTTGTGCAGGACTTAATTAAAAACGGCGTGCGCATTCAGGAAGTCAGAACCAGACGCCACCAGCCGCTCAAAGGAAAATCAGTTGTGCTGACAGGTTCACTCGAATCAATGACCCGCGATGATGCCAAAACCCGCCTGCGCGCGCTTGGGGCTAATGTCTCTTCATCAGTAAGCAAAAACACTGATTTTGTGGTCGCCGGCGCTGACCCGGGCTCAAAATATGACAAAGCCAAGAAACTTGGAGTGAAAGTGATTGATGAGAAAGAGTTTTTAAAAATTATGAAATAATTGATTTTTAATCAGATTCCGCTATAATTACACATTATGACCATAGATTTAACAGAAATAAAGCATTTGGAAGAACTCGCGAGAATAGCTCTCATTGATAAGGAGCGAAAGCAGTATAGTAAACAGCTTTCGTCAATTTTAGAGTATGTCAGCAAGCTCCAGGAGGTAAATATTGAAGGCGTGGAGCCGACTGGCCATGCCACAGAAGGGGAGAATGTGTGGCGTGATGACGAAGTAATTGACTGCCCGCTTGAGGAAGTCAAGCGCATTTTAGATAATGCACCCGAGCTTAAGGACAAGCTAATTAAGGTGAAAGGAGTGTTTAAGTAATATGGCATTGAATGAATTAAGTATTCAGGAGGCAAGCAAGGGATTGCGTGATAAAAAGTTCAGCTCAACCGAACTGGTTGATGCTTGTTTTAAATCTGTAAAAAAGCATGAGAAAAAAGTAGATGCCTTTTTAAACCTGTTTGAAAAAGAAGCCACGGCCGGGGCCAAGGTGGCTGATGAAAAGATTTCCCGGGGTGATAAGCTCGCAATGCTCGAAGGAATTCCCGTCGTGGTTAAAGACAATATTTTATATGCTGATCATATCTGTACCGCCGGTTCAAAAATTTTAGAAAAATACAATGCCGTATATGACGCCACCGTGGTTAATAAGTTAAAAGAAGCCGGTGCCATTATTATCGGTAAGACAAATTTGGATGAGTTTGCCATGGGTTCGTCAACTGAGAATTCAGCGTTTAAAACCACCAAAAATCCATGGGATCTTAAGCGCGTTCCAGGCGGCTCTTCCGGCGGCTCGGTTGCCGCAGTGAGCGCTGACATGTGTTTAGGCGCCTTAGGATCTGACACTGGCGGCTCAGTGCGCCAGCCATCATCGTTTTGCAGTACAGTTGGGTTAAAACCAACTTACGGACGAGTGTCGCGCTATGGTTTGATTGCCATGGCTTCAAGCTTTGACCAGGTTGGCACCGTGGCCGGAAGTACGCAGGACGCGGCCTGGCTGCTTCGTGCAATTGAAGGAATTGATCCAAAAGATTCCACAAGTATGAAAGTTGAGCCAATTGCCACGGAGTTTCCTGATGAAAATCTAAAAGGCATAAAGGTTGGTGTGCCAAAAGAATTTTTTGACGAAGGGCTTGATGCCGATGTTAGAGCCAGAATTGAAGAGTCAATTAAAAAGCTTGAAGAGCTTGGCGCAAAGATTGTTGAGATGGAACTGCCGCATTCAGATTATGGACTCGCGGTTTATTATCTACTCATGCCGTCTGAAGTAAGTTCAAACCTGGCACGGTTTGACGGAGTTCGCTACGGCTTGCGTGAAAAAGGCAAGAACCTGCTTGAGGTTTATAAAAACACCCGAGCCAAGGGCTTTGGCCCGGAAGTGCGCCGCAGAATCATGCTTGGCACGTTTGCCTTATCCGCCGGCTATCATGAAGCATACTATGGCCGGGCACAGAAGGTCCGCACAATTATTCGCAAAGAATTTAAAGAAGCGTTTAAGAAGGTAGATGTGATTGTTGGGCCAACTGCGCCAACACCGGCGTTTAAAATTGGTGAAAAGTTTGAAGACCCGCTTACCATGTATCTTTCGGATATCTACACAGTTACGGCAAACGTGGCCGGTGTTCCGGCAATCTCAATTCCAGCCGGCTTTACCAAAGATAACCTGCCAGTTGGTCTGCATCTGATGGCAAATTATTTTGATGAAAACAAAATGCTGAGAGTAGCCAATGCTTATGAACAGGCAACAGAGTGGTACAAAGAGATTCCCAACTTGTAAATAAACTATTTTTAAAAAGAACTTTACAACACCCAAGCAAGGAGGCTAAAAATGGGTACCTGGCACATTGACGATGAATGCGAATCAGCATTGATAAACCTGAATGACCGTCTCTGCTCATTTGAGCGGGCCACGAGCCGTGAATATACTCTGATACTTGTTCCTCACAATAAGGACGAGAAGATTCACATATCACAAAGCGGCAAACCAATACCAATAGACCTCGGCAGCCAGCTGTCGGAAACAACGATAGGTCCGGAGGAGATTCTGGCAATTGCGATGCAGAGCCGGAAGGCCTAGTAGGGGTAAAGCAATGGCAAAAAAAGTAAAAAAATGTGAACTTGCCAACCCGGGACTGGTGGCGGTGAACTGGCCATGGAAGCCCTTTACTGAGGAGGAAATCAGGAGTCTTACCAGGGGGCTGCAACGATTCGCCCTGACCTATGACGGAGACTTCCTGTACATGTGGGGTGAATAATCCAACGGGGACGTTGATGTCCCCACTTTTTAAAAGTATTTTATGGAGATTACAATTGACTATCCTTATTTAATTAAAAGTTTAATCTACATTGGCATTGGTACGCTGATTGTTATTTTTTTATTGATAATTATTTACGAACTTAGAAAATTATTGCGCCGGCCCGAGCTTGACGGCCTGGACCGGCAGGGGATTAAAAGACGTTGGGAAGAAATTGAAGTAATGCTGCACAAGCAGGGAGAAATGACTGACAAGGTTGCCATTCTTGAGGCCGATAAGCTACTTGATCACGTACTCAAGGCCATGGCCATGCCGGGCAACAACCTGGGTGAGCGCTTAAAAGCCACTACATACAAATACCCAAAAATTGAAAAAGTTTGGTGGGCGCATAAAATCAGAAATCAGATTGTCCATGAAGCAAGCTTTAGCGTTAATCACCGGACTGCCAAATCAGCGGTGCGGGTTTTTGAAAAGGCATTAAAAGAATTAGGCGTACTATAATATGATTCCGTATTTTCAAATTTTAAAGTTTGATCTTGGTGTGATCACACTCAACGCCTGGGGCACGATGGTGGCTCTGGGATTTTTGGCGTCAATTTTATTCTGCCGCTGGTGGCTAAAGCGCAAAAAATTAAATCATGAAGTGGTATGGGATTTTGGTTTAGCTGGGATTGTCGGGGCAATAATTTTTTCCAGATTATTCCATGTTCTGTTTTATAAATTTGAACACTACGTAAATAACCCAATTGAGATTGTGTATTTGTGGCAGCCTGGTTATTCACTGTACGGCGGCATGCTCGGCGTATTTTTAGGAGTGTTTTTGGTAATGAAGTGGCGTAAGCTTGATTTTTGGCAGTATGCTGATGCAATTGCCTTGTCTGCACCATTGGGGCTCATGATCGGCAGGATAGGCTGCTTTTTAATTCACGATCATCAGGGAATTCTTACAGATTTCTTTTTGGGAGTAAAGTTTCCAGGAGGTACGCGCTGGGATCTGGGTCTAATGCAGCTAATCAGCGCACTAATTCTCTTTGTTATATTTTTGATCTTGATACGCAAACCGCTCCCAATCGGCCTTTATTCATCAATATTTTTAATCTATTACGGTGCCACACGCTATGCTTTGGATTTTCTACGTGTCTGGGAAGGACCAATAGCCGAGACAAGATACTTTACTCAAACGCCGGCTCAGCTTTTCTCGTTGCTGATTATTGCGTGCGGAATAATTATTTTAATAAAAAGGAAAAAGCGCAATGTCGCACTTTAGGAAAAAATTTCCGTTTACATTAGCTTTTACAACCGGCATGTGCATCATGGCGGTTGAGCTTACTGCATCGCGCCTTTTGGCGCCGTTTTTTGGAACTTCGCTCTTTGTCTGGACAAACGTGATTGCTGTCATTATGGTGGCCCTGGCGGTCGGGTATTGGCTGGGCGGTAAAATCTCCGAACGTCGGCCTGAGCTGACCGTGCTTCTCAAAATTGTACTTTTGGGCGGCATTTTATGCTTTATAATTCCATTTATTACCGAGCCTTTCTCAATTTTGCTTTTAAAAGATATTTCAGCCGTTACTTCAGCTTCGTGGTTGATTTTGATTGGCTCTTTTGCAGCAACCTTGCTGCTATTTTTCCTGCCGATCATGCTTTTGGGCATGACCAGTCCTTATCTTATTAAAATTATTTCAATAACCCATCCAGACGTTGGCAATGTGGCAGGCACAGTCTTTGCGGTTTCAACAATTGGCAGTATTGTGGGTACGTTTTTGCCTTCAATCATCTTTATATCTTGGATCGGTTCCAAAAAAACCATTTTGGTATTTGCCGTAATCCTGATCCTGATTAGTGCAGTTGGGTTAGCCAGGCGAAAACACTATGCATATTTGGGACTGATAATTTTTACGCTTGGTCCTATCGTAATCCCGGCCTCACTGCGGCCCGAAGCCGCTACAATTTTGGAAACTGAATCAGTTTATCAGTATATTCAGGTGCAGGAGCATCAGGGAATGCGCTATCTTGTATATAATGAAGGCACGGGTACGCAGTCGGTTTATCATCCAGATAAAATTATTACCGGTCACATGTATTTTGATATTATGGCTGCTTCTCCAGCACTTTTTGAAGATAATGATATCGACGTTTTAAACATTGGCCTGGCTGGCGGCACGGCCGTGCGCAGTATGACCCATCTTTTTGATGGTTACAAAGAGATTAATATTGACGGCGTGGAGATCGATAGTAAGGTCGTGGGCATTGCGCAAGAATATTTTGATTTAAATCTTGACAATCTGAACATTTTTGTAGAAGACGGCCGTATCTTTTCCCGATCCAGCAATAAAACTTATGATTTAATTCTGGTTGATGCTTATTCTAATCAAATTTATATACCCTGGCATCTGACAACTGATGAATTTTTTAGTGAACTTGAGGGTCTTTTGAATGAAAAGGGGATTGTGGCCTTAAATCTCAACGCTACGTCCAATGAGTCAGAGCTTTATCAGGCCGTGACCAACACCATGGCGCATAATTTTGACTATGTCTTCAGTGCGCCGATTCCTGGGTCATTTAATTATTTAATTTTTGCGAGTAACCAGTCGATTGAGTTCAGGGATCTACTCGGGCATGAGGCAATTGGGAGCAATCAGGAACTGGCAAACCTTATTATGTACCTGGTTGAGAATGTAGAAGCAATAATGTATAATCAAGAACATATTTTACTCACTGACGATCGCGCTCCGGTTGAGCATATGACTGACCAGATGTATTGGGAATACATAATAAATAATATTAAATAGTATGTTGGATTGTATAATAATTGGCGCGGGTCCGGCCGGCATGGCCGCAGCAATTTACATGGCGCGCCAAAAACTCGATTTTATTGTTGTGTCCAAAACCGTGGGCGGCCAAACCCTGTTAAGCTGGGAAGTGGGCAATTATCTAGGTTTTCAAATGTTGCCCGGTGATGAGTTAGTAAAAGAGTTTAAAAAACACATGGCCGACTATAAAATAAAGATACAAGAAGGTGAGGAAGTAAAGAGTGTTAACAAAACAAAAACTGGATTTAAAGTAAAAACCGACAAGGCCGAGTATGAAGCACGGACCTTGCTTGTGTCCACTGGTTCAAAACACCGCAAGCTCGGTATTCCGGGTGAAGATGAATTCTACGGCAAGGGCGTGACTTATTGCGCCGCTTGCGATGCCCCGCTTTTTGGCGATAAAGACGTGGCCGTGGTGGGCGGCGGCAATTCAGCCATGGAATCGGCACTGTTTGCTAGCAAATATTCAAAAAATATTTACATCTTAAATATTAATCCTGAACTTACCGGTGACGACGATCTGATTGCTCGGGTAAAAAAGGATGAAAAGATTGAAATCATTCCAAATGCCAAAACAACAGAAATTACGGGAGACAAATTTGTCACCGGCCTCAAGTATAAACAGGATGACGAGGTAAAAGGGTTGGCGATTCAGGGCGTGTTTATTGAGATTGGTTTAATTCCGGTTTCAGAATTTATTGATATTGTAAAAAAAGATAAGTGGAATCAAATTATTGTTGATAAGGACAATGCCACTGATGTTGAAGGTATTTGGGCAGCCGGCGACGTCAGCGATGTAACGGAGAAGCAAATTGCCGTAGCCGTGGGCGAGGGTGCCAAAGCATCACTTAAAATTATTAAATACATTGATAAACTACAATAATGGAACAGAGACTGACCAAAAAAGAGCGGCGCGAGCTTAAACGCCGGGAAAAAGTCGAACGCGAAATTGTGCAAAAAAGTAAAAAACGTTTTTGGCGCAATGTTTATGTTGTTGCCGGTGTGATTGTTGTGGTACTGGTTATCCTGGGCGTGAGGGTAATGCTTTCCAAAGATGTTGAAGAGGTGGCTCGGGCCACCAATGATCCAGTCAAGGGCAGTCTTGATGCCAAGGTAGTAATTCGTGAGTATTCTGATTTTGAATGTCCGGCCTGCCGAACTTCAGCCTTAGCCCTCGGGAAAGCAGTTAGTGGGTACAGTGACGAGGAGTTAGGTTATGTTTATAATGATTATCCAATAATCCAGCTTCATAAAAATGCTTATGAAGCATCATTGGCGGCCCAATGTGCGTACAAGCAGGATGAATTCTGGGAATACCATGATCGTTTATTTTTAGACCAAACAAGTTGGAAGGACCTGGAAAACCCGCGCGATAAGTTTATTTCTTATGCCACCGCGCTTGAGCTGGACGTAGATTTATTTACAATATGTTTGGATGAAGAGCAGACAAAAGGTCTTGTTGAAGAGGATTTGAATGAAGCCAGGGACCTGCGTATGAATTCAACACCAACCTACTTTGTCAATGGCATCCGCTATGTCGGCGCCAAATCTGAAGAAGGATGGCGCGAGCTGATTGACAGTTATTTAGAATAATATGGATAAGTTTTTGGCAAACCGATACATATTTTTATTTTCAAGGCTTTTGATCGGTCTGCTTTTTGTTTTTAGCGGCATTACCAAGCTGATGGAGCCGGTTCAGGAATTTGCCCTTCAGGTTGAGCAATACCAGCTTTTGCCGCAAATTTTAATAATGCCGTTTGCTTATGCACTGCCATGGGTAGAGCTCATTTTCGGCGGCTTACTGATTTTGGGCATCTGGGTAAAATTGGACGCCGGGATACTCGGTCTTACCATGACCGCGTTTATTATCGCAATCAGCCAGGCAATGATCCGCGGTATCGGCTTAACTGACTGTGGTTGTTTTGGCGAGGTGATTGAAGTAGGGGAGACGCCCGGCCAGGTGCTAATTCGCGACATTGTATTAATGCTGCCGATTATCTATTTATTTTTTTCTAAAACAAAGTTTTTTAGCATGGATAAATACTTGCTAAAATAAAATCACTGTGATATCCTATATTAATCAAATGTAAATAATTAAAATTATGCCAAAAACTAAAACTATGTTTGGAGATAATCCAAAACTTTCATTTTTTCTCGGATTATTCGTTGGTGTGGCAGCCTTCAGCACAATCGCGGCCATAGTCCTGGTCATTGCCATGTTCTCTGGCAGCGGCCTCAGCCTTGTCAAAGGTGACAATGATGTTGCAGTGGCAGAAGAAGTAAATGAACCAACTGCTCAGCCGACCCAGGAAGCTGCCGAAGTACCACCGGTCACCTCAGAGGATAATGTTTATGGCCCGGATAATGCCAAAGTAACATTAATTTCTTATTCTGATTTTGAATGCCCATACTGCGCCAGATTCAGCGCCACTATTTCACAGATCATCAATGAATACGGTGATGATGTCAGAGTAGTGTTCCGCCACTTCCCATTGTCGTTTCACGCAAATGCTAAGGGCGCGGCGGTTGCGGCAGAATGTGCGGCCGAGCAGGGTGAGTTCTGGGAAATGCATGATATGATTTTTGAAGCCAATACTGAGAAGAATATGAGCCTTGAAACTTGGAAGGATGCGGCTGAAGAAATCGGCTTGGACACGAATGACTTTGAAGATTGCTTGGAAAGTGATCGATATGACACCAAGATAGCCTCACAGATGGAGGGCGGTGCCAAAGCCGGCGTCCGCGGCACTCCAGCAACATTTGTTAACGGCAAAATGATTTCCGGCGCTCTGCCGTTTGAATCATTCAAACAGATCATTGACGCCGAACTGCAATAAAAAGTTATCTTTAAAAGACTGTGTAATAAATGCGCAGTCTTTTTTTATTAAATTGTTGATAAAAAGTATTAACATTTTAATAAAAATAAAATAAAATATATAACTAGTAACAAAGGAGGAGGGCGATGAGATTTACAAAAAATCCGGAGGGGAATGAATACAGCAAAAAGGATGAAGGGTTTGAAGTTACGCGGATTTCGGTTTTGCCGTGTCCGCGTCGCATAGAGATCAATCTCGAAAGAATCGAGAAGCCAACAATACCTTTTGGGCTAATTGACCCATTGCGCATCTTTTCTGCGCCAGAGGCAATCCCAGAGGATAGATTGCGATGATAAAACCCTGTAAGCTGTATTTTTTTACCCAATACTTAGCAGCCGCTTGGCTGCTTTATTATATCCGTATATTCTTGACAAATTGGAGAATTTATGCTAATATACAGGCACGTTCTACACGACGCAGTCTTGCATGGCTGCAAACAAGCAAGGCGGCTCAAGGCTTCGAGCCGCGCTCCACAACCAACCATCATCGTCGATGATCCAACCCAACCAATGGAGAAAGGAGGCCGGGTAAATGCCCACACCCGAGCTTTGATGAAAACTTCAACTAGCGGTTCGCTTCACAGCGGGCCGCTATTCGTTTATATTGACAGAATTTTTGGACTGTGATAACTTGGATAGGTCATCCAACTTTTGGTTGGATGGTTTGATCTCCTCCAGAGGCGAAAGGAGGTGAAGCACGAGTTACACGAGGGGAAGACCAAGACGAAGACTGGCAACATGAGACAAGCGCCTCGAAGAGAGGGAAGGAGGGCCATCTGAGGAGACAGATGTCGGTTCTCAGCGGCCGCAGGGGATGGGACCCTGGTCAGGCCAAATCAGTCGAACCGTAAAAAAAACTGACGTAGGCACGTCGAAAAAAAACAAAGGGGGTCCAAGCTAATAACCACCTATGGTGGGTACAGCTGGACCCAAACGTCCTCTTAGCTCAGCGGTAGAGCAGCTGTGTGTCACACAGATAGGCGTGGGTTCGAATCCCGCAGAGGACGCTAATTTCTTGAGCCAATCTTTGGCTCTTTTTGTTTTAATACTGTGCTGTGGGTGTAAAACCTTTACTGGAAGCTCAAATAGGCTATAATATTACTATAACTAATAGCATAAATATTATGACTGTTAAGGTCTATTCAACCCCAACCTGCCCTTATTGCACACAGGTAAAAGATTTTTTAAAAGAAAAAAGTATTGAATTTGAAGAGATTGATGTGGCGGCTGACCCAAAGGCGGCTCAGGAAATGATTGATAAATCAGGCCAAATGGGCGTGCCAGTCGTGGATATCGACGGCGAGATGATTATTGGCTTTAATAAGCCGAAAATGATGGAGCTCCTTGGCATTAAAGAATAAGTCTTTAATAAAAATCTCCCTAAAATGTGGGAGATTTTTAATTGCCAAACCTGGCATTTTCAGCTATAATTAAGTAAAAATAAAGCTAGAGTATGATATATAACTGTCCAATGTGCGGCGAAATAGAATCCACGGATGTAAAATTCACCTGCCTGCAGTGCAGCAGCGAGGAGGTCACGGAAATTGGTGATGACCAGTATATGTGTCCGAATTGCGGTCAGCAGAACGCTGATGAGATTCGGATGACCTGTGCGATCTGTAATTCTGATGACGTAACCAAGTAAGATGTCGGATTTTTACGTAGTAGCGACTCCGATCGGCAATCTCGGGGATATAAGTGAACGCGCCATCAACACACTCCGTGATGTTGATTTAATTTTGTGTGAAGACACGCGCGTCACTAAAAAACTTTTAGATCGTTATAGTATCAAAACAAAAACTCAGAGCTATCATCAGCATTCTAAATTATCAAAAGTTGAACAGATTAAGGACTTTATAAAACAGGGCAAAGATATCGCCATGGTGTCAGACGCCGGCACACCAGGGATCAGTGACCCGGGCGGAAAATTAATCAACGAGCTGGTAAAAGAATTTGGTAATGAAATTAAGATTATAGCGATCCCCGGAGCCTCAGCAATTACTGCCTTACTCAGTGTGTCAGGTCTTCCGGCTGATAAATTCGTGTTCATGGGTTTTCCACCGCACAAAAAAGGAAGGCAAAAGTTTTTTAAAGAATTGTCAGAGCAAAAGTACACAACTGTTATTTATGAATCAACCCACCGTATACTCAGGAGTTTGGATGAGTTAGCGTCGGTTGTCGGAGAGAGACAGATTGTGGTTGGCCGGGAACTAACCAAAAAATTTGAAACCGTATATTACGGAACTCCAGGTGAGATAAAAAATCAGATTGAGCAAAGTTCAAGTAAGGGTGAGTTTGTGATCGCAATTTCAGTAAAATAAAAAAGCCCCGAGTTGGGGCGAGGTAAGCAAGAATGGTGCGACAAGCTGGGGGGTGTGGTTTTCGCAAAAACCGATTGAATCTGCCAGGACCCAGGGTATTTTTGGGAAAACCGGCCTGCCGCACCAACCAAATTATTACAACAATGTTTCAAAAAGTCAAATTATGAAAAAATTTTACGTTACCACGCCAATTTATTATGTCAATGATAAGCCGCACATCGGCCATGCTTATACCACTATTGCGGCGGACGTAATTTCGCGCTGGCACCGCATGCAGGGTGAGGATGTGTATTTTTTAACCGGTACGGACGAAAACAGCCAGAAAAACGTTGAAGCGGCTGAAGCGGCAGGTGAAAAAGACATTAAGAAATTTATTGACAAGATGAGTGCGATCTGGAGCGAGACCTGGGATTCACTAAATTTGACCAATGATGATTTTATCCGCACCACTGAAAAGCGCCATCTCAAGGCCGTGGAAAAGTTTTTTAACGCGGTCAATGAAAAAGGCGATATTTATAAAGGTAAGTACGAAGGTTGGTACTGCACCGGGTGTGAAGCTTTTGTTACGGAAAATGATTTAGTTGACGGTAAGTGCCCGACCCACCAGACAAAAGTTGAAAAAATCAAAGAAACTAACTATTTTTTTAAACTGACAAAGTATCGTGATAAATTATTAAAATACATTGAAGAAAACCCGGATTTTATCCAGCCCAAGACTCGCCGTAATGAAGTAGTCAGCTATATCAAAGAGTTCATGACCGACGTCAGTATTTCGCGGGAAAGTATTAAGTGGGGGATCAGCCTGCCGATTGATAACACCCAAGTAATCTACGTTTGGTTTGATGCCCTAATTAATTATATTTCCGCGCTCGGTTATGGCAATGATGAAGAAAAGTTTGAGAAATTTTGGCCTGCTGATCTCCACCTCGTGGGCAAAGACATTATTAAATTCCACTGCGCTCTTTGGCCAGCTATGCTCATGTCGGCTGGCCTGCCTCTGCCAAAGAAAATTTTTGCGCATGGCTTTTTCACGGTTGACGGTGATAAAATTAGCAAATCCTTAGGCAACGCAATTGACCCGGTTGATCTGTCAAAGATTTACGGCATTGACAGTGTGCGCTACTATCTTTTACGCGAAATCAGTTTTGGCGAAGATGGCGCGTTTTCCATGGACCGTTTGCGCGAGCGCTATGACAATGATCTGGCCAATGAGCTCGGCAACCTCTTGCACCGCGTTTTGGGAATGACTGAGAAGTATCTGGATGCCAAGGTGCCGAAAAAGACTGGCGAGGATATTGAAAACTGGCCTTTGATTATTGACTCAATGAATCAGCTGAATTTTACTCGGGCTTTGGATGAGATTTGGGAAGTGGTTCGCGAGGCCAACCGATTTATTGACCAGGAAAAGCCTTGGGAACTTTCTAAAATTGATGAAGAGCGCCTGGCATCAGTTTTGTACATCCTGCTTGAGACTTTGCGCAACCTCGGCTGGATGCTTCAGCCGATTATGCCCCAGATTGGTGAGGAAATCTGGCTTCAGCTGGGCATTGACTGGGAAAAAGAAAAAGAAATGGATTTTAAAAAGGCAATCAAATGGGGCAGACTCAAACCCGGAACTGAGATTAAAAAAGGTGAGCCGCTCTTTCCAAGGATTGAATCTTAATTTTTAAAATCTAAATATGAGTTTGTTTGACGTAATTTTAATTGTGATCATGGCCGGATTTATATTTTATGGATTATTTTTTGGCCTGATACATACCCTGGGTGGATTAATTGGTGTACTTGCTGGCACGATTGTGGCTGGCTGGCTTTTTAACCCGATTGGTGAAGCCGTGGCACCGATTTTTTGGGGCAACGTGGCCCTGTCAAAAGTTATTGTCTTTGTTGTTTTGTTTTTGCTGGTTAACCGCTTGGCCGGATTTGTCTTTTATCTTATTGACCGAGTTTTTCAGTTTTTAAAAATTATTCCGTTCTTAAAATCATTTAACGCGATTTTGGGCGCTATTCTTGGCTTTATTGAGGGCGCTTTTCTGTTGGGCGGCATCCTGTATATTGCTGCGCGCTACCCAGTGTTTGATTGGTTTAATGAGATGATGGTTGGCTCAGAGGTAGCTAGATATCTCGTGATTGTGTTTAAATTGATTTCGCCGCTATTGCCTGAGGCCGTCCGTCAGCTCCAGTCATTAATTTAATATGATTCAGGAATATTCATTTGGCAAAATAAAAATTGACGACAATGAATATAATCATGACGTGCAGTTAATGGCCGGAGAGGTGATGCCGTGGCGCCGGGCAGAAAGCCATTTTTTTACACAGGATGAGCTGATCGGGGTAATCAAAGGCAGGACGCCAAAAATCATTGTGATTGGTAATGGTCATGACGGAGTAATGAAAGTGGATCAAAAAGTTGTTGATTATTGCCACGAGAACAATATTGAACTAAAGATGGATATTACAGGCCGGGCAAAAGATATTTACAATGAGCTCGATGAACAAAAAAAGGAGGTTCTCGGGCTTTTTCATTTGACTTGCTAATATGTTAATTGATACGCACTGCCACTTAAATTTTGGCGCTTTTAAACGTGATGCTCATGAGATTGCCAAAGAGTGTCTTGAAAAAAACGTCTGGATGATCAATGTTGGTTCTCAAAGTTCAACTAGTCAGCGGGCAGTGGATTTTGCCCAGGAATTTCACGAAGGCGTCTATGCCGCGGTCGGGCTTCACCCAAGCCATTTGTTTGAGATGGAGGTATCTGAAGAAGAAATCGAATTTGAATCCCGGGCTGAAGAATTTGATTATGATTTTTACAAAAAATTAGCTGGCAATAAAAAAGTTGTGGCAATTGGTGAAAGCGGGCTTGATTATCATTTTATGCCCAAAGCTGAGGAGCTAGGCAATGTCAAACAAAAACAGATTGAGGTTTTTCACAAGCATCTCGAATTGGCAAGTGAGCTTGATCTGCCGATCATTATCCACGCGCGTGACACCTATGAAGAAATTATCGGTATCATCCAGACATACCTTGATAAAGGTATGTTAAAAAGAAAGGGAGTTCTGCACTGCTTTTTAGGTACGTGGGATCAAGCAAAAAAGTTTTTAGACATCGGTTTTCTCATATCATTTACCGGTATTATTACTTTTAAACCAAAAAAATCTCAAATAGACCAGCAGGCCAATCTAATTGAAGTGGTTAAGAACACACCTTTGGACCGAATGATGGTTGAGACTGACGCGCCGTTTTTATCACCTGAGCCATACCGCGGTAAACGTAATCTTCCCTGGTATGTGGAAGAGGTGGCAAAAAAAATCGCTGAAATCAAAGGAGTCAGCGATCAGGAAGTATTTAATGAGACCACCAAAACCGCTAAACAATTTTTTAAATTATAATCTTTAAATATAATTATATGATAGCAAGAGAAAGAATAATGCCTCAGCCAGAAAGGCCTCGCGAAATAAGGCAGTCAATACCGCCTGAGATTGAGCTGGAGTTTCCAGTGGGCGCAGAAATGACCCATGAGGAAACCGGGACTGATTTTAGGATCTCGGCATTTGATTATCAATATGGCTGGATATTTGTTGAGGTTGATGAAAAAGGGATCTCAAAGCCCGAACAAATCAAATTAGTCACCGATATGAAAAAAGAAGAAAAGACTGTGTTAAAAAAAAGCAAAGACTTTATTACTGATGAGCCATTAAATGAAAAGCAGATAAAAGGCTGGGAGCGGTGGTCTAGGGAAAATCCTTCAAAGATAATTCTGAATGCCCAGTGGTTGCAAAGAGAGGCGCGAGAAGTGGTTCGCGAAGTTCACGAGGGCGATCATTATGATTATTACGACATGCAGTTGATTGATCCAAAAACCGGTAAGGTTATATCAATTGTTGATTCTCTTGCCAAAGAAAGGAAATTTAGAACTATGGATCAGATGGGCAGAGAGGGTGTGGTTACTCCTGAAGAGATTTTCGCAAGTTATTCTCCAGTCGAGACCGGAATTCGCGTGCCCATGCCAGGCGATGTCTGGTTTGATCCCAAGACAGTTGCCTCACGCATGGAAGAGCCAGTAATCGTTCGTGTGAATTATACTAATCCGACAAGAGGCGAAGTTAATTATACTGATGACAGTACCAAAAAAGAAGTTACACTGCCGCATGACCAGTTTGTTGAGAAATTTAAATATTGGGCAAGGTAATTTCTCTATTCGAATCTAATGAGACCACTCACCATCTATAAAAAATTATATAAACATTTCGGCCCCCAGCATTGGTGGCCGGTTTCTTCTGGAAAAGGGGACAAGGGTTTTGAAATCTGCGTTGGCGTAATTTTAACGCAAAACACGAACTGGCAGAACGTTGAAATGGCACTTAAGAATTTAATAAAAGAGCGCTTGCTCACGCCCTGTGCGTTGGCGAAATGCCCAATGCAAAAACTTCAGCGCTTAATCAAGCCTTCTGGTTATTTTCGTCAAAAAGCAAAGAAGCTTAAAATTTTTACAAAATACATTTGCGATAATTATAATGGTGACACAAAAAAACTATTGCAAGGCAATCTTGATAATAAGCGGGAGGAACTGTTGAGTATTTGGGGCTTGGGGCCGGAAAGCGTTGATTCAATGCTTTTGTATGCCGGAGCAAAGCCAACCTTTATGATTGATGCCTACACCGTTAGATTGTGCAGGGAGCTTGGCATTAAGTTTAAAGATTATGAGGATTATCGCGAGTATTTTCAGAAGAAACTTCCCAAAAGCGCCAAGCTTTATAATGAATTTCACGCTTTGATAGTTGCCTGGGGAAAGGTTCATTCAAAAAATCGAAAAGCAGCGATTTCTTTAGTAAAAAAATAAGCCCGGTTTCGGGCTTGGTGTTTGGCTGATTTACGACCGTACGGCAGTTTCCAGGATTTTATCCAAAGCCCAATCATTTGGGCGGGTGATAGTCAATGACGCAGATCCAGAAACTAGCTCTAGTTTGTCATCAGCAATAAGTAAAGTACGGATTCGGCGATGTTCCTTTTGCACATTAGCCAGAAATCTGGCGCCACTGATGCCGCTGATGTGCTGTGTGGAAATTACTAAATCAACTGGCCGTGCCTGAGTGTTGTAGGTGATATGTCGGGCATACATCGGGGGCGGGAAGTCCATATTTGGCTTTATCACTACTCCTCTCCTGTTTAGTAGGGACAAAGCCTCTTCAGTGCTTTTTACAAAAAGAAATGTGTGGGTGTTGCCGAAAGCGTTTCTTTCAATGTACGTACGAAGACGCGGGTCTTCGGTAAGGATTAGAATCAGTGCCATCTCTCCCTCCTTCGCTCTCTTCAAGATTCTGCCAAGATTATATCAGTAAAATTTTTTAGGGTCGAGGGATTTTATTCACAAAAAAATAAAAAAGCCCCAAGTGGGGCATGAGTCTAGCGTGTAATACCTGTGCGGATCGCTGAAATGAGTGCATCCGGATCAAATGGCTTTGCAAGCGCCGACCCGGGTATTTGTTCTTTATCGGAATCGCCGCCAGCATAAGTGACGATCGAGACTATCCCGGGGTAGTGGTCACGGATTCTTGCCAGGGTCGTCTGTATCGGGAATGTACATGAATCTATGTCCAAGATCACGACCTCGACCAGGCACTCGGTTGCACTATTCTTGTGCGAATGTTCTGTAAAGGAGCAAGGCTCACCCGGTTTGGGTACAAGGGCCTTGGTGAGAACATTCTTGCTGTTTTCTTCTAAAAAACGAAGCGCATGTTTTGCGCTTGTAAAGGCATACACCGTATGCCCGTTTCTTTCAAGGATCGTTTTTACCAACTTGCGAACGTCGTTATCTGGCTCTGCCACGAGTATGGTTGACATTCCGCCCTCCTTGTCAGTTTCTCAAATTATCAAAATGTTATCATGTAAAGGTTGGCTCATCAAGCATTTTATGCACATAAAAAAATAAGCCCCGCAGGGCTAGTCTATATCAGTCGATCGTAAGGTCATTGACCACCTCGTAGAGAAAGAGAAGGTCAAGGGGCTTTTTCATGAAAAAGTCGAGTTGATCTTCCGACTCGGGCTCATTGGAGCTTATCATCATGATTTTGACCATGGGAAATTCCTGCCTGACCTTGACGACAAACTCCTCGCCGCTCATCCCCGGCATATTGTTGTCAGTGATCATGAGATCGAACAGATCATCCGGCAGGGTGTCATGCTCTTCGAGCAGTCGGAGAGCTTGTTCAGCATCGTATGCCACGTAGACCTCGAATCCCTTGCCCCGGAGATAGGTGGTAATGAGATCAGCTACTTCCTTGCTATCGTCAACTACGAGAATCTTCCTCATTTTTAATCCTCCTTTTTAGATTTAAATACTAACATGAAAAACGTAATTTGTCAAGATTTAAATCAAGAACAGTTAAAGGCGGTCCAAACCACGGATGGCCCGGTTTTGATTGTGGCTGGTGCCGGCACGGGCAAAACCATGGTGATTACGCGTAAAATCGCCCATATTTTGGCAGATGAATTAGCGAAACCGGAAGAAGTTTTGGCACTTACTTTTACTGAAAAGGCCGCCGCAGAGATGGAGGAGCGGGTAGATAAGCTTCTGCCGTACGGCTACCTTGATTTATGGATTTCCACGTTCCATTCATTTTGCGAGCGCATCTTAAAAAACCATGCTCTGGAGATCGGCCTGCCCAATAATTTTAAGCTTCTCAACCAGGTCGATGCCTGGCTTATGGTTCGCCAAAACCTAGATAAGTTTGAGCTTGATTATTGGAAGCCGCGCGGCAACCCGACTAAATTTATCCGAGCTCTGGTTGATCATTTTTCCAGGGCCAAGGACGAAGATCTATGGCCAGAAGATTATTTAGAATTTGCTGAAAATCTCAAGCTTGATACTGAATCATTGGACTATATTGTAAGCGGTGAGAATTTAAGTGCCAAAGAAAAAAAAGAAGTGCAAAAGCAGGAAATTTTCCGCCTGAACGAGCTGGCCAATGCTTATCATGTTTATCAAAAGCTATTACTCGATAATGAAGCTTTGGATTTTGGCGATCTTATCAACTACACCCTTAAGCTCTTTCGCGAGCGGCCGCAGATATTAGAAAAATATCGCGCTCAGTTCAAATACATTTTAGTTGATGAGTTTCAGGATACAAACTGGGCTCAGTACGAGCTGATCAAACTTTTGGCCGCGCCGCGCAACAATCTGACCGTGGTGGGAGACGATGATCAGTCAATTTACAANNCTGAGTCAAAGGAAGTCGTACTGGTAGAAAACTACCGTAACTGCCAAAATATCCTTGATTTGGCTTATGAATTTATTCAGCAGAACAACCCCAATCGCTTGGAAGCCCAACTCAAAAATAAAAAACTTGAAAAAAAGGTTACCAAAAAGCTGAATGCACAGCATGAGCGGTCGGGCATGATTGAGCATCTGCATTTTCCTTCCTTGGAAGACGAAGTTCATGGTGTAGTAGAAAAAATTGTTGAATTAAAATCAAAAGATAAAGAGTTGAGCTGGGATGACTTTGTTATTTTGGTTCGTTCAAATGACGCAGCCGGACCGTTTAGTAACTATTTACAGCGCCAGGGCATTCCGTACCAATTTCTGGCACTCAAGGGATTATACACCCGGCCGGTGGTAAAAGATATTTTGGCATATTTTGATTTGCTTGATAATTATCATGAAAGCGCTTCATTGTATCGCATTTTGTCATTACCGCATTGGCATATCCCANNCCAGAAGCGGATATTGTTGAAATGAATATGGAGGCAAAAAGAAAATCAGAATATTTATGGGGCGCACTGAAGCATTATCAAACCATAAAAACTCTTTCCAAAGAATCACTTGATGCTATCCCAAGAATTATTTCTTTGATTGAAAACGGCGCTGCCATGGCCAGAGAAAAGAACGTCAGCCAGATTTTTAAATATTTTTTAGAAGAAAGCGGCTATTTGCATTATCTTGACCATCTGCCCGACCTGGAAAAGAATCAAAAAATTAACTGGCTGGAGCAATTTTGGCAAAGGATGAAAAAATATGAAACCGAGCAGGATGAATCAAGGGTTAAAGAATTTATGAATGACATTAAATTCGAACTTGAGGCAGGGGAGGAAGGCTCATTGCGTTTTGATCCTGAGGCCGGTCCGGAAATGGTGCGTATCATGACAATTCATGGCGCCAAGGGGCTGGAATTCAAATATGCTTTTATTGTTAATATGGTTGACCGCCGTTTCCCGACCATGCAAAGGGGGGAGGCGATTCCAATTCCTGACCCACTTGTAAAAGAGATTTTAACTGAGGGCGACAGCCATTTAGAAGAAGAGCGCCGTCTATTTTACGTTGGCGTAACCCGGGCCAAGGACGGGGTGTTCTTTAGCTCAGCCGATGACTACGGCGGTGTGCGCAAGAAAAAGCTCTCCCAGTTTTTACTTGAACTTGGCTATGGCAAAGACGAAAGAGCGCGCGATGCTCAGGAAAAGCTGCCGATCTATGACAAAACAATTAAAGTAGAAAAGCCAAAAGCGCCAACCTACCCATTTCCAGCGAAATTTAGCTTTACCAAGCTGGCGGCCTTTAGAAACTGTCCGCTTCAGTATAAGTACGCCCACATCATTAGGATTCCGATTTTTGGCAAGCCCCAGTTTAGTTTTGGTAAATCCTTGCATAATACTCTGGAAAGATTTTTNNAAGAAAAGCCAAAGAAGAAAGACAGCTCTTCTTTGTCTGAACTTGATAAGCTTTTGTCAATTTATAATGAGGAGTGGATCTCAAACTGGTATTCGAGCAAGGAAGATATGGAAAAAAATAAAGAACGCGGCCAAAAAGTTTTAAAAAAATATTGGGAAGAGCTAGCCAAGGATCCACCCAAGGTTTTAGCAGTGGAGCAGTCATTTAATGTCAAACTCGGGGATTACACACTCTTTGGCTATATCGATCGCATTGACGAGCTGCCAAACGGAAATCTGGCAATTGTTGACTATAAAACCGGGCAGGCAAAAAAAGATCTTTCAACCGAAGACAAGGAGCAGCTCATCATTTACCAGATGGCGATTGAAGAACCCCGGCTGTTTAACCGCAAGGTTGAAAAATTAATCTATTATTATCTTGAGGATGGAGAGGCTCAGGAGTTTGTCGGCACTGAAAAGGATAAGCAAAAACTTGAAAAATCACTTCTGGAACGGATTGAAAAAATTAAAAATAGTGATTTTCCGCCAAAACCGAGTCAGCTTTGCAAATACTGCGACTTTAATAAAATTTGTGATTTTGCAAAACATTAAATATGGCCATTCCACTTAAAAATTTATTAGGTGACGCAGTTAAACGTGCCGGAATTAGCCGCGGAATTTTGGCATCAAGGGTTG
>JABAHP010001799.1_pt1 | contig 27922 bp, 21 predicted proteins | sample 7062081 | NCBI WGS metagenome assembly JABAHP01 (sample SAMN14534357, study PRJNA622989) | marine sediment metagenome | biome: marine biome [ENVO:00000428]; feature: marine pelagic biome [ENVO:01000023]; material: deep marine sediment [ENVO:00002113] | place: India: Gulf of Kutch | collected...
TCTTGGTCCCAGTTGTGTTTTGACAAATATTACGAACCCCCGCTCACAGATTGTACGTCATAGTCTTTACGAGAAGACGGTCATCCGTCGGGGCTCAACAGTCGGCGCGAATGCAACCATTGTCTGTGGCATCGAATTAGGACGTTATTGCTTTATAGCGGCCGGTGCCGTTGTGGCCAAGAACGTTCCGGATTATGCATTGATGCAGGGAGTTCCTGCACGACAGGCTGGCTGGATGAGTCGACACGGTATCCGTCTGCCTGATCCTGATTCAGATAGGATTATGATATGCGCTGAGAGCGGCTATCATTATAAAGAAGTTGAGCCGGGAGTAGTAAAATGTCTGGATTTGAATGAAGAGGCCCCATTACCGCCGGAGGAAGCGATTGGGAAAGTTTCGTATGACGAACTTAAGAAAAATATATAACTATCTTGACGATAATAAGGAGAATTGACATGGAGGTACCTTTACTGGACCTGAAAGCGCAGTACGCAACTATAAAAGATGAGGTATTAACAGCAGTATCGGAAGTGCTGGAATCCCAGCGGTGTATCGGCGGTCCGAAAGTAGCTGAACTGGAAGAGAAGATAGCGGCGGTAAGCGATTGCAAATTCGCGGTAGGTGTCTCCAGCGGAACGGACGCCATTCTGAATTGCTTAATGAGTCTCGATATCGGTGTGGGAGACGAGGTTATTACCTCCCCATTTACGTTTTTTGCCACGATTGGCTGTATTTGTCGAACGGGTGCAAAACCTGTTTTCGTGGATATCAATCCAAAGACATTTAATATCAATCCCGAACTTATTGAATCTGTAGTTACGAAAAAGACCAAGGCGATTATGCCTGTCCACTTATATGGGCAAATGGCGGATATGGACCCAATAATTGAGATCGCCAAAAAACACGACCTTTCCGTGATTGAAGATGCAGCCCAGTCAATAACAAGCACATATAAAGATCGAAAGGCTGGCAGCATCGGGATGGCGGGGTGTTTCAGCTTTTTTCCGAGCAAGAATCTTGGCGGCATCGGTGACGGTGGTATGATTGTCACTAATGATGAACAGTTTTATAATCGCCTTTTTATCATGCGCAATCACGGCAGTAAACCCAAATATTACCACAAGCATGTAGGAGGCAATTTCAGGCTTGACCCTATCCAAGCAGCTGCTCTGTTAGTCAAGCTGCCGCGTTTGGAAGAATGGTCGAATGCGCGAAGACGCAACGCTAAATACTATGACAAGAAATTTTCAGGAACAGTTGTGCAAATACCGTACATCAGTCCCGATTGTGTGAGTATCTTCAATCAATACGTAATTCGGTTACCGAGACGGGATGAGGTGATGGCACATCTTCGTGATAACAATATCGGCTGTGAGGTGTATTATCCGATTCCGGCGCATCTACAGGAATGTTTCAAGTATCTGGGATACAAAGAAGGAGATATGCCGGAATCGGAAAAAGCGGCGAAGGAGGTTCTTGCGATACCCGTCTTTCCTGAGTTGATGGATGAAATGAAAGATTATGTGGCAGATACGATTCTTTCATTTCTGTCTTAGGAGATAGGAAAAGTAATCTTCGTGCTCCTATTTTGATAAAGCATTATACCTTTATATGGATGTAGTGAGAAAGTAAAAATCCCTTTTCTGACTATTTCGGAATCTGACACTAAAAGAGATAAGAGATGAAAATAGATCTAATATTTATAACCTATAATCGTATATATTATACAAAGTTGGCATTACCGGCGTTATTGCATGATCTTTCCGAAGAGTTCTCTCTGACGATATGGGATAATGCCTCAACTGATGGCACTCAGGAATATCTGTCCTCCATAGAAGATCCTCGAATCGTTAGAAAGGTTTTTTCACGAGATAACGTGCATGTGTACGGCGCCGTAAAAGAGGTATTCAGTAAGTCTGCAGCTGATCTTGTAGGAATCGTTTCCAACGACTTTCTCGTAACTCCTGGTTGGACCCGTATCCTGGCTAAGGCACATGCTGATGTACCGGAATTTGGAAAACTCTCATGCTGGCATCTTGGACCGGAATTCTTTGATGAAGAGAGGGCCCGCCATAAGATTCAGAAGTGCGGACAACACCAAGTGCTTCGACATCCCTGGACTGATGGCTGTGGTATCGTCAAACTTAAGACCTTAAAAGAGCTTGGTTTTGGTGGTATCGGTCACGGCCTCGGTGGAACCGATTTTGACAGACGAATGGCGCTGAGAGGTTACGTAAACGGTTTCTACTACCCCTTAGTATATGTCGAGCATATGGATTATCCTTGGTCTGATCACTATGCATTTACTGATAGATTCGAGGAAGCACTTGAAATGAGTGCAACGGCCAAAAGTCATGGAATACGTACTGTCGAAGACGCAAAGGCTTGGCATCAGGTTGTTGTGTCGAATATTCTTGACGATCCTTGGGACATAAAATACTATGTAGGCTGGCGAAAAAAAATTAGGAATCTTAAAAAAAAATTACGATCGCTATGTGGTAATAAGCAATGAAAAGTGGAACAAAGAAATAAAGTAAAAACGTATCGAACACAAAAGCGGGATGAAAGAGCACAACGAGTATTCGTTTTCACCAAGCGAACTAATATTGGTTGATAATTTATGCCGATTGAGAGAGTTTCGTACGCGGACAATTCTCAGGGAAGAATTTGGGAAGAAAGTGATCCGCAAATTTGCTATGACCGAGGAGGCCACAGCATTTTTGAAAACTATAGTGGCGCGAGAAAGAGAAAATGTCAGGTACCTGAGGAATCATTTTGATATTGTATGTGGTAACTTTAAAGGCAACTGTATCGAGTATGAATATATCCCGTACGAATCGCTGTTTGAAAAAATAGCATCTAAACTTAGGGAAAACTGTTGTATCGAAGCAGACGAATTGCTCAGAACGTACGTGCAAAAAGTACATGCATTGCCAAAAGTTCGGATTTATCCCAAGGATTTTCTGTTCTTTGTCACGCAAGGTCGCAGAAAATATGACATGCTCGTATATAACTGTTTATCTCGTGGATTACTTGATCTGATCCCAAGAAATATTATGCTCAATGGAGATAAGTGGCTTTTGATAGATAATGAATGGTCTTTTGATTTTCCTGTTCCTGTTGTTTTTGTAATATTTCGCGCAATTAGGGAACTGGTAATCGAACTTCAGGACGAGATACGCAGAACCACAACAAGGTCACGTCCAGCCATCGGTGTCTTCGCTCGAGGCCTAAACACTCATTATATCCCAAAAGACTGGATCAAATACATTGTCGATTCTCATGTTAGCTTTGCAGAAATGTTAAAATGGGAGATGGGTTTTCAGCGGCATGTGACAGGATTAAGTGGTGTGCCAGTCGGCCACATAAAAAAAAATCCAAGGAACAGAATCCTCTTTTCTGCTTCGCACTTAGGAAGTAATACTGGAATTATCCAAGTTGTCATTCGAAGTCTAAAAAGACTACCTATAATGCGTCGACTACTTTATTTTTTTGAATGTATGATTCTTAGTTTACAAAAGTAACCAGCGGTTGAATTTTCGATAAATGGTAACATTGACCTTACTAATTAGTGTTGTGGCTGGGGTCGCAGTATTTTGCTTAAGGCCGTCGTATGGCCTTATAATTTTTGTTGCTGCGCTTGCATGGTATCCTTCCTATCTCTCAGTCCCCATAGGTACAGTAGATTTTACCTTACGCAGATTAGTCATACTTGCTATATATACGAACCTAATCTTGCGAACCAACCTAATTAGACAGTTCAAAATTATATGGTTGGATAGACTCGTGGTCATATATTTCTTATTCCAAGTCATAGCTGGTGCATTTACGACTAGCTCGCTGGGAGTATTTTTAGAAAATCGTGCTGGAGCAGCTTTCGACATGGTTTTGCCATACTTTGCCGTTCGGATATTAATAAGAAGCAGGCAGCAATATTTGGTTCTGCTGAAAGGAATCTTAGTCATAGCTGCTCCTCTGGCAATCGTTGGTTTGTACCAGTGTATAACGGGTGACAATCTACTGGGCTTCTTAGTCAAATATAATGCATGGACAGTTAGCCGAGGATACATTCCAACTTTTCGCTTAGGTTTTTATCGTGCAACCGTTGTATTTTCACACTCTATTATGTATGGTTTATTTTTTGCAATGTTTGGGCCTGTTTGTGCTGGGCTTCTAAAGAGCGTGAAAAAAGATAAGACACTCTATTGGATAGGGCTGGGATTGATGAGTGTCGGCGTTTTTTCATCCATGTCAAGCGGGCCGATGCTTGGAGCTTTGCTGTCTGTTTCGTTTATAGCCCTTTATTGGTGCCGGAAATATTGGAAGCCGATTACGCTCATCGTTATCGTAATGTGTGGCACTGTAGAAATCATTAGCAATCGGCACTTCTATGATGTCCTTGGCGATGCTACACTGAATCCAACTACAGCTTGGTATCGCAGTAGATTGATTGACGTAGCTTTGTTTGAAGGGGGAATGTCGGGCCATTGGTTAGCTGGCTTTGGTTATGATGTTGATCCCGGCTGGAATGCCAGAATCGATGGTCGAGGTCATACTGATATGGTGAATCATTATTTACTTATTTTGTCGCGTTATGGATTAATTGGCTTCGTGCCCTTCCTGATGATGAACGTAATGGTTGTCAAAAGGCTTGTTGATGCCTACAGAGCAAGTATACATGGCTCAGATAAGTGGCTGGTTTGGTGTACGTCAGCGGGATTATTCGGCTTAGGGGGAGCTATTATGTCAGTTTCGCTATTTGGCCAGCCTACGACGGTTTACTATATTATGATTGGATTTACCGGTGTCATGCCTGCAATTGTAAATAACAGGAGATTCGCCATTGCAAAGGTACCTGCTCCAATGGGCCAAAATAAACCACTGTTAGGATTTAATTGATTACTTTAACTACATAACGAATCGTGCAATGGCTGTAACAAAGTATGAAATTTTGCAAAAGAAGGTGAAAACATGCCGATTCTGGTGGGCATTTAAGTTCTTTCTGCTCGGGCGCGAATTGGGGACAAAAACAGAAAGAAAGACCACGTTTTTTAAGCTTAGATCTCTTAAAGACATGATAGAATTCATTTCTGCTTCGCTCTACTGGCCTGTTTTATGGCTTAGGCGCAATAAGCCGCAGCGTATATTCATCTATTATCACGCTTTGAACCAATGGGATATTGGAAGATTTGAAAAACAAATGGCATATTTAGCCACGAAGTGTTGTACGGTTACAGTTTCGGAGCTTATGACGGCCCCGCCAAACGGCTCTAAGGTGGTTGTGGCAGTGATATTTGATGACGCCTTCGTGAGTTTTCGGGACAATGCTTTCCCTATCTTGCAAAAGTATAGATTGCCTGTGGCAGTTTCTGTGCCCACTGGAAATTTGGGCAAATCCCCTAAGTGGGCTCTGGAAGACAACTGTTCCGACGCCGAGGAAATAGTTATAAATGAAGAGCAGCTTGTCGAACTTAACAAGGCTGGTTGTGAAATACTGTCCCATACAGTCTCACATCCCTATTTGACAAAGGTTGACGATGTAGAACTGGAGACCGAGCTTAAACAGTCCAAGCAAGCGCTGGAACGAATTGTTGGGTGTGATATTATCGGCATCTGTTATCCTTACGGGGCATATGATTCCAGAGTTTGTAAAGTAGTGGAGCATACAGGTTACCAAATTGGTTTTTCCATTGAGCCATGTTCGGTTGATACTTCGATTGACAGTTTTCAAATCGGACGGTTCAAGGTTTCTCCGGCAGATAGTATGCTGAAGTTCAAACTCAAACTAACTGGAGCATATGAGGTTGTCAAATATCTTAGAAGACTGAAAAGGATATTCTTCCGGCGTTAAGGAGAGGGGAAGTTGAATTTATGGCATACCAAATAATTGTTGACAATATTAGCAGGGAAGAGTGGGAGCGATACGCCGCGGATTTTGCTGATTACAGCATATATCAAACTTGGGCATACCAGCAAGTCAGAGCGGATATGGATTATTGTAAAACCAGTAGGTGTATAGTTAAGAACACTAATGACAACATAGAAATGATGTGCATAGTGCGAATAAAACACTTGAAGCCGTTAGGGCTTAGAATAGGTTATGTGCAATGGGGGCCTTTGATGAAAGGCAGGGATGGCGATTTAAAATGTACAGTGAATGCTTTGATGCAGCTGCAAAAAGTTTATATTGGGGAAAAAATCAACATTTTGAGAATTGTACCTCATATTTATGAGGATGGATTGGGCCGTGCGGTTTCCCAAATGCTTCTGTCCAGTGGTTTCAGATTTGTCTCTAATGTGAAGCCTTATAATACCATGACTTTATCGCTTGAGAACTCAGAGGAAAATTTACGGAAGGGATTGCACAGAAACTGGCGGAGAAACCTGCAAAAGGCCGAAAACGCAGGGATCGAGATAAGGCAAGGTTGTGAAAATGAGTTGTTCGACATATTGGAACGTTTGTATTTGAAAGCATTAGAGAGAAAGAGATTTAAGGGGCTTAATTCTGATCAATTTGCTAGAACACAGCGTATGCTATTTGAACATGAAAAATTGATTGTCACAGTGGCATATTTCGATGGAGAACCAGTTACGGCTCTTGCCACGAGCAATCTGGGTGACACAGGGTTGGATATTTTGGCTGCAAATAATGAAAAAGGATTGAAGTGCGGTTCGTCTTTTTTGACATATTGGAATGCTTTTGAAGCAAGTAGGCGGGCAGGTATGAAAAGATATGATCTGGGTGGCATTGATCCAAAAAATAATCCCACCGTTTATCAATTCAAGTCACGAATGGGAGGAGAAGTACAATTCCATATAGGGATTTTTGAGGCTTATGCTAATACTGTAGTAAGAAAAATGTGGACGGCAGCCAATACACTTCGCAGTATATTTAAGAGGTAGCTCACTTTGAAGTATTGAGACAGATTTATGTGATTCTCCGGCACGCTCGGATGTGTGTACTTATGTATTACAAAAAAGCGGGAGTAGTACTTATTCAAATAGAATAATAGCGTATGTAAAAATTATATCAAATCGTAGTTAAGAAAGGTATTTGTTTGAATCTGACATTGGCACAATTATTGATAAAGTTCAATAATATGCTATGGGAGTATAAACTCGGTGTCAACACTCGGGGAATTGTGAAGGACGCGAAGGAATCAGATTCTCACTACTATTCTACAATTTCATATCATCTCACTATGGCAATTTTACGCAGCTTGTTTCTAATATCCTCAGATGTTTTTGTTGACATTGGATGTGGAAAAGGACGAGTTTTGTGTTGTGCTTCACGGTTCAGAATCCGTAAGGTCATTGGAGTGGAGATAGATAAGGATCTCTGTGATATCGCTGAATGCAATGCAAAAAAGGTACACGGCAGGAAAAGTATCATCGAGATATTTAATGCTTCTGCCGAGGATTTTGACTATCGAACAGGTACGGTATATTATCTTTTTAATCCTTTCGGCGTTTCTACAATGAGTCGTGTACTTACGAAAATGGAACAATGTTTACGTTCGCAGCCTCGAAAATTGACGATTGTTTACGTCAATTCCGTGCACGAGTCTCTCTTAAGTAAGAGCGGATGGTTGGAAATGTATGACAAATGGAATGCTGGAGACAAATATGGACTCATGCATAATATTTCTTTTTGGCGATCGAAGGATTAAAAACGCTAAATTATTTTAATTCCCAGTTTAAATTATTTTTTCGCATGAGTTTTTTCTGTGAGCTAAATCTGGTTTTTCTGCATTGAGTATATTTTTGGAATAATTGATTAGATCAAGAAATGTAAAAACGATTATGAAGGTATCGATAATAATTGTTAATTGGAACACGGAGAACATTTTATATGATTGCCTGCAATCTGTTTATGCTAATACAGGAAGTTTAAAATTTGAGGTAATAGTAGTTGACAATGCTTCATCTGATGGTTCCGTAGAAATGGTAAAGAACAACTTTCCTGACGTAGTTCTCATTGAGAACGAATCGAATCGAGGCTTTGCTGCTGCAAATAACCAGGGAATGAGTATTGCTATTGGAAAATACGTTTTATTACTCAATAGTGACACTGTAATACTGGATAATGCTATTGTTAAGACCATCAAGTTTGCCGATTCCACTCCTGAAGCTGCTGTTGTGGCGTGCAAAGTTTTGAACCGTGACAGAACACTACAGTCAACCTGTTTTATGTTTCCATCCTTATTAAACCTGATTTTTGTCATAGCACGTTTGGACAGACTGTTTCCGAACAACAGGCTTTTTGGGCGCGAAAGATTAACTTGGTGTGCTTGGGATAATGTACTTGAGGTTGATGTCGTGGCTGGTTGTTTCATGTTGGTAAAACAAGAAGCAATCAAAGAAGTAGGAGTAATGGATGAACAGTACTTTATGTATGCCGAGGAGACTGACTGGTGTTATCGCATGAAGCAAACTGGCTGGAAGATACTGTTTACCCCAACTGCTGAGGTTGTTCACCTTGGTGAGGCTAGTAGTAGGCAAATGAAGCCCGAGATGGCATCACAACTACAGGCGAGTATACTACTGTTCTTTAAGAAGCACAGGGGTAGGTTGTCATATAGATTAGCCTGTTTGTTTGTAGGGTTGTCCTTTTTTCTGCGAATCCCTTACTGGTTAGGGCACACGATTTTTTCAAAAAATGATAGAAACAGAGATATTCAAACAACAAAGACATATGCCAGAATCGCTTTCAGAGCGTTATTCGGATGGCAAGCTTTATGTTTCCAGAAACAGTCATTGGATTCAAGGCGTGAGTAAAACAAACATAGTTTGCTTTGGTGGCGAGGACTGGTGGTATAAGAATCGTGGGCATATTGACATGCAGTTGATGCGGCATTTTGCTAAGATGGGGATTACACTTTATGTCAACTCTATCGTGATGCAAAAACCTAAGTTAACTCAAGGCAGAAAGTTTGTCGAAAAACTGTTGCGCAAAATGAAAAGCACTTTTATCGGACTTAAAAATTCAGATGCCGGATTCTGGGTATACAGTCCATTTACATTACCTGTACATCATCTTGCTTGGGCCAGACCGATTAATGAATTGATCCTGCGATATCAAGTCCGTCGTGTTGTCCAGAAGCTAAGTATGAACGATCCAGTAATCTGGGTTGCATGTCCGGCGGCATGTGATACAGCCATGAAAATGAAAAAGAGATTACTCGTATACCAGAGAACCGATCGTTTCGAAGAATACCCGAATGTCGAGCGCAACATTATTAAAAAATATGATGAAAAATTAAAAGCGTCTGCCGATTTGACATTGTTTGTAAATAGTATGTTGTTCAAAGAAGAGCATGAACAATGTAAAAATTCCCTTTTTCTAGATCACGGGGTAGATTATCATATGTTTGCGACCGCTGAACAAAATCCGTATATACCTGAAGATCTCGCCGGTGTAAAAAAGCCTATCATTGGATTTTTTGGTGCGATCGACGATCATACTTTTGATATACCTTTTGTCGAAAATTTAGTGGATTTGTTGCCCCATATGTCATTTGTTTTTGTTGGAGAGGCTTCCTCAGATATAACTAACCTGCAAAAGAAAGTGAATGTTTGGTTTTTGGGGTATAAATCTTATGAGCAGATTCCCCATTATGGCAAGTGTTTTGATGTAGCTATTATGCCTTGGAGGGAAAATCGCTGGATTGAAGCATGCAATCCAATCAAACTAAAGGAGTATCTCTCCCTCGGTAAACCCATAGTGAGCACGCCGTTTCCGGAATTGCAAAAATATCTTGATGTTGTATATGTGGCAAAGACACCCGATGTTTTTGCCGAATGCATAGAGAAAGCTTTGGCTGAAGATAATCCCAATCGGATTGTTGCAAGGAGGAAAATAGTCGAAAAAGCCACTTGGGAAAGCAAGGCGCAGTTGGTGTTGAAGGAGCTTTTTGGGAAAGAAACTGGTTTTCAGAGATAAGGCTAATGGTCAAATGTAAGAAAAACTTGGGAATTTGCTTGGCGGTATCAGCGAGGGGATATTTGAAATAACTATTGAAGCTGTCGAGCTGTTGGATACCATATGAAGTTTTTTATGTCTCCACTATGGATGTTGTGAAGGAGAAGCTTAGGGAACGCGGCATAGTTTATATTATGGTGGAATAAAATCACGAACATTTTTTAGATCTCTACTTGTTCTGGCGCGATGCATTCGTATTGTATTGAAGGAACGGCCAAATGTCGTAATTATCATGGGGCTACACCTGTGTGAATACTATGCTTGGTAATTAAAATTTGCGGTTCTAAGATCATCTGGATAGATAGCGTCGCGAATGTGGAGCACTTATCTTTAGCAGTCGGATAGTGAGGACTTTTGCAGATTTAATCCTAACTCAATGAATAGAATTGGCTGACAAATATCAGAATGTTAGATATGAAGGTGCCGTGATATGATGCTTCTAACGGTTGGTGCGCTATTTCCTTTCGACCGTTTGATAAAATCTGCCGATAGCACTATCAATCTATCCAGAAGTCAGTGATGAACAAACCGGATATGTTATCAAGTGCATTGTGGTTTTCTACTGATATTATTTGGAGGAAGGATGTATCCTTTCGTTGTATGCTTGACTCATGACGTTGACCGTGTGGTCAAGACGTATCAATACATTAGTCACGCTCTCAAAGCATTGATACAACGAAAGGGAGACAGGGTTTTCTATCATCTTACCTCTTTATTTGGAAGCAATCCCTACTGGAACTTTAAAGAAATCATGAGGATTGAGGAGTCCTTCGATGTCCGTTCCACGCTTTTTTTCCTAAATGAATCCTTCCCTTTTAAGCTGTTCTCTATAAGTAACTGGAATCGCTCCCTTGGCTACTATAAGTTTGTGGATCCAAAAATCCGAGAAATCATTAAAACCTTTGATCGGGGAGGATGGGAGATCGGCTTACATGGTAGTTATAATTCCTATCGGAATTTGGCGTTATTAAAAAGTGAAAAACATGCCTTGGAGGAAATTGTTGGACATGAAGTCATTGGGGTCCGTCAGCATTACTTAAATTTAGTCATTCCGGATACTTGGCGGATACAAAAAGAAGTCGATTTCAAATATGACGCGTCATTAGGAATTAAAAATAATGTAGGATTTCTTGAAAACCATTATTATCCTTTCCGGGATGAGGCTAGCGGAATGGTTGTTCTGCCACTGGCGATTATGGATAAATATTTGTTTGATCTTTCGATTCATCTTGACGATGCATGGAACAGATGCCTGATGGTCATCGACGAAGCCGAAAAAAAGGGAGCCTTGCTGGTGGTTCTCTGGCATCAGAGAGTTTTTAATGAGAAGGAATTTCCAGGCTATAAACTCATTTACACAAAAATCATAGAAGAATGCAAGAGAAGAAACGCACTGTTCAAAGTCGGTAGAGAAGTTTATGAAGAGTTCTCAGATAAATAAAAGTAAATGGGTTTGCTCTATCACTCACGAATATTTTCCTAGAGATCGTAGGATTTTGAGGCAAGCACAAGCCTTAATCGAGCGTGGTTATAAAGTCGACATCTTGTGTATAAGGAATTTCAGTGACCACGAAAAAAAGGAGGATCGATATGGCCCGATTAGAATCTATAGGATTCCTTTAAGTAAAAAACGTGGCTCAAAGCTACGGTACTACTTTGAATTTCTCTCTGCATTCATCTTGTTTTCAATAAAACTAAATCTTTTATATTTCAAAAAAAGATACAATGTTATACAGATAAATAATATCCCAAATGGCTATGTGTTTATTGCTGTGATACCAAAACTTTTCGGTGCTAAGGTGTTCTTGGACATGCACGAATTAATGCCAGAACTTTTTTTGCATCGTCACAATATTAGTACCGCCAGCCTTTACTATAAAATATTATTACTTGAAGAAAAGCTGTCTGTCTGGTTTTCGGATCAGGTCATTACGGTAACGGAAGCCATTTCAGAAGTGATAAAAAAACGACATAAGATAGAGTCTGTGACTGTTGTGATGAATACTGCAGATCCTTTTACGGTCGCTGAAAGGGACGAAAAAATACGGGATGGATTGGAAGCCGTTTTTCATGGCGTTCTTACCAATACATATCGAATGAACGTTGTCATCGATGCGATGGAAAAGCTTAGAGATGTTCTTCCGGTAAAGTTTCATATCTACGGGGACGGTAAGACATATTCAGGCTTGGAAGCTTACATTAAGTCTAAGAATTTAGTCGAAAGCGTTTTTTTAAAAGGATACTTGGTGGAATATAAAATCGCTGAGATGGCTCACGAGTTTGATCTGGCTATCGTACCCTTGGATAACAACATCTACAGCCAATATGCATTTGCGTCTAAAATTTCTCAATATATCTCAATGAGAATACCCATTTTATGTAGTGACGTGAAATGTATGCGAAGTTATTACGATGACGATGCGATCTTATATTTCGATCTCAATGATACGGATGATTTAGTTGAAAAGATCAAATATTTCAATCAACATAAAGCCGAACTTGGTAAGACATTGGTCGAGAATGCTTGTCGACAAAATGAAATGATCACATGGAATGTTATGAAAGAAAAATATTTATCCATCTTTAACCTCTGATAGCTTATTGCTGGCTGCTTATTGCTATTTACTGAAGATTATGATATGATTTTTCTGACCGTTGGAATACAATTTACATTCTACCGTCTGTATCAAGCCGTTGATGATGCTTTTGACGAGTGTTCAGTTGGCGATGAAATAATTGCCCAAGTAGGGGAAAGCTCATATATACCATGCAACTTTAAATCATTTGTTTTGTTGGAGAAGAAGGTATTTGATTAATATTTACAAAAAGCAACATGTGTAATAAGCCATGCTGGGATGGGTACGATAGCAATGGCTTTAAAGAGTCATAAACTATTACTAGCTATACCGCACATGAATCGATATCAGGAGCATGTTAACGATCATCAGGTTGCTACTGCAAGAAAGTTCGAAGAATTCGGCCATATATTAGTGGCATATGATACGGAAGATTTGCCCGATGGTGTTCGCCGGCTGAAAAACTTTATCCCCCAGAAAAGAGAAGCCAACCCTAGTGCAATTGCTGATAGAATTGGTCGTTTCCTCAGTAGTCTGAGCGAATCCCGCAAACGTCAGACTAACGATTAATGTTAGAAACCAGGTGTAGGATGAGTTAAATGCGTAGCAAAAAACTTGTTAAAACTATTATACTTGCCGGAAATCATGATTTTAGACACTGTTGAGTGTCAATGCTAATTAACCTGAAAATCCCACAAAACTGAACGCGGTTTAATAATTCTACTACCAGAATAACTCACACTTCATATGGGTGATAGCATATTCTGGAATGTGTGAACTTAAGGAACTAAGAAATCTTTTTTACTAATGGAGTATATTGAGCATGAACAACAGCATCAATCAGTTGGACAAATTGGAAAATCAGAGCATTTTCATAATCAGGGAGGCCTACAGTGAGTTCAGGGATGTCGCGATGCTATGGTCAATCGGTAAGGATTCCACAACCCTGCTTTGGCTTGTCAGAAAGGCCTTTTTCGGTCAGATCCCTTTTCCTGTTCTGCATATTGACACTACCTACAAGTTCAAGGAAATTTATGACTTCAGAGATAAATTTACCAAAGAATGGGGGCTGAAGCTTCTAGTTGCTAAAAATGAGGAAGCAATCAGCAAGAAGGTTGGTCCGGATAAGGGCAAGTTTCAGTGCTGCAATGAACTAAAAACTGTTGCGTTAAAGAAGGCTATTGCAAAACATAGCTTCAAGGCCCTGTATCTTGGAATTAGAAGAGACGAGCATGGCATCCGCGCGAAGGAGAGAATTTTTAGCCCGAGAGATGAGGATTTTGAATGGGATTATAAAAACCAGCCGCCAGAGCTATGGGATCAGTATAAGACCAAGGCTGCGGAGGAAGAACACCTCAGAGTCCATCCTTTGCTCGGCTGGCGAGAAATTGACGTCTGGGAATATATCAAGAGGGAAAACATCCCTGTTGTTGACCTCTATTTCGCCAAAAACGGGAAACGATATAGAAGTATCGGATGCGAAACCTGTTGTATGCCTGTGGATTCGGATGCTGATACGATAGATCAGGTTGTGGAGGAGTTGAAAGTTTCCAAGATTTCGGAACGAAGCGGCCGGGCACAGGACAAGGAAGATGACTATATGATGCAAAAGTTAAGATCTTTGGGGTATATGTAGAATGGTCACCTATAAGGAAACTCACCATCGTTCAATTTTCAAAGCCTTAAGCTGGCGTGTTTGCGCGAGTCTGTCTACGATGCTGATATTCTTTGCTTTTACCGGCAAACTTGTTCTTGCTCTCGGAGCAGGGGCTGTGGAAGTTGTGGTGAAACTGATTCTTTACTATCTGCATGAAAGAACATGGGGTTTCTTAAGTATCGGCAGGAAAGAACATCCACTGTCGGCATTACCTGTAAATCGGCCTTTGGAGCAAAATGATCTGCGGGCAATTAAAAATAAACTCAAGGATTTAGGATATATCAGCGAGGATTAAAGATTAAAATGAATGTACTTAGCTTTGTAATTGTAGGCCACGTTGACCACGGCAAATCGACGCTAATAGGAAGACTGCTTCACGATACTGACTCACTTCCGCCGGACAAGATTGAGGAAGTGAAAAAGGCTTCAGATGGTCAGGGCAGGCAGACCGAATTTGCATACCTTTTGGACCACTTGGAAGAAGAACGCAAACAGGGTATTACCATTGATACAACGCAGGTTTTCTTCAAAACCGACAAAAGGCGTTATGTAATAATCGATGCGCCGGGACATGTTGAATTTGTCAAGAATATGATTACGGGAGCGTCTCAGGCCGAAGCTGCCGTTTTAATCATCGATGTTGACGAGGGCGTCAAAGAGCAAACCAAGCGACATTCATATATGTTGTCTCTTCTCGGATTGCATCAGGTAGTTGTTGTTTTGAATAAAATGGACCTGGTGGATTTCTCTCAGGATCGTTTCGAGGCCATACAAAAGGATGCAGCTCAATGGCTTAAATCTATATCCATCGAACCTACTTTTTACATTCCCATTTCCGCAATCAAAGGTGACAATGTTGCGAACAAGTCTGAGAATATGGATTGGTACACCGGCCTGACATTCCTGGAAAGTCTGGACACTTTGCAGAATAGACAGCCGCCTGAAGACAAACCGCTGCTCATGCCTATCCAGGACGTATACAAGATTGGAGACAAAAGAATTAATGTCGGCAGAGTGGAGGCCGGCGTTATAGAGAAAGGCACCGAGGTAAAAATTCTGCCGACAGGCCAGGTTACAAAAATCAATTCCATCGAGAAGTACCTTGAAGATGCCAATAAGGCTATTGCCAGTGAATGTATCGGCATTACGACTACCGATTCAGTTTTTCTTGACCGGGGCAATGTAGTATGTTTACCGGATTCAGATCCTGCCTTAACCGACAGGATTCATGCGAATATTTTCTGGATGACGAAGCAGGACTTTGGAAGAGACCAGAAATTAACTATAAGATGCGCAACTCAGGAAACTCTTTGTAAAGTTGAGAGGATTGACAAAAGGATTAACTCATCAACTCTCGAAGTTATCGCTGAAAACGCTGACGTGATTAAAAATCTTGAAGTTGCCGAAGTCGTCATCAAGACCAAAAAACCTGTGGCCATCAAGGACTTCAACGATGTTCAGGAATTGGGGCGTTTTGTTCTTGTCCAGAATGAGAACATATGTGCCGGGGGAATAATTACTGAAATGAGCTGCAATAATGGCAAAAAATGCAAAAACTATAATAATCGGTCTTGATGGTGTGCCTTTCGGTATGATTAAGGATTTTACCGAAACTGGAGTAATGCCAAATACCGCCGGACTGATTTCCCGGGGAATATTCAAAAAGATGAACTCCACTATCCCTGAGATTTCTTCCGTAGCATGGTCATCAATAATTACGGGCCAAAATCCCGGCCAACACGGAATTTTCGGTTTTATGGATTTGTTCGACCACTCATACAAAATGAGATTCCCGAATTTCAGTGACTTAAAAGCAAAACCATTTTGGGATCAATGGGAAGGAAGGTCTGTTATCATTAACGTGCCTTCAACTTATCCTGTCCGCAAAATGAATGGTGTACATATCTCGGGCTTTGTGTCTATAGACTTTGAGAAGAGTGTTTATCCGAAATCTCTTGTGCCTCAGCTACATCGCTTAGACTACCGTCTTGATGTCGATTCGCAGAAAGCACACAGTTCGATGGACTTGTTTCTGGAAGATTTGGATAAGACCCTTGATGCAAGAATTGAAACATATCGCTATCTTTGGGAAGCTGAAGACTGGCAAACATTCATGCTCGTATTCTCTGGTACAGACAGATTGATGCACTTCTTATGGAGTGCTTATGAGGATGAAAGCCATCAGTACCATGATTTATTCCTCAAGCATTTCAGAAGAATAGACCAGTCTATTGGTGAAATTGCCGACCGCGTTGGCGATGATGATTTACTTGTTATGCTTTCCGACCACGGCTTTGAGAGACTCGATTATGATGTTTATATCAGTTATCTTCTCGCACAGGAAGGATTTCTGCAGTTCAAGCAGGGGGAAGATATTTCTTTAAATAATATATGTTATGGTACAAAGGCATTTGTTCTTGATCCTGCAAGGATTTATCTAAACCTCAAAGACAGGTTTCCCTGTGGAACTGTCGACCAGGCCGAGAGTGAATCGCTTTTGTCTCAACTCGAGGATCTGTTCAGCTCACTTGAGGTAGACGGAAGGAAGGCAATAAGAGATATCTGCAGAAAAGAAAAGATCTATTCAGGCTCATACCTTGGAAATGCGCCTGATTTAGTTTTGGTTGGTAATCAAGGTTTCAACCTCAAAGCGAGGGTTAATGTCGACAGTTTGACGAACAAAGCCATTTTTTCCGGCAAACACACGCAGGACAGTGCTTTCCTGATAATAAAGGGCCTTAAAGACGAGAGTATCGTTCCCGAAATACCTGCCGTCTGGGATGTAAAAAGGGTAGTTGAGAAAAATTAAAGTCTCGTTTCACATATTTCAAGTAGATCAAGAAACTGAGCCCGAAATAGTGAGCCAGGATCAGGCCAAATAGGAAAACTGTAGAAACAAAAACGATCAAGGCAGTCATTGATTCAGTAGCCAATTATGAACAAATTCTTCCGTGCATAAACCAATTGATTAGAAAGTTCATTGCCGATACCGAAAAATAGGTCATTACCTCTGAATTTCTACAAGAGTACCAAACCAAGACAGTTATCATTTTGAATACTATTTACTATACCGAAATTAAACAGACATTTGAAGATATGGATGTTAATGCTGACTTTTGTGTTGCGTAGAGAAAACTGTGTTGATTCAGGAAAGACATTCAACTAATGCATAAAAAGTCTGTGAATAAAAAGAACGTTAAAGTTGTTATCCTTGCTGGCAGTCGGGATTATGGGCGTTGCCCTATAGCCTCTCGATTACCTGTGCCACTATGGTCGATAGCAGGTGAACCGGTGTTGGAACATCTGATTCGGGATCTGGCGCGTCAAAGGATAAAGGATGTGGTGATTTGTTACAATGGTGATGCTTCTCTTTTGCAAAGCTCTGTCGCCGGCGTGAATTCTATACGACTCAGGTTCTTGAATGAACAACTACCCTTGGGCACCGCGGGATGTATTCGCGAAGCTGCTGATGGCGAAAGAGATCAATTGCTTTTGATCTTTCCTGCCGGTATAATATCTCCCCCCAAAATCGATGTCTTGATAAGCACTCACCGAAAGAGTCGCTCTGATTTGACCGTGATTTTTAATCCCAGCCAGGGAAATTATAATATACCGGGGGAGGCAACCGGCATTTACGTTTGCGAGACCAGTGTTTTAAAACACATCCCAAAAGAAGGTTACTTTGATATCAAAGAAGGTCTAATTTCCGCGTTGCTTCATGCCGGTAAAACTGTTCATACGGTTGTATTACCGAGTCATGCTGGAAATTTTCGAGATTGGCGGGGATACCTATATGCCATCGCTGATTACCTTGGAAATAATCCAAAGCTGAATGCTGATTTGAAACTTTCTAAAAATAATGGCTCACAAGCTGTGTGGATGGCACCTAATTCCACGTTGGATTCAAGTGTACGAATTTATGGACCGGTTGTTGTTATGGGTGGTGCTTCCATTTCCGAGGGTGCTGTAGTTTTCGGCCCGACTATAATCGGACGTGATGTTAGCATCGGAAAGGACAGTACTGTCATAAATAGCGTGCTTTGGGATGATGCAAAAGTGGGCATGAATTCTGAAGTCCAACGTTGCCTGATTGACTATCACGCAACCGTGCCAAGTAATAACGTTGTGGAGGAAAAGGCCATACCATTCAGAAAAAAGATGATATTTGCAAGTTCTGTCAGCAGTCTGTTAGAAGTTGGGAGAAATAATGCAAGCAAATTGCAGCAGGCAGTGCAGCAGCAACTGGGCAAACTCGATTTGAAATTACCTGATTGGATACAATCGCGCAAGACAACAATCACCCCATGGTTTGCAGTTGGATTTGTTATGATTGCTTTTATATGGTCTTACTGGCCCGGCCTTGTATATCTTTGGAATATATGGCAAAGAAGTGATGAATACTCAAGCGGTCTTTTAGTTCCTTTTCTGGCTATTTATATCTTGTGGTCAAATCGCCATGATATTACTCAGTGCCCTATAAGACCTTCTGTATGGGGTTTGGGTGTCTTCTTGGCGGCCCAGGGCATCAGACTATTTGGACTCTTCTTTTTATATAGCTCGGCAGAGAACTTATCCGTCGTACTGAGTATTGCTGCTTTGGTGTTGCTATTGTTTGGATGGCGGCTTTTCCGGAAGGTATCCACCGTGCTATTGTTCCTATGTTTAATACTGCCTTGGCCCAATCGAGTCCAGGCTGCCATAGCGCTGCCTCTGCAGCAGTGGGCTACTTCATCGGCCGTTTTTTGCCTAGAGGTGATAGGGTATGAGGTTATACAGGAAGGTAATATTATCCATATCGGCCGGGCAACCGTGGCGGTCGCTGAGGCATGTAACGGTTTGAGAATGATCACGGCTTTTTTCGTTATTAGCGGATTAGTTGTCCTGCTTGTAAGGCGGGCATGGTGGGAAAAGATCATCGTCCTGGTTTCAAGCCTGCCTATTGCCCTGCTGTGTAATACAGTGCGATTAACAATTACGGCAATTGCTTTTACAGTGCTTACTGGAGAGCATTGGGAGAAAATATTCCACGACTTTGGTGGCTACGTGATGATGCCGTTAGCACTTGCGATTATAGTGACTGAGCTTTGGTTGTTAGCAAAACTTACTATGATTCCTGTTAAAGAAGATGTGATAAAGAAGAGGTGACAGTAATGACAAGACAGAAAACATAACCGGAAAAAACGGAAAAGGCTGATTTGGGAGGATTCCCATTTTGCCAAAAATTGAAATGGGGGAAACCAGTAATGATTAGTATTTCCAAACAGAATTGGAGGTAATTTAAAATGAGCGATTTAGAAAAATATTATGGTACCGTGATTGAAAAAAGACCTGTTGATTTTGATGCGACAACTGAATCTGACAGCCACTCTGCCTACGACTTGATTATGGGTATATTGCGCCGTTGGTACATTGTACTGTCGGTATTCCTTGTAATGTGCGCAGTTGGTGTTCCTGTGATATGGCTTTCGAATGAACCTGTTTTTGGTGTAACAGGTGCAATAAGGGTGAATCCTGTTGTAGAAAAAATCGAGACTGGCGAACCGGATAGGGGCAACATATCAAACTATGCTAACTTTATGAATACAGAGTCAGTCTTGATGCTAAGCGATCGTGTCGTGCAAAGAGTAGCCGATATTTTAGCGGATAAAAACCTGGCTTTTTTTCAAAATAAAGCTTCTAACTTTATCACATGGTTAAAACGGAAACTAAAGAATGGCAAGACCAAGCTTGAACCGGCGAGTATATTGAAACAAGCGATAAATAATAATGTCATCAGGGCCTCTTTTGACAAAGGTACTGAGTTCATAATCATTAGAATGGACAGCCCAAAATCCTCCGATGCGAAGAAGATTATAGATGCCTTTATTGATGCCTATATGGCTGTGGAAGTTACCCGTTCAAATGAAGAAGAAGGGCAAAAAATAGGTGTCCTGGAAGATGAATATAAAAGGCTGGGTAAAGAGTTGCAAAACAAGCGGCAGGAAATCTATACTCTGGCACATGAGTTTGGTTCAAAATCCTCGGCTACATTTAACAAGCATCAGGAAATGAAGTTGGAAAGCATTGGAATGCTGCTTAACAAAGTTACTGAATGGGAGGCACGTAGAATTCAATTGGGGGTTCAAGTGCAGGTACTGAAAGACAGGTTGGAATTTCCGGATGCAAACGCACAGCAAGAGTCTGCTGAGCAGGAGAAATTGGCTATTGAGATGGAACAAGCTTTAGATCCAAATGGTCCGTCGCGCCATGATTATATAAATACAGATCCAATCCTAAAAACCTTCTATGCGAATCTTGCACTCTTGAAACAGGAACTTATTCTTGAAAGTCTGAGAAAGCAACCTGAGCATCCAGATCTTTTGGAAAAAACTAAAGCAATAGATGAGCTAAAACAACATATTGAGCAGCGTAAGATTGAAGTGGGTAAAGAATACGATGATCTCATGGCTGAAACAATTGCACAAAAGGAAAGTGACAAACTGCTTAGCGCGATAAACCAACTGGAGTATGTGCAGTCTGAATTGGAAATGGCAATCATTCTTGAAAAGCGGTTTAGGGAGATGCTCGATCAGGAAGAAGTAGAGACTATTGATGTGGGACGTCGTCAGCTAAGCATAGAAGAATTGCAGGATGAATTATCTTTTATAAAAGAGAGATACGATAGAATAGGTCGACGCATAAAAGAAGCGGAAATGCAACAGAAGCTTCGTGAAAGAATTTCCGTTGCTCATTATGCAGAGATTGGACCTATCCAGGATAAACGTATGAAATACACAATGGCCCTTATGTTTGGCTCGATGGCTTGCGGGATGATGTTAGCTTTCCTGAGAGAAAAAGGAGACTTTCGCTTGCGTACGCCTGACGATGTTGTTAAGCGCATCGGTATCAGAATTATCGGTACTACAACCAGTTCCGATACTGTCAAAAAGCCTCATCTCTCAAAACAACTGGCCGGGGATTACCAGACTATTCGTGCGAACTTACGACTGCTTAATGGCGACATAATGCCAAAAAAGCTGGTTATCACCAGCCCGGGAACGAGAGAAGGAAAAACTACTTTTGCCGTTAATCTGGCGACAAGTATGGCCAAGGCCGGGAAAAAGGTTTTGTTGATAGATGGTGACTTGAGAAAACCCGATGTTGCACGCATGTTGAATCTTCCAAAAGGCTCGAAGGGATTGCAGGATGTACTTTTTGAAAGAAAAATATTTAACCAGGCCGTTTGCTCTATACCTGCTACCGGCTTGGATGTATTAGCTGCGGATTCTCGAAATAGAGATGATGCCTGTGAACTGTTAGCTTTTCCGGGGACGCGCCAGCGAATAGATACAATCAGCGAAAAGTATGACCATGTGATTATTGATAGTCCTCCTGTGCTGGCCTTTCCAGACGCCTTGTTGTGGGTGAAGATGGCAGATGCCGTCATATTAGCCAGTTTCGCCTATCATACTACAGCTCCGGATCTTAGAGAGACAATCCAAAAACTTTCACAAATAAATGCAAATGTGCTCGGAACAGTTCTAAGTAACGTCGAGGCAAATCACAGTTACTATCGATATGGTTATAATTATTACGAACAAAATGCCCGCTCGGAGAAAAATTCCAGGCGGGCTAAAGCGAAGCTGCTGCTCCCTGCAGACTAAGAGAGATAGTTCCAACGATTACTGTTCTTAAAAAAAAATAAATCTGCTGAAGATTGTTAAGGGGTCATTTGTTCTTCAGCTATCAATGTTCTCAAGCTAACTATGAACCTTATTGTCGTACGCGAAAGCAAAAATCCCGCAGCCAATGGAGATAATGGTTTACTTCGGTTTGTTGTTTCCAGCCGGATTCTTGCCGGTGTCATCTTGGATGGATTGACTAAAAGTCTGCGCTTGGATGGCGATACAAACGTTGTGGTCGCAATACCAAAGAAATGGAATATTGAAAACTACGCAGAGATGCCGAAGATGATACGTTATACAAAAAACGTCCCTGTTTGCTCTGAACTCTTCAGCAAGACAAGACAAAACTCATGGTTCATTATTTCTAATGGGCGATTTGCTACGGAGATTGATTGTGAGTTACTACATAGGGTACTGGCTTTCATACGGGCGGATGTAATACTGGTTAATGTCAAACCTGAATTACTGGGCAAACGAGAAAGAGTCCGATTGACATCCCAAGGCAGGATAGCAGGTTTTATGCGTCCGTTTTCTGATTCTGTCGAGCCCGCGCCTGTTCCTGCTGATTGGCCTCATCATATATTTATTAATACCCATGCTTTTCAAAAGGTCTTGGCTGACCGTGATTTGCCTGATTCTCTTTCCACTTTTTTAAACAGATGTTGTTCTAATGCTTTAACACTGCGAGCGATTAGTATTGGAGGCTCTTTATTGGATTTAGAAACAGAGCGGGATTTGATTACTTTCCTTGCAACAAGGGAACATTCTTCTGCAAAGAATCATCGTGATGTAAACCATAAATCCTCCAAGGATATCCTTGATAAAGACAATATCACAATATCTGACACCGCAAGGCTATTTGGTAAAGTATTATTTGGACGAAATGTTAAAATATGTAAGGATGTAATTGTAGTGGGTCCAACCTTTATCAGTAATAACGTTAAGATTGGAAAAGCTGCTGTCATCAATTCATCTATCATTGGCCCTGGCGTCTGCGTTCCCCAGAATCAACTCGTGCAGAACCAAGTTGTAAAAGGCCCGAAATGCAACTGGAAACGCTTGAATCGACATAAAAGCAGTAATTCAAAGCAAACTTACTGTCCGAAATTTTATCTAAACCACCTGAATCATGCTAATGATACTTTCCGAAATTGGCCAAGATTTTCATATGCAGGATGCTTCAAAAGATTTGTTGATATTGTTGCGGCAATAATTGTGATAATTCTTGTTGCACCTATTCTTGCGATTGTTGCTTTGGTGATAAAGTTAACCTCTCATGGACCTGTATTTTTCAAAGATACCAGACAGGGCCTCCACGGTAAAGAGTTTAACTGTCTTAAGTTTAGAACTATGCTTGTCGGGGCTGATAAGATACAGGATAAGCTAAGGGGCATCAGTCAGGTCGATGGTCCGCAATTCAAAATGACCGATGACCCCCGCATCACTGCCGTCGGTAGTTTTTTACGAAATACATATATCGACGAAATACCTCAATTCTTTAATGTGCTGCTGGGGCAGATGAGTATTGTTGGTCCAAGACCTTCTCCCGAATCAGAGAATACACAGTGTCCATCTTGGCGTGATGCCAGGCTGTCGGTTCGGCCGGGTATTACGGGCCTTTGGCAGATTTGTAGAACCAGACAGCCAATGAAAGATTTTCAGGAATGGATATATTACGATACAAAATATGCCAGGAACCTGTCATTTAAAATGGACTTATGGATATGTTGGCAAACGATCAAAAAATTGATCATGAATTTCATCAGACAATTCTAACAATTACTGTATATGAATAAAAGCTCCATTATGTAATTTGCTGCAAAATGAGGATCGGAAAGGGTAAATAAATGCAAAGAAGATATTTTAACTGGAAATTAGCGTTTGTTTTGCTTATCGGTCTTACTGTTTTAGGAGTGACTGCCTACGGATTACGTCAATGGCGGAGAAGCACCAGGTCTGAACGGGCACTTGTCCTTGGCAATAAAGCGTATGACGAACATAGGTGGGAAGAAGCGGCGTTGCAATTGGGACGTTATTTAGCTATTGAACGCGACGATGTGCCAATTTTGCTCAAATATGCTCATGCGCAGCTTAATATCAGACCTCTGAAAAAAAACAACATTATGCAGGCTGTGGCCGCTTATAGGGCTGTCTTGAGAGAGGACCAAAACAATTCTGATGCAACTACAAAACTGACTGAATTGTATCTGAAAATGGGAATGCCGGGAGAAGCAGAGTTAATCGCTACAAAATACCTCGAGGCAAACAAGAACCCCAGACTTCGTATTACATTGGCTGAGGCATTGGCTGAACAGCGAAAGTTCAAAGAAGCTGTAACGGTTTTGGAAGATATCATAGGAGAACATCCTCAGCAGATATTAGCCCATGAACGGTTAGGTCAACTCGCAGAGCAGCGTCCCGAAGATGTTCCGGAATCTGCTGCCGACTTGTTTGACAAAGCCGTGGAAATTAACCCCTCCTTGGCTTTGGCATATATAATACGAGCCTCATTTCATCTTAGGAGCAACAATAGACCAAACGCTTTAGCTGACCTGAAGCAGGCCGAAAAGCTGGATTTATCTGACAGTGCCACAAGGCTGCGACTTGTGGCCGAATTTATCAATGCAAATGTCTTCGACAAGGCACTAAATCACCTTGGGGTGCTACAGTTGAATGAGCCGACAAACAAGGAACTTTGGAGAATCTGGGCAATACTTGCACTTAAATCAGGCTCAAAACCTATGATGCTAAAAGTTGCTGAAAACGGTTTAAAAGAGCTTTCCTATCAACCTTGGGATTTTATGATGACTGCTGCGGAGTTATATATCGAATGCGGCCGGTTTGACAAAGCGCGTGACTGTATTACCAAACTAAAACAAAAAGAGATTAACCCGCCAACTATTGCATTCTTGGAAGGTCTTCAAGCAGACAGGCAGGGACGTTCGTTTGAGGCGGTTAAATATTGGATCAAGGCTATACAATCAGGTAATAAATCACCAAAAGTGCGACTGATGCTGGCATCAACTCTGTTACGTTTAGGTGACGAACACTCGGCACTAAACCAGTTACGTACACTTGTTTCTGAATGGCCTAATTTTCTAAATGGGCGTTTAGCTCTTATCAGACTGTTGCTTCAGAGAGGGAACTGGGCTGAGGCGGAAGAACAAGCACGGATTGCCAGGCTAAGTTTTCCCAACAGTCTTGATGTGGCAATACTGTATATTCAAGCTCGAATGAAATCGCTTGAGGCTGGACCAACCGGAGAAAATGAACAACTCTGGCAGGATATAGAAGAACAGTTGAATGCATTGGATAAAGCTACGAATAGTGCCTTTATAGTTAAGGCTTCACAGTTTCAGCTTGCGGTCTTGAGATCTCTGTTCAACAAAGCTCAGAAGTTGCTCACAGAAATGAAAAATAGTGGTGCCCCTAAATTAAAAGTTGCTATGGCAGAGGTTAAACTGTTGATTGCTCAGGATAAAAGGGATGAAGCAATACTAAAATTATATGATGTTGTGGGTGAATTTCCTGATTCTATGAGCCCCTTAAGACATCTGGCTCTTCTATTGGAAGCAAAAGATAAGACCGGAGAATGTGAAAAAGTTATTAAAGATGCTTTGTCTCGTATAGAACAATCTTCTGCCAAAAGATACTTGGGTTTGCTATTGGCCGGTTTTTATAATCGTTGGGAAGAGCATGAAAAACGATACCAGTTACTTAATTCGCTCGAAACAGAACTACCGTATGATATTCTTGTCAAACGTGAACTCTTAAAATGTCCAGAGGTAAAAGAAGACCCCAACCGGGCTCAACAACTCGTCGATAAGATTAGGGCCATGGAAGGTGAGGGGGGGTGGCAATGGCGGTATGAGCAGGCAACGCTTTGGTACGAACGGGATGATTTCAACGACCTGTATCCGAAAATTATTTCACTTCTTAAGGAGAATCTGCTCTTTAATTTAGATGATCAGGACAGCCGAATACTTCTCGCAGCTTCATATGAAAAAGCCGATGAGTTACGAATTGCGATTTCAACCTATCGTCAGGCTTTGGATCGTTCCCCTAAAAACATTAATATAATCATTGCTTATGTACATGCTTTATACAAGGCAAAAGAATATGATCTTGCCGATGAAATTCTTCAACGGGCGGCTGGCGAAAAGCTTTACCACCCGGAACTGAAAAAATTGGAAGTACAAAGCTATCTCAGACGAGGAGAGTTAGCCTCCGCTGGTGATATTCTGGAGGAATTGTTAAAAGATGACCCGAACGACTACAAAATGTGCTTATCTCTTGCTTTGATCAGGATACGCCAGGAAAAGTTTGTCGAAGCAGGTCGGTTACTGGACAGATTGGAAAATCAGGCTCCGGACTCGCTGGAGATAAAAGTGGCACAAATTGAATTGTACGTTCTTCAAGGCAAAGCTGCCGAAGCCTTGCTTCTATGCGATAATATAGTAAACAGATGGAAGAACGCATCAGCTTACATCATTCGTGCCAGAACTTTCGTTTCCCTTGATCAGACCGATAAGGCAATGGAAGATTTTGAGTATGCCACTGTTATTGAGCCGAATAATGTTGAAGCTTGGGTGGCAAAAAGTGACTTTTATCATTCCATAAGACAACCGGATAAGGCAATCGCTGATATACAAAAGGCCTTATCTCTGGCCCCGAACCACGTCAAAGTACAAAAGCTGGCTATTAAGCTGTTATTAGCATCCGGCAATCCCAGGAAAATCCTTCGGGGAAGAGCTATTCTTGATCAAGCCATAAAGGAAAATCCAGAGGATGTTGAGTTGCATCTAAGTAAAGCCCGCGCCCTCATCTCCGAAGAAACCGCGCCGGCGCTGGATAATGCTGATAAAATACTTCAAAAAATAACCGGAGAGCAGCCTAAAGTTACCAAGGCCTGGGTACTCCTGGGAGAATTATTAATTGAGAAGGCAGAATATAGAGAAGCTGTAAATATTGCATGGAGAGGCCTTGCGCATACACCCAAGGATAGGGAACTCCTCTTGTTAAAATTTAAAGCCGAGAAGGAGCTGTCTCTGGACTTGGCGATTCCCACCCTTAAACTGCTGTACGAAATGGACACAAATGATGTTGATATTGCAGTGTTACTGGCTGGAACTTATGTCGAATCAGACGAGCACGAAAGGGCCATAAGTCTTCTCAAAAAGCAATTAATCTCTTGTGATGATGCTTCCGATACGCGAAAAGTAAATATCGCTCTTGCTGGAGCTCTGTATAAAAGCGGTGATAAGCAGCAAGCACAAAAGATTTTTGACTCACTGTATCAATCTGATCCGAATGACCCGGCTCCGTTATTAATTCAGGTAAGGCTCCTCAAGGAAGATAAGCTTTGGAACCGGATAAGTCGGATGGTCGCCGAGTGGTGCCGGAATCACCCTAAGGATACTCGCACACCGGTTGCTGTTGCTATTGATTTGAAGGCCAACGAAGACAGTCAGGCAAAAATGACAGCTGAAAATATACTTCGAAAAATCTTGGACCGCGACGCAAATTACCTGCCTGCAATGGACTCACTTGCTATCCTGTTGCAAGTCACCGGACGCCATGCGGAATCTGCCGAGCTTTACAAACGGATTCTTGAAATTCAGCCTGACAACATAATCGCCATAAATAATCTCGCTTGGACAATTTGCGAAGAGCAGGGCGAGTATCAACAGGCACTCCAGCTTGCCATGCGAGGTTTGGACATCGTTCCAAACTACGCTGACCTCATTGATACTTGTGGAGTCGCGCATTACAGACTCAGACAATATGATCAGGCCGTTCAGTGTTTTACAAAGTGTCTGAAATTGTATCCTGATGGAATACCTGCTGAGAATGCCGCATATTTTCATTTAGGCAGGGCCTTAGCTAAGCTGGGCCAAAAAGACGATGCTGTTGGAAACTTAAACAAAGCATTAGAGTTGAATGCGGAAAATGGGGGATTGTCCCCCGAGGATATAGAAGAGACAAAATTTATCATTAAAGAAATAACACAGGGGAGTTAATTATGCTTGGACCATCACAGCC
>JABAHP010000028.1_pt2 | contig 27852 bp, 23 predicted proteins | sample 7062081 | NCBI WGS metagenome assembly JABAHP01 (sample SAMN14534357, study PRJNA622989) | marine sediment metagenome | biome: marine biome [ENVO:00000428]; feature: marine pelagic biome [ENVO:01000023]; material: deep marine sediment [ENVO:00002113] | place: India: Gulf of Kutch | collected...
CCTCGTCGGCGATTATCTCGTTACACAGGCCCACGCATTCGTCGCAGATGTTCACGGAAGGGCCCGCGATCAGTTTCTTGACCTCCTCCTGCGCCCGCCCGCAGAACGAACATTTATAAGTATCTTTTTCGTCTTTTTTCGCCATGTATGCTACTCCCGGAATGTATGTAGTAGAACGAGGTTCCGCTATCCTTTGATGCTGGTGATGACCTCGTCAACGATACCGTAATCCCTGGCTTCTGCACCGTCCATGAAGTAATCGCGGTCGGTGTCCACCTGGATCTTATCCAGCGGCTGGCCTGTGTGGGAATGAATGACGCTGTTCAGGGTCTCCCTGAGCTTCAGTATTTCCCTGGCGTGTATCTCGATATCGGAAGCCTGCCCCTGGAACCCCCCCATGGGCTGATGGATCATAATACGCGAATGGGGAAGCGCATAGCGCTTGCCTTTGGAGCCCGCCATCAGGAGCAACGCCCCCATGCTCGCCGCCTGACCGATACAGTAAGTGGCGATGTCGGGGCGCACAAACTGCATGGTGTCGTAGATAGCAAGCCCGGAGGAGACAATGCCTCCCGGCGAATTTATGTAGAGGTGAATATCCTTTTCCGGATCCTCGGTCTGCAGAAACAGAAGCTGTGCGATGATGGTATTGGCCACATTGTCATCGATGGCCGTACCCAGGAAAACAATGCGGTCCTTCAGAAGCCGTGAATAAATATCGTAGGCGCGCTCGGAGCGGCCGGTCTGTTCTATGACTATGGGGATAACGCTCATTTACTTTTTCTCCTCGGCCTTGACGGCCTTGATGTTCGCCTTCTCAAGCAGCAGAGCAAGCACCTTTTCCTCGTAAACGGAATGCTTCAGCCCTTCGAGGGAGCCGTCACGGGAAATGTAGTATTTCATCACATTCTCGGGAGAAAGGTTGAACCTGCCCGAGAGGCTAATGAGCCTCTGCCTGATGTCGTCCTCGGTGACCTCTATGTTCTCCTTGTCGCCAATGATCTGCACCAGCATAGAGGCACGGACGTTGCGCTCCGCATCGGGACGGATCTCGTTCTTCAGGGCTTCGTCTTCCTCGGTGCGGCCCTGCGCCTTGGCCTGGTCGACCCAGTGCTGCACCTCGGACTCCACCAAGCTCTCGGGTGCCTCGAACTCGTAGGTGTCCAGAAGCTTCTTCATGATCTGTCCCTTGAGAACGTTCTCCACCTGCTCCCTTTTGGACTCCTCGAGCCGCTCACGAATATGCTTTTTCAACGATTCAAGGTCGTCCATTTCCATGTCCTTGGCGAACTCGTCATCGATCTCGGGCATGATGACGTTCTTGACCTCTTTCACGGCAACACTGGTAGTGAAGGTCTTACCCGCCAGTTCGCTGTTAGGGAAGTCCTCCGGCATGGTCATTTCGAAGGACACATCCTCGCCCTTCTTCAGGCCGGCAATCTTCTGGCTGAAGAGTTTGGGCATCTGGTCACTTCCCAGACGGAAGACCTGGTCCTTGAACTCACCACCACCAAGCAGGGTGTAGTCAAGCACTACCAGGTCGCTCTCCTTGGCAGGGTCATCCGTGGGCTCAAAGGTCGCCTTATCCTCTGCCAGACGATTCAGGGTCTGTTCGATATCGTTGTCGGTAATGTCCAGCGCCATGCCGTCCACTTCGATCCCTTCATAGGAAAGGTCGTCTATTTTGGGGCGGATTTCAACCGTAAAAGTAAGGGCAAGAGGATTGTGGCGCTGAAAATCGATGCCACCCTCAAGCTGTGGTTGTGCCACGGGAATGATGTCGGCCTCCTCCAGCGCCTTGGTATAGAACTGCGGGATGACCTTCTCCATGGCCTCTCCCTCTACATCCTTTCCATACCGTTTTTCTATAAGTCCCATGGGGGCCTTGCCTGGCCTGAAGCCCGGCAGTTTGGTCTTTTTCCTGAGCACTTGCAGGGAAGATTGTATTTCCTGCTCGAACGCATCGGCCGGAATCTCAATACTCAGGCGCTTTTTTGTAGAGCTAATATCTTCGAGTGTTTTCAACATCTTATTAGATTAATGGAACCTAAAAGCCTTTGTCAAACCTGAAAATACTGGCACTGGAACACTCTAAGGACATGCTCTCCGTTTGTCCTGTAACAGCTTACGGGCAATAATGTTTCTCTGAATTTTATCACTGCCAGTGCGTCAAATGAGACAGCCTTTGTATCATTTCACACACTCATACACAGGACAGTGGGCCTACACTTTCGTTTTAATTCAGCAGGTTACAGGTCCAGGCATTGAGTTTGCTTCTTTATATATTGAAGAGGGAATGGTTATGACACTTCTTAAGACCGATATGTCGAGGGTACGCAAGGTGCTTGCGATACTCATGGAAAGTCCGCTTTACTTTGAGATGCCGTTAAGCGAAAGATACAGCCTGTTATTGCATATGCTCAGCAGGAACTGAGCACTCTCAAAAAGGACTTTTCTTTCACTCCCGCCGGGACGTTACACACGACTGCCATGCTTACAGTTTGTTCGTATGGCGATTTTACAGTAAAATAGAGTAATCCGTATGAGACTTGGGCAACCGGACTGTCCCATCCCGGCTGTTCACAAAAAGGCACAAGAGAAACTTAAATGGAAAAATCCCGGCTCCTGATAGTAGAAGACGAGAGCATCATAGCCCGGGACCTCTCGGCCAGCCTTGAGAGCATGGGCTACGAGGTTGTGGGCATCGAGGTTTCCGGCAGAGGAGCCATCGAGTCGGTAAGCCAGAAACGTCCTGACCTAGTGCTCATGGACATCGAGCTACAGGAGAACATGGACGGCATTGAGGCGGCTTCCCATATTCGGGCTGACTTTAATATTCCCATCATCTACCTTACCGCTTACGCCGACGACAAAATGCTTGAACGTGCCCGACTGACCGGCCCCTTTGGATATCTTATCAAGCCCTTTGATGACAGGGAACTGCATTTCTCCATTCAGATGGCACTGTACAAGCACCGGATGGATGAAGAAATACGAAAAAGCAAAGAGCAGTTCCAGGCCCTGGTGGAGAACACCAACGCCATACCATGGGAGTTGGACATCGAAAAAATGCAGTTCACCTATATGGGCCCGCAGGTGGAGCGCCTGATGGGGTATGCCCCCGAGGAAATCCAGAATTACGATACCTGGACCTCCGCCATACATCCCGACGACAGGGAAGAGGCGATACGCTTCTGCGAGGAGTCAAGGGAAAAAGGCGGCAATTACGAGTTTGAGTTCAGGGTCAACACCCGGAACGGACGTACGCTCTGGATGAGGAACATTGTGACCGTGATCGAGAACAAAGGCAAACCCTCCATGCTGCAGGGGGTACTCCTGGACATTACCCGCCGTAAGGAAGCCGAGATCGAACGCGAAAAGCTCATTACTGACCTCCAGGATGCACTAGCGAAGATCAAGACATTAAAAGGACTGCTGCCCATCTGCGCATGGTGCAAAAAGGTCAGGGACGATAATGGATACTGGAAACAGGTGGAACAGTACATACAGGAACATTCGGAGGCAGAGTTCACCCACGGCATGTGCCCCGACTGCCAATCGAAAATGGAAAAGGAACTTCACAAAAAGAAACAGCACTGACCATTACGGTCTGACGTGGCTTCCCCTTAACCCTGAGAAACAGGGAATCTCATAACAAAGCGTGTCCCGCCCTCCGGAGGCGATTGCACCACGATACTCCCACCATGGACCGTTATGATGCGGTGCACCAGCGCAAGACCCAGCCCCGTGCCCTTGTCCTTGGTGGTGAAGAACGGCTGAAATATCCGTTCCCGCACGGCCTCATCAATACCCGGGCCGCTGTCGGTCACGCGCACCAGGACCGAATCCTCGTTGCGTCTTGCAGAGACCGAAACGATTCCCTTTCCCTCCTGGGCCTCTGCGGCATTTATGAACAGGTTCGTGAATACCTGCCTAATCTGGGTCTCATCGGCATGAAGGATAATATCCTCTCCAACATCCAGATGTGAACGGATGCCTTCCCTGGACGACAGAGACGACCGAAGGCACTCCTCCAGGAACGGCCTCAGGGGAACATCGGAATAGCTTGGCTCACCGGGCCGGGCGAAGGAAAGAAAATCGCTGATGATACGTTCCATCCCGGAGACCTCCCGGCTGACCGAATCGACCGTTGGCTGAAGGGTGGAATCGACCTTCTTGGACAATAGCCTCATGTATCCCGAGATGACCCCCATAGGATTTCGCAGCTCGTGGGCAATCCCCGCAGCCATCTCGCCGAGGCTGGACAGGCGTTCCCTGAGTTCGGACTGAGCTTCAAGTGCCTTGAGTTCGGTAAGGTCTGTAAATACCAGCAGTCTTCCGATATGCCTCCCACCGGAGTCGGAAAGGGGGGTAAGGGAATAGTCAAGCCAGAGGGGGCGACCCGCGCGGGTACGGTACTGCAGAAGCCCCCGTTCTCGACCGCTTTTCAGAAACTCCCGTAGTACTTCGGGTTCTTTGCTTTCATGGAGCTCCTCGGCCAAAACCTGCAGGATGCGCTCAGCAGAGGAGTTCACCTTTACCACCCGCCCCTCGTCATCAAGACTTATTACTCCGCTAGGCACGCTTTGCAAAATGTTTTCGTTATAGTCCTCGGCGATCCCCGCGCGCTGTTCCGCCTGTGCACGCAGTTCCTGCAATTCCTTCTCTTTCTCCTTCAGTTGGGCCATAAGCGTGTGAAATGTATCTACCACGAATCCCACATTCGAGCGGTCCTCGTTCCGTGCGCTGAGCTTTTTGAGGCGGAGGAGCATGGAGACCAGCCCATACGCAATCAGGAGCAGCAGCAGTGCCGCCGCGCCCAAAAACAGTATCATCAAACTGCCGGAGTTAGACATGCCAGTACCACTGGAATATTTCCTGCCCCAGGAACAGGGTCAACACCGACCCCATCGCCAGAAAGGGACCAAAGGGCATCATTGTTCCCCCTTCGCCCCTGCCCTTGAACGCAATAAGCAGCGACCCTATCACTGCCCCCGAGAAACTTCCGGCAAACGTTGTCAGCAATACACCCTTCCACCCCAGCGCCGCACCGACAAGGGCCATGAGTTTGATGTCCCCTCCGCCCATGCCTTCTTTTTTCAGAAGCCGTATGCTCAGCTCGGCGATGGCGAGAAAACCACCAAACCCCACGGCCGCCCCGATAAGCGCACCTTTCCACCCCAACGCCTGTGAGCGCATGAACGGATCGGGCAGGACCAGAGACCCCGCGACAAGCGCGACGACAATGCCGGGAAGGGTTATCTTGTCGGGAATGATCTGATGGTCGATGTCTATGAAGGTTATCACGATCATGGCGGTGATGAATACCATGTATACGGGAAGATGCAACCCGATCCCGAAACGAAAGAATACCAGCACATACAGCGCAGCGTTCAGAGCCTCAACAAAAGGGTACCGCAGCGAAATCTTCCCACCGCAGCTGCGACACTTCCCGAGCAGCATGATATAGCCGAGCACCGGAATGTTATGCCATGGCTTGATTGGGGTATTGCATTTCGGACACTTCGAAGACGGGAATACTATCGACTCTCCCCGCGGCATGCGCCAGATGCACACATTGGCGAACGAGCCGATAAACAGACCAAGGAGCAGCACTATGATATATACGGGAATCACATGACCTCTTTCATGCCGGTTAACCGGGCAAACAGTATAGGTTTATTATCCAGCTGTACCGATATATTTTCAAGAAGGCTCATCCTGTCTGGAACAATTCCACCTTTCCACGCCAGAATGTCTCCAGGGCCCTCCTGAGCACAGGGTATTTGACAAACTCCGCATCCTCCTCCACAAGCCTGAACGCTTCGTGGCGCGCCATCTCCAGTGTTCCAGCGTCCCTGACTATGTTGGCGACCCTGAGGTCGGGAAGCCCCGACTGCCGGGTCCCCAGGAACTCACCCGGTCCCCGTATATTCAAGTCCTCCTCTGCTATCCTGAACCCGTCGGTCGTGCTGCACATGGCATCGAGCCTCTGGCGGGCATCCTCCCCAAGAGGGCCGTAGGCCAGCAGGAGGCAGCGGGATTTCCGGCGTCCTCTGCCGACCCTCCCCCGGAGCTGATGCAGTTGTGAAAGTCCAAACCGCTCCGCATGCACGATGACCATCAGAGAGGCATTGGGAACATCCACGCCCACCTCAATAACCGTGGTGCTCACCAGCACATCGATCTTCCCGGCCTTGAAGTCAGCCATTACGGATTCCTTCTCTCCCGGCTTCATCCTCCCGTGCACCAGACCGACTCCGAACTCAGGGAACATCTTGCTGAGAGCTTCCTCACCCATTATAGCGTTTTTGAGGCTGGACTTTTCAGATTCCTCTATGAGGGGGTAGACCACATAGGCCTGGCCACCCGAACGTACGTCCTTTTCCAGTTCCCCATATATCGCAGAGCGCTGGTCCGCCATATACAGGCGGGTCTCCACCGGGGTCCTGCCTGGCGGCAGCTCGTCCATGACCGTATAGTCAAGGTCACCGTATAGTGTCAGGGCCAGTGTGCGGGGGATGGGAGTGGCGGTCATGATGAGGACGTCCGGGGAAAGCCCCTTTTTTCTGAGGTCCGCCCGTTGCATGACCCCGAACCGGTGCTGCTCATCTATCACCGCAAGGCCAAGTTTGTGAAACCGAACCTTTTCCTGAATGAGCGCGTGGGTGCCCACGGCGATATCCACTTCTCCCGAGGCGAGCATCTCCGGGTCACACGTCCTGGAACTCCCGGTCAGCAGGCATATCCGTACGCCCAGGGATTCCACCAGTTTGTGGATATTCAGGTAATGCTGCTCGGCCAGTATCTCGGTCGGGGCCATGATGACAGACTGGTACCCGCATTCCGCAGCACTGAGCAATGCCGCGAGCGCCACCAGCGTCTTGCCCGACCCCACGTCGCCCTGCAAAAGGCGGTTCATGGGCCAGGGTTGTTTCATATCTCCCACTATGTCGGCAATGGCCTTTTCCTGCGCGCCGGTGAGTTTGAAGGTAAGGCCGTCGAGCATGGCGTTCAGCAGTTTTCCCGCCGGGGAAAACTTGATTCCAGGCTCACGCGTCTGACCTGACCGTAGAAGCGCAAAACCGGCCTCTACCATGAACAGTTCATCAAAGGACAGGCGGCGCTGAAAGGGCATGCCCCATCTGTTCAGGTTGTCCACGTCAGAATCATCCGGTGGGAAATGCGTGGCCCAGATGCTCTCCTTCAAGCCTGGCAGTTCGCACTCCTTCAGTATCCTGGAAGGAAGAGGGTCCTCCACATCGTCCAGATAACGGTTCAGCACATCATGCAGAATGCTGCGCAGCACCCGCACACTCATCCCCTCGGTCGTCCGATAGACAGGAACCACGCGGTTGGTATGCACAGTGGTGTCAGACCCTTCTCCGAGAACTTCATACTCGGGATTCTCCATCTCCATGCCCCCACCCCACCCAGACTCCTTGACCGTACCGTGCAGCACAACCTCGCTGCCAGAGGGAAAACGTTTTTTCAGGTAGGGCTGGTTGAACCACTTGGCCTTCATGGTACCTGTCCCGTCCGTTACGGCGAGTTCAAAGAGGGTCAGTCCACCCCGAGGGCCCCTGCCTGACCGGAACAGTTTCCTGCCGCCACGCCTGAGGTCCCTTGAATCGGAGCCGATGACACTTCCCATGACAGTCCGGGCGGGACCGGGAGAGATATCTTTGATCGGAAGCAGGTTGGAACGGTCTTCATAGCGGAAAGGGAAATAATAAAGGGCGTCCCGCACCGTACTGATGCCAAGCCGCCCCAAGAGCTGGGCCTTCCGGGGCCCTACACCCTTTACATACTGTATGTCTTTTTCCAGATCGCCTTGGGCCATCGGCACATCCGGCGAAAACTACTGCTGTTCCTCTTCTTCGGAGGCGACAACGTCTTCTTCCACATCAGCCTCTCCGGCCTCATCAGAAGGGGCCGCATCTTCTCCTTCTTCCTCTGACGCTTCTTCCCCGGCCTCTTCTTCGTCGGGCTCGGCCTCCCCTTCGGCAGAAGGGTCACGAAACGCGCTCTCGGCCTCCTCCATCTTTATCTCGGAGTATTCGCTTTCACTGAGTATATCGATGTCCCAACCGGTAAGCTTCATGGCGAGTTTCACGTTCTGGCCCCGTTTGCCGATTGCCAGAGACAGCTGCTGGTCAGTGACAACCACCATGGCAGTTTTCTCCTCTTCGACAATGCCGACACGCTCTACACTAGCGGGGCTCAGCGCACGGGCAATAAGCATCCGCAGGTCGTCAGTCCAGGGGATAATATCGATGCGTTCGCCCCTGAGTTCCCGTACAATTGCCTGGACACGCGTGCCCTTCATTCCTACGCACGCTCCCACCGGATCGACCGAGGGGTTTGTGGAATATACGGCAAGCTTCGTGCGCTCTCCGGGCTCCCGCACCACGTCCTTGATGACCACAAGTCCTTCGCTTATCTCGGGGACCTCCATCTTGAACAACTCGGCAACGAATCTAGGGTCGCCCCGCGATATCAGGATGTTCGGCCCCTTCGGGGTTATTTTGATGTCCTCGATCAGTGCCTTTATCATATCACCGCGCTTGAGGGACTCACCGGGAAGGGACTCCCTGAAGGGCATGATGGCGTCGGTCTTGCCGATATTGACGAAATACATCCCCTTTTCCTTGCGCATAACTGTACCGGTGATGACCTGTCCCACTTTGTCCTTGTACTCGTTGAAGATAACATCCCGCTCCGCCTCGCGGACACGCTGAAATATGACCTGCTTGGCGGTCTGGGCAGCGATCCTTCCGAAGTCCTTCAGGTCCATGGGCAGGTTGACCTTGCCGCCTATCTGGGCGTCGGGGTCCACCTCGCGCGCCTTCTCCAGAGCGACCTCGAAGTCCGGCTCCTCAACATCATCATCAGCGACAACGTCCTTTGTCTCATAAAGGTGCATGTCGAAGTTTTCCGTATCGAACTCGAGTTCGATGTTCTCGCGGCCGCCATAGCGCTTCCGTGCCGCTGAGAGCAGCGCGGACTGCATGGCCTCAAAGAGGATGTCCCGCGAGATTCCCTTCTCCCTGCTTATCTGGTCCAAAAGATGGAGTATTTCCTTTGACATTACAGTTCCACCTCAAGTCTGGCTTTTTTTATGTTTGAAAATGGAATCACCATCTCCTGTCCGTCCACGTTCAGCGCGACCTGTTTCTGGTCCGCGCTGACGATACGTCCAACGATCACATTCTGACGTTCCATTTTTTCTATTAAAATCACTTTCGCAAGTTTTCCTACGTTCTTCGTATAATGGTCAAGCCTTTTCAGCGGCCTGTCAAGCCCCGGTGATGTGACCTCCAGGGTATATGCCCCCTCAATGGGGTCTTCCACATCCATCAGAGCGCCAAAATCACGGCTGAAGGACTCGCAGTCATCGATACTGACCCCTCCGGAACGGTCAATGGTTATCCGGAGCAGCCTGCGCCGTCCCTCCCCGAGGAGTTCGATATCGTCCACCTCCAGGCCCTGGCTCCTGGCCACTTCTTCGGCCAGCTCATACACCTTTCCGCTATTTCGTTCAAGCATTTCCCAAAAAACAAAAGAGTGGGACACCCACTCTCGATTCCACAATTGCGCGGAAATCCGCTTAGATTGTAAAGATATTGTAACAATTCCAAAATATCAATTGCAACAGAATAAAAAAACCCGGCCCGCAGATGCGGGCCGGGGAGATATTACAGCTCCATCCCCTTCAGGGGAGGTTATTCCATGGCAAGGTCAGCACCGGCATTTCCTACAGCCTGGACAATACTGAGTTCCTCGCTTGAGAAAACCTTGTCGATATCAAGAATAAGAAGGAAATCGTCATTACGCTTGCCCATTCCCTTAAGGAATTTGGTGTCCAGATGCGTGCCAATACGGGGGGCAGCTTCGATCGATGATTCATCCAGTTCGAAAACCTCTTTCACGGCATCGGCAAGCGCTCCCAGAACGGTCGGCTCACCGTCCACGTCAACTTCCACGATGATAATGCAGGTGTTCACGGTGCGCTGGGTCTCGCTCATCCCGAACTTCAGGCGCATGTCAACCACAGGAACCACACCGCCCCTGAGATTAATGACCCCACGCATGAAATCCGGCGTCTGTGGCACCTTGGTTATTGAAGTGTAGTCCAGCACTTCACGCACTTTACCAATATCCAAAGCAAAAATTTCTTCATCGAGCATAAAACTCAAATACTGGGATATCTCTTTTACTGCAGTATTCTCATCCATAAAATGTCCTCCCAATACCTTATACCTTTGTGTCAGATTCTATATCTGAAAAAAGTTCTTACTTTAAATCCAAATCCCGTCCGGGAAAAACACCTTTTGATATTCAACGGACGTTCTCTTATATCCCTAAATCAGTATAACACAAAAATCATTCAGGCAATATACGTTTCTACCGGGATTGAAAATGCTAGGGACAATCTTCAGAAAAGAACGAGCCTGGAAGGATCAGACCTTGAACAGGCCAATCATCTTCTGAAGCTCGGCGGACAGTTTTTCAAGATCCTCGGAGGTCATCTTTATCTGGCTGGTGGAGGATGCTGAGCGGCGACTGATCTGGAGGATATTGTCCATATTGCGCGCAACCTCTTCCGCGGCGGAAGACTGCTCCTCAGAAGCGGCCGCAATGCGGTGGACCATGTTCTCGCCTTTGTTCGAAGTGGACACAATAAGATCAAGGGACTTCTTGGCCTGTCCGGCAAGATCCACTCCGGACTGAACCTCGTTCCGACCGGTCTCCATCGACTGGACACTCAGATCGGTATCGGACTGGATCTTCTCGATCATACCCCCAATCTCCTTGGTGGCGCGACCGGTACGCTCGGCAAGCTTGCGGACCTCATCGGCAACGACCGCAAAACCACGACCGTGCTCTCCGGCACGGGCAGCCTCAATGGCGGCGTTGAGCGCCAGCAGGTTCGTCTGGTCGGCGATCTCATCAATGACCCTGATTATATTGCCGATCTCGCTGGAACTCAGCCCAAGGGTCTCGATGGTCGAGGAGGCCTCCCGCACAGTATCGGCGATGCGGTGCATCCCCTGCACGGCCCGGTCCACCACGTCACGGCCCTTGTCCGCGGTATCGGAAGCTTCGCGGGCGGCACCGGCGGCGTCCCCGGCGTTCTGGGCCACTTCGATAATGGTCTGGGACATCTGGGCCATGGCTGAGGCAACCTGCTCCGTCTGCATCGCCTGGTCCTGAGAGCCGCTGTTGAGTTCGTCCGCAGTGGCCGCAAGCTCGTGACTCGAACTCGAGACCAGTGCCACGGTCTGCTGCGCCGTGGCGATGATATGCTGTATGTTTTCCACAAAGGTATTGAACCACTTGGCAAGTTCTCCGAGTTCGTCCTCAGCCGATGCATCGAGCCTCCGGGTAAGGTCTCCCTCTCCCTCAGCAATATCCCTGAGCATCTTGACCGTATGGTCCACCCGTTTGAGAATGATAAACCGGGTAAGGAAAATGATACCGGCAGCGAAGATCAGCGAAGCGATGACGATAATGAAGAACATGATGGTATAGTTCTCCCGCTTCGCCTTGTTTATGGCATTGTTGTTATAGCCTATCTCCAGTGTACCGAGGAAATTACCGAACTCATCGTTTATGTCCTTTTTAAAGACTCTCAGGGCCGATGTATTCTCGGGGGGCTGCATGCTCTGCGTCAGGGGCTCGCCCTGCGCATTATAGATAACAAAGAACTCCACGTCGGGGTCGGACGAAATGGCCTTTGAAAAGTTCTCGAAATCGGAAAAATCGAATATGGCGAAATAGTCGGCACTGAACTTGGTGACGAAATCAGAGACCGCGTCTCCCTTGCTGTCAATGGTGGTCTCGATGTTCTTTATGCTCTGGAGGGTCAGGAAAAGCCCTGAAAGGAACAGAAGCACGACCGCCATGACCACGGTCGGGACCAGGTATTTCTTGCTGATCGTATTGAATCTAAACGCGTCCTGAAATCTCAATTAGCTCTCCCCTCACCAGCTGAATATATATAAGTGTGCCATAATTATCGGGAAAAATCCATACCTTATGGCCTGGGAACGTTCGTAATGGCCGGATAACCGTATCCTCTTAGCCAGTCGTAAGCATGAGTATGCCCTGTCAGGTCAATATAACCGTCCATGCGCTCACCATCTGTACCGAAGTTACCAAGATCGTCGAGTCTGGTATCGCCGTCGAGCCAGTCGATGGAATCGAATACAAGGCGCTGGGTGTAGAAACGGTTATGGGCGTACGCGCCGGGCTCGTGATGGAGCATGCTGAAGTTGAAGGCAGCCCCCAGAGACTGTTTGTCCGGCCATGCGGTGAAAACATCCGGGTTCGGTGTAGGGTAAGATGGATAGTACGGACCGCAGTTGGCCGGTGACGTATTGTAGAAATAGGGATAACATGTCTGATAATAGATGCCGTTGGCTATCAGGGCATCCTCCAGCACTACCAGACCTTCATGGAAGCCCTCTGCCTGCTCTTCAAGCTCGGTTGCCGTCAGTGTATATGGCCCGGCATGACAATTGGAGCAGACTCCGTCGTTGGCCAGTATCCCGGTAATGATGCCACCTGTATCCTTCTCTACCACATGCAGCGTATGGCCCGAATCGGCGTCCTTCATGTGACAACCGACGCAGGGTCCTCCGCTGCGAACGTCCTCGGAGCAGGGATGCCCATGGCTTTCGCAGTTCGCGGTACCGATATTCTTATGTCCGTAATAAGACGCATCATCATAGTTAAGCGGGGCACCACCTACACTGTTGGCGAACTCGTAACCAATGGTGCGGAACATGATGCCGCCTGCCGCCAGGTAATGGGAATTGAATGACCCGAAATTCTTTCCTGAAATCTCAGTCGCATAATCGGCATCCTTGATTCCCTGCCCACTTGAGAGCCCGGAGTGGCAGGACAGGCAGACATTGGAACCTTCAATGTCGGGGACGGCTGCTATGCGGGAGGCTGGTTCAGTATAGGGGGAGATATCGTTGAAGATTCCAGGATTGCGCAAGTCGCCCACGTTGGAAGTATGACACGCCCAGCAGTAGAGCATCTCACGCTGCTGGCCAGTGGCGGTGAACGTGTTGTCTGCCGCGTTATAAAGTGCCGGGGCAGAGGCAAAGTTCCTGAATCCGGTGGCCGTATGACAGCGTTGACAGAAACTGTATGAGGATTTGTCCTTGAAGTCATAATGCACCCAAGCCGGGGTTTCGGCCTCAGTCACGTTACCGATACCCGTCACAGGGTCTACCGTCCCCAGTAATCTCCCGCCATGCCCCGAACGCGCCCACTGGCGGTTAATGGTGGTGTCGGCGTTATGCGGATTGTGGCAGTCCAAGCAAGTGCCCTTATCATCCGCTCTGGTGCTTGTAGCATTAATAATATAACCCTCGATAACCGTATCCGTTAAAGGATCATCATAATGAGTGTCCGTTATAACTACCCCTGAGCCCCATCCTTCATGGAAAGCGGAATTCAAATTACCTGCGGCGTCATAAAGCTGGTGACAGGCCGTGCAGGTCCTGAACTCCGCCGACCAGCCGGTGCCATTGAGGTCGTCATTCAATTCACCCAGCAGTTCAAGGGTATGCGCCTCGTGACAGGTGGCGCACTGCACTGCAGTGGGGTCTTCGATATCAACTTCACCGGAAAGAGCAAGAGCGATATCCGTAAGGCTCTCGGTCCCGTTCACGATATCGATATACGCCTGGGCTCCCTGGTTCGTATGACAGCGGGAGCAGGTGGAAATACCGTAAACATTCGTCGAGTTTGCATGGGGGGAGGTCCTGTAGTCTTCTATTATATTGTCCCCTTCGGGGTGATAGTAATTATGGTCAAACTCGGAGCTGTGGCACTGCCCACAGGCGCTAGGGCCAGGAACGGCCTCGGCCATATGTCCGTTGCCCGAGCCGTGGCAGCTTTCGCACCCTATCACGGGCCGTTCAACACGTCCAAGAGACTCATCACCGGTCTCGGCAGCGTAGTCATCAATAAGCCTCCCATCACCGAGCTGATCGTGACATTTCGTAGTGCAGTCGGCAAGGTATCCGTAGTCGGGGAATCCGATATTGTCAGGAAAAAGGTCTATCTCATTATGAGAAGCATCAATAGATTCGTTATTGGCATGAGGGCTGTTGAGCCAGCCAACGGAGGCAGGAGAGTTGCCGAACACGATATCGGTTCCCTCCGGGTCAACACCCGGGACGTTTCCGGGATTGTCGGTATCGTTATGGCACTGATAGCACTGCATCATGCCCTGGGCCGATGCCTCATCCGTATCACTGGCTGTGTACCGGTCGTTGGTCCCGCAGCCGGCAAGCAGCAAAACCGCCGTTATCACCATCAGTACCGTACCGAAAATAGCTTCCCTTTTCATAACGTCCATCCCCTTTATGAATTACTCAATGACTCGCGTGGCCCGCGACAAAATGCCTCCGGGCACGGTCAGGCCGATATCATCGGCCATTCTTTTATTAATGATAAGATCTATCTTCCCCGGTTGTTGCACGGCGATACTGGACGGAGAGGCCCCGCCAAGCACCTTTTGCACGATCTCGGCGACAGCCGTCCCCTGCTCTTGCGGATTTGCCATGAGGGTAAAGACGATGCCCTTCTCCTGGCCGCCACCGATGGTGGCCGCGCTTGGAATCTTCGCGTTCATGGCCGCCTGTATGATGTCCGCGGCCTGACACATGGCAGTGCAGCTCGTAGTCATCAGCAGGCCGTTCACATTCGAAATATTTGAAACCCCTTGTTTCTTGCTTGCGTCAAAGAGCACGGTCTTGAAACCCATCGAGCCTTCAAGCCTCTTGATCTCACGCACCTGAAGTATCGTGTCCTTCTCGGTCCTGTCAAAGATCACGCCGAGGGTGGTAAAGTTCGAAGCGTCCTTGAGTATTTTCAGTATCTCCTGGACGGAAACCTTCGAGCTGATCCCCGTGGCATTTCCCTTCCCGGCAATACCCATACTTTCAGGATCATAGACCCCGGCAAAAATAATGGGCACCGAGGACGTCTCCTTCATTACGGTAAGCGTAGCGGGAGCCCCGTAGGAGACAATGACATCAGAGCCTATGGCGACGAGCTTTCTGGCCGCGTTGGTCCAGGCCATGGGCTCTGGAGCGGGCTTCTGGACAACCAGCTTGTACCCCTTGCCGGAAATGCGGTCTGCAAAAGCCTTGTGTATATACTGATAATAGGCGATGTCGCCGGTCATGATGACGCCAATGGTCTTCTGGGCTTCAGCGCGTGAAGGACACACCAACAGCACGGCCAGCAGCAAGATGGCCGGCACTAATTTCATAACTCTCTTAAAGGATTGTATTACCATTTCTTTGCAAGCCTGAGCATGACGATCTGGGCATCACCGTTCTGGAGCTTGTCGTGCGGATTATCCTCTGCGTCATAACGTTCTATATATTTATACTCTACACCCGCCTCTGCCCCGGCATTAAAGGTATAGTCCGCCGAAGCAACGAATACCGTCTCCTGGAAATCCATCCGGGAATAATCCTCGGTATCCTCAAGTGTCCCGGCACCCCCTTCGTACCCACCCATGCTCCGCGTGTGGGTTACGTCGGCATGAAGCGCCACCTGACTTTTATAGTGATAGTCGGCCCCCACCGAGTAACTGTCGCTTTCATCCATATATTTTACGTCTTCGTTCACGGTGGCTATCGCCCCTTCGTAGACGACCATGTCCTGCTCTATATGATTCAAAATACGGGCATAGCTGATATTAAAGGTCACGCCGGTCTCGCTGGCAAACACCCCTCCCAGTATCAAACGGGTCCGGTGGTGTCTGCGATTCTCCGCGTCCTGGCTGTCGCTGTACTCAAGATACTGCCGCTTTTCATATATTGCATCATAGGCAGCATAGGTATGGATTCCCATAACCGGCGTCCATGACACCGTCAGCTTGCCGGAATGGGAATTGTCCGGCTCCAGGTTGTACGCGGGGTCCTCAATATGGCGATAACCGTAATCCGCCTTGGCCTTCAGCCGGCCGGGCAGAGTCACGGCAGCCGACAAAAGAACAGCGCTCTTTTTGGTCTCGTCCTGAATGGACCAGTCATCGGCATTCTCACGACTGATCCGTTCATGCGTATACTGGCCTTTCAGGGAAACCTTCCGTACCGGACGATAGCGTGCGGTAAGGCTTACCTTGTCGCTCCTCGATGATATGGAATCCTTTACGTCAAATGTATATACATTCGTCCCGGTCGAGTCAGCCACACGCACCCGGGAAGGATTGTCCACATTATTATTCATGTGAAAGTAGCGGGCGACAAAGGAAAGGTTGGTGGCGGGCATCCAGCGAAGGGCCGCGGACCCGATGAAGCTGTCGCTCTTGGCGCCGCCGTCCTTGTTCTCGCGCTCCCTGGCAGAGAACGTTGCCGAACCCACCCATTTCCCTGTATAGGACGTATGGAACTTCAGTGTATTTGAAGAACCTTCAGTCTCGGCAATGGTGTCGTGCTCGTATATCCCGGCGGCCCGCAACGCGCCCGCTGACGTATAAGCATCCCGCAGTTCGGTATCGTCCTCGGGGGTGAATCGCTTCTGCCTGTGAACATACTCAAACTCCAAGGGCGATACGTGGGCGTTCGCGCCGACCTCATTGATCAGGGTATCCATGCTGATCTCCCGCTCTCTGGAAGTACGTACGATATCGTTATGCCACCCGGAACCCTGAAGGTTCCTGTGCTGTTCCGTTCCGTGCCGGTGGAACTCCCAGACCGACGCGAACAGGTGGGCCGGGTAATTCGGGGCTTTCAGCCTCAGGAAAACACTGTTGAGCTGCCCCTGCACCCCGTAGTCCTCGCCCGGGTCGCGCACGTCAACACCCGGGTCGGCGGTAGCCGTGTTCAGGTCGACGAGGGTCGCGTGTTCCAGATTGTGATACAGGCTCCGGTTCATCACACGCAGGAAGATACCGCTTCCCCATGCATAGCGGAACTCACCGAAGTAGTCCTTGTCTCCCATTGCATCCAGAATAAAATAAACCCGGTGAGGATAGCTGAAAGCCCTAGCCTCCAGCCCCAGCATGAACCTGCAGTCGAGGCATTCGTACCTGATGGCACTTTCCTCGCCACTCTGCGTTATGCTTCGGTATCCGGCAGATACCCTGAATTCAGGGGCAATATCCGGGAACTGGTACAACGGAATCTCCTCTTCCCCCGCAAGGAGGGCTTCAAGTTCCGCGTCAAGCTCAGCATTTGCATTTGCGTTGGTTTCTTCACCCAGTGCCCAGGCGGGCATGCACAACAGTGCAAGGATGAGTACCAAAGCTGCGTAAGTACCTGCTCTCATTTTGCTCTCCCCCCTCCTTTCTCAGTTCACGAACGTGCCCTTGCCGCTGGGCGAAGGCAGGTCGGTTCCGTGTATGGTCGAATGGCAATCAGTACACCGCGTATAATATGCGCTCTGGGCCTCTCCGCTTGAGGCGGGATGCCCCACATGGCATTGCAGGCAGAGGACAGTATCGCGGGTGGTCAACAGATCGTTATTGACCGAGCCGTGCGGGAAATGGCAGCTCCGGCAATCTTCCGCGATGTCGGCGTGCTCAAAGGTAAACGGTCCTTCGTACTCGCCGTGGCATTTAGTACAGGTTTCCTTTATCGTATCCTCCCGCAACAGATTATCGTTCATGGTGCCGTGCGGATTATGGCAATCGGTGCAGAAGACCTTCTCCTCGTTTATCGGATGATGACTGCGCAGCGAGAACTCAGCCTTCATCTTCTCGTGGCACTTAAAGCACATGTCCTTGGTCTCGCGGGGATTGACGATAAGGTCGGCCCCGGCATGGATATTATGGCAGTCAGCGCAGGCAACCCCCGCAAGCGCGTGGGCGCCGTTGTTCCAGTCATGCAGAATGAATGTGGCATTCGAAGTATGGCATTTCGTGCAGATAAGGCTGCTGGCCTCGGGGGGAAGCTCTTGTATATTGATAAAAGTATCGTAGTCGCAGGAAAGTTGCTCGCCGCGCTGCTTCGCCTGTTCCACCTTCTCGGCGGTCAGGCCCTTGATGGCCAGGCTTCCCGGGCCATGGCAGGACTCGCAGTCTACAAGCGGCATGCCTGATTTGCCGGAGAGCTGCGCACCCATGGTGCTTGCCTCGAAGTCCTTCCGTATCTTATCGTGTACGTGGCAGGCATTCAGGCAGTTATCGGTCCCCACATAATTCGCATCAAGACGTCCTACAAGCAGCTTCTCATACTCCTGAATAGGGACGATGGGCTTGGAGGCCTTCATGGACTCGCATCCCACGGCGAAAACGATCACGCATAAAAACATAACAAGGAAGCCGAAAAGACGCTTCATTTTGATCCCCCTTCTTGTTCCCCCGCCGGACAATCTGTAAAAAGTATATTTTCGCAGCCGGTGAGAAATTTTAAAAATATAACAGACTTGCAAAAGAAAAGGCAACATTTTTTAATGAATATTAATATGGTATAAATACATTAAATATCTTACGGTCCCATTTCGAAAATTCAGTACACAAGGGCAGGAAAAGGCTGGCGGGAGCGTGTGGGAATCGAACCCACCCTGCCCGCTTCTGGCAGGCAACACCGGATTTGAAGTCCGGGAGGGACACCAGAACCCTATACGCTCCCAGCCCAATACCATTTTACCCAACCCGCATCGGGAGAGCAAATAGACAAAAAAAAGCGGGCCTGTTGAAGGCCCGCTTTTTCCGTTTTCGTACTATCTACTTGATGGCGTCCTTGAAAGCCTTGCCCGCAGTAAATTTCGGAGCCTTGGAAGCCTTGATCTTGATGGCCTCGCCGGTCCTGGGGTTACGGCCGGTACGGGCTTTACGCTTGGTAACCGAGAATGTTCCGAATCCCACCAGCGTTACCTTCTTGCCCTTTTTCACTGCCTTGGTGACATTGTCAACGAGGGAGTTCAGAGCCTTACCCGCCGCCGCCTTGGAAATATCCGCATCCTTTGCCATCGCTTCAATAAGTTCAGCCTTCGTCATGCTACCCCTCCTTCTTAATCGTCAGGGCCATAGCCCCATTTCATAATCGTTATTTACGTTGGCAAACAGTATACATCATATGAGAGGAGAAAGTGAACACCTTGAAGAAAAATTTTTTAGAGTGATCATGATCACAGCAAAACACCAACGGCACAGTCATAAAAAAAGGAACCGTGCAATGGTGTCATGTGTCCCAATGGAGACCGCACTCCGGGAAGAAGGACTAGGAAAACGCCGCTTTCAGCATTGTAATGGGAATGGACTCGAGACTGGACACCTTGTTGACTGCGCCGAGTTTTATGGCCTCCTTGGGCATACCGAAAACCACGGAAGTACGTTCGTCCTGTGCGATGGTAAACGCACCGGCATCCTTCATCTCCATCATGCCCCTCGCTCCATCGTCCCCCATTCCGGTCATAATAACCCCGACAACATTCTTTCCTCCGTAACGCGCCGCAGAACGGAAAAGAACATCCACCGATGGACGGTGACGGCACACCAGGGGGCCGTCCTTTACCTCAACATAATAGCGGGCACCGCTCCGTTTAAGCATGGTATGCTTGTTGCCCGGAGCGATCAGCGCCCGGCCGCGTATGACGGTATCACCGTCCTCGGCCTCCTTGACCGAGACGGCGCATATGCTGTCGAGCCGCCGGGCAAAGGCCGCGGTAAAATGCTCGGGCATATGCTGCACAATAACGATACCAGGCGAATCGAGAGGCATCGTCTGAAGCACTTCACGCAATGCCTCCGTCCCTCCCGTGGAAGCGCCGATGACGATCACTTTCTCGGTAGTCTGCACCATTGCGCGGGAAGTCGTCTTTGGCAGCATGGCGTCAGCGGTAAGCTTTGGGGCCACATTCAGGGAAGATGAAGCCTTCCGGACCTTGAGCTTCCTGAGGTTGGCCACAGAGGCGGCTTTCACCGCATCGTTTATTCTGACCTTGCTTTCCTCAAGATATGATTTGGCGCCGATACGCGGTTTGGTGATGATCTCTACGGCCCCGTATTCCAAGGCCCTGATGGCAGTCTCCGACCCCTTATCCGCGAGGCTCGAACAAATGACCACCGGAATGGGATGCTGGCTCATGATCTTTTGCAGGAAGGTCAGGCCGTCCATCCGCGGCATCTCAACGTCCAGGGTAATAACGTCGGGGACCTCCTTCCGGATCTTCTCCGCAGCGAGGTAAGGATCAGCGGCTGATCCCATCACATCAATACGGGAATCGGAGTTCAATATATCGGTCAGGGTCTGACGGACAACGGCAGAGTCGTCCACCACAAGAACCCTTATCTTCTTCTTTAGCTCGACTTTTTCGTTTCCAGGCATAGTGACCTAATTTCCCTGATTCTTTATTTAATAGTTATAAAAAACGGTACACGGTAGGGGCCACAGCGGTAAGCGGCACGTTCAGGCCGCTCAGGGTCTCGGAATGCCCCATGAAGACAAAGCCCCCCTTGTTCAGATGCTGGCTGAAGCGGTACAAAAGCCTCTCCTGGGTGTGGCGTTCAAAATATATGATCACGTTGCGGCAGAAGATAATATCCATCTGCTCGCGCATGCCGAAATCCTCCATGAAGTTTATCCGCCTGAACTGGACCCTGCTGCGCACCTCGGGAGCGACACGGACAACCCCCCGGGAACGGTCCTTGCTGCGCAGCAGAAATTTTTTCTTCAGCCTGTCGGGGATGGGTTGAGCCTTGTTCTCCGGATAGATCGCCATCCGTGCCGTCTCCAGGACCCGTGTGGAAATGTCCGATGCCAGAATAAAAAACTGGGTGTTGGTAACGGTCTGTGAATAGTCCTCCAGCACCATGGCTATCGTATAGGGTTCTTCCCCGGTGGAACACCCAGCACTCCATATCCGCAGGGGCCTGCGAGCACCCGCACCGTTGAGTTCCCTCAATATCGGAACNNGAACCGCGGTCTGCAAGAGATATTCAAAATGTACCGGCTCACGGAAGAACTCTGTCTTGTTCGTAGTGACAACGTCAAACATATGAACAATCTCTTCCTCCAGCCCCGCTTTGCTGAAAAGGTATTCGCAGTATTCCTTGAAGGAGGTCATCGAATGGAACTTCAGCCTCTTTTGAAGTCTCCCCTCCAGCATGGTCCTTTTGGAGGGGGGCATCTTGATGCCCAGCTCCTGCTGTATGAACTCTCCGAGCTTAGTAAACTCCCGGTCGTTCATCTTTATATGACCTAAAAAAGGACGTGGCCGTTCATCCCTGTCCTGGACCTGCAATACCCTCAAGCCTCCTATAAGCATTTATTTTCAGGCTGTTTAAATCTTAACAACAATATTCTATAATAAACTTCATGGACGGGCAAATACACGCTGAGTTCCGCAACGAACTGTTCCGGGCATGCGCGATCCTTTTCGGTGAACATATCGATGTTTCCCGTGACTTCCTTTATTATATCCAACCCTCCGGGGTAAAGAGCGCCTATCGTCGCAGGGCGCTTGAAACCCATCCTGACACCGCATCGCTCCGCGCCGAGGAGGACGGCGGCCCCGGTGCATCAACGTTCATCGAAACCAACTGGGCATACAACCATCTCCTGGATTTCATCAGACACCGGGACAACGGGCATGCAAGGCCGTATACGATGTCCAGCAACCGGGTGCGCCCGAAACAGCGCCCTCGCCGTCATGCGCATGCCTCACAGGAGCATACCGGCCATCAGAGGCATCACCGGGGCAGTTACTACAAGGGAAAGCTTCCGTCAAGAAAGCTCCTTTTCGGCCAGTTCCTGTTCTACTCTGGAGCGGTCTCCTGGGAAGCTCTTATCAAGGCCATCGTCTGGCAGCGAAACCAGCGCCCCCGGATAGGTGAACTGGCAAAAAGATGGGGGTGGGTATCACAGGAGGACATCCGGAAGGCCATAAGATCACGAGAACTTGGAGAACCCCTCGGAGAGGCCATGATACGGCTGAATTTACTGAGCCGCGCTCAGTTGAGCACCGTCCTTGCCAGTCAGCGAACGCTCCAGAAGCCGTTCGGAGAGTATTTCATTGAAAACAGCATGATCACCAAGGCACGGCTGAACCAGCTGGCAAAGGATTTTCGCCTGCACAATACCGCGCACAAGAAAGGATTCAATTCCTACTGCCGGGTCTGATCTTACGATCCGACTCTTTCCCGAAACTTCAGTTCCGTGCGATCAGCTCAGGTCACATCTATTACTGTTGTCCGGGATCTTGAGGCTGGGCTTCGCCTGATTGTCTGGGATCAAGCCCGCCGCCGCTCACGGCGACAGATTCGTCAAATTCAGCACCCTGCACCAGCTTCGACACGTCCAAGATAAGGGCAACGGTTCCGTCGCCCAGAATAGTGGCTCCGGAAACTCCCTGCACATCCCGATACACTCGTCCCAGGGATTTGATGACCGTCTGATGTCCGCCGATGACCTGGTCCACCAGGAACCCAACCTTCAACCCCTCGCTCTTGAGAATCACGACCTGCTGCATATCGGGGGGAGCCTCATGGAAACCGAACCGCTGCCGCAGGTTGATATAGGGGACCATTTCCTCCCGGACATTTACGAGGTCACGTCCGTGAGCCTGTTCGATATTGGCGAGGCTGAGTTCAACGCATTCCTCGACCACGGACAAGGGTATTACAAAAAAGTTCCCTGAGATCTCCACCAGCAGACCCTCCACAATGGCCAAGGTCAGCGGAATGGAAAGAATAACCGTAGTGCCGAGTCCTTTTTTGCTCCTGACCTGGACCGTCCCCCTGAGGGCCTCGATGCCCTGACGGACCACATCCATGCCAACTCCCCTGCCGGAGACCCCCGTTACGCGCCGGGCAGTGCTAAATCCCGCGGAGAAGATCAGGTCGTACAGTTCCTGTTCGTCCGGCTCATCACCCGGACCGATAAGCCCCATATCAAGTGCCTTGTCCCTTATAGCCGCTGCATCGAGGCCGGCCCCGTCATCGGAAACCTCGATAATCACATTGTGGCCGCTGTGTCGCGCCGAAAAATGGACCGTCCCCTGCGGGGACTTCCCCGCGTTGCGGCGCACTTCCGGGGGTTCGACACCATGGTCGAGGCTGTTCCTGATGATATGGACCAGAGGGTCGTTCAGGCGTTCGATAACGGTCTTGTCCAGTTCGGTATCTCCTCCCGACGTGCTCATGGCCACATCACGGCCCAGTTCCCGCGAGAGGTCACGCACCAGGCGGCGGAACTTGCTGAACGTGGTCCCGATGGGAACCATGCGGATACTCATGGTGTTGTCATGGAGTTCGGACGAAAGACGCTCGACCTCCTCTGAGATGCTGAGCAGAGTAGCGTCCCGGCCCTTGCCAGCCAGCTGGGTAAGACGCGCCTGTACGGTAACCAGTTCTCCCACAAGGTCCACGAGCTTATCAAGCTTCTCGGACGCAACGCGGATACTTGACGCTTCCTCCTGCGTCCAGCGTTCCATGCGGATTCCTTTTACGTGTTCCTGCTCCTTCAGGGCGCATTCCACCGTGCGCCGGCCCACCAGTCCGCTTTCCACTAAAAGATCGCCCAACCTACGCCTGTTGTGGAGGAGGCGTTCCACATCTTCGGGGTCCACATCTCCACGCTCGATAAGTATTTCCCCGAGTTTCTTGTAATCCGTCTCCTCAAGAAGCCTGCCGCCCTCATCGACAAGCTCGATTCTGAGCTCCGATTCGTCCTCAACGAACAGGAACACGTCACGGATCGCATTGTACCCCTCTGACGTAGTCAGGATAATGTCCCAGAAGGTATAGCAAAGCTCGGGGTCCATCTTACTGAGAGCAGGTATTTCCTTTACATGGGCTATCACATAACACTGGCCCAGCTCTTCAAGGTCCTTCAGGATCAGAAGAGGGTTCAATCCCTTGAGGAATATGTCCTTCGGAGGAGTAAACCTGATACGGTATGTAGCGGCCTCGGCCGGTTCCACCCCCTTTTCACCAACCACGGCAGCCTCGTCAACAACGGACTCTTCGAATACCTCGGGGGGGACGAGTGCCCGCAGCCCATCGAGAATACGAATGGATTCGGTCTCATCCGCAGGTTCGGCCTCTCCCCCAGCTTCCCCGAGCATTCTTCGAATCTGGTCCCGGGCGGCAAGGGTCAGGTCTATTAACTCCTTGGTGACGGACATCCTGCCCATACGCACCAGATCGAACACGTTCTCGACATCGTGAGTAAAGGCCGCCACTTCATCGAATCCGAACATTGAGCCGGAGCCTTTAATAGTATGCAATGCCCTGAAAATCCGGCTGATAAGATCAGTATTGCCGGGAGTGTCTTCAAGTTCAAGGAGGGCCGTCTCCAGTTCTCCAAGAAGCTCGTAGGCTTCCTCCCTGTATACTTCCGCGTGTTTGTCCTTACCCTGATTCATGACTTCTGTTTCTTTCCGGCACCAGCAATGAACGCGCAGTAACCGCTCCTGTCCAGGGAGCAGGGCTCCTGCCGCTGGAACCCTGCCTCATCGATCAGACTGGCGACGGCCTCCGAGTTCAGTCTGCAATCGAATGCCACAGAGCGCCCCTGTGCCTCAAGATGAGCAGCGCATACTATCTGCAACATGGTCACATCAACCGTTTCCACACCATGCAGATCAAACTGCATCTTCTGCGAGGTTTCCATTGCCTCCATTACCGCGGCCTTGATCTCAGCAGCCTGTGCCACGCTGCATTCGTCGAACAGATACACAATTGTCTGCCCTTTTTCATTTTCTACTTTTATTCCCATACCTGGTACTCCGGTTCGATAGGATTCCTCTTTCTTTACCTGTCCCCAGAGCCTTTACATGCCCCGTTTCCCGGAACCCGGCAGCTGCTCTTCTCTTTTCGCTCCAGGACGAAACAAAAAGAGCAGCACTCAGACCCCAATGAATTTTTTTATTACGCCGATAAGCTGGTCCGGAGTGAACGGCTTCACTATCCAGCCGCTCGCGCCCGCCGTCTTACCTTCCGCTTTTTTCGACTCCTGTGATTCCGTTGTCAGCATAATGATCGGAGTGAACTTGTATTGCGACATGCCCCTCAGTTTACGGATAAGCTCTATGCCGTCAAGTCCGGGCATGTTCAAATCGGTCACTACCATATCAGCCTTGGCCGATTCGGCCTTTGACAAGGCATCGGTTCCATCGGCAGCCTCGACCACATCATACCCTGCGTCCTTGAGCGCAAAGCTCACCAACTGCCTCATGGAAGCGGAATCGTCAGCGATAAGAATCTTTTTCCCCATTAAATCCCTCCGGCAAATTTCACATTAATTGTAGTCAAATCGTCTCAAATCATCTACTATCATTATTACACATATTAAAAAATATCAACATTATCACCAAACCCGGTACCTGTGTGTTCCTTCTGCGCAGCCTCTTTCTGCACGGGGGACGGTTCGGGGGCATCTCCCTTCTTCCCCATCGCACCCCTGAGCACATCACGTTCTGACTGCATGGTATATAATTCCTCAAGCCATGTATAGCCAGACTCGGAATCCCAGTCCTGGACCTTCCTGCCGAGATTCCTGATACGTCCCATGGCGTTCTCAAGTTCGTCCTTGAACGCCAGCAAGGGGTCAACAACATGTTCCACACGCTGGCGTGTTATGTCCTGAAACTGCATGGAAACGACAATTCCATTGATGTCGGTGGCAAGGCTCTCCGCCTCGGAAGTTATCCGGTTAAGGTCTCCCCTCGCATCGTCCATATAACCATCAAGCTCCTGAAGGGCGTTGTTCACAACCCCCTCGGCCTCGGACGACTTCTCGGTGCTTCCGACAACACTCTGTTCGGTATTGCCGTATATGACCCGTATCTCGTCATCAACCTGGGAGATAAGGGACCGTATTTCCTCAGCCGCCCGGTTCGAACGGTCCGAGAGCTTGCGCACTTCGTCGGCCACTACCGCGAATCCCCTGCCCTGCTCCCCGGCGCGCGCGGCCTCGATGGCCGCGTTCAGGGCAAGCAGGTTCGTCTGGTCCGCTATGTACTCTATCTCTTCAAGTATCCGTTTGATATCTCCCACGGAACCGAGGATGGACTCCATCTCCTTCATGGTCGAGTGCATGGCCTCCGCCACTTCACGCAGATTCGTGATCACACCACTAAGAGCCTGTTTGCTGAGGCCCAGGAGCGAGCCCTCTCCGGAATCTTCGGAGAACCGGGTAAAAGCCGCCGCACAGGCCTCGGCCTGGTTCCGGGCCCTTCCCACTATGTTCTTGAACTTGTCTCCTATGTCAATGGCGGCTATCTCGGTCTGATTGACAACCTCATTGAGCTGACCTGCCATTACGGGAAGATATTTCACTTTTGTCTGAATAAGGGAAAAGAGCGGCTTGATATCGTCCATTATCTCCTGGACATGCCCGTGGGTCTCCTGCTCGAAGCGGCTCTGTATGTTCCGGGACTGACGGGCGAGAACGAGATATATGGCAGCTGCGGTCCCCCCGTAAAGGGCCAGTGCCGCAATCCCCCACAGGATACCACCACCTTTAACCAGGGTAATCAGCCCAAGAGGAAGCGGCACCACCAACGCAATGAACAGTTTTTTCCTTTGATCCCTTTGCAAACCCCACCACTCTTTTGTGACAAGTCCGTGTATGCGTGGTCTTTCCCTTTACATTAACTTAAAATGGGAAACTGCTGTCATGCAAAGGGGAATACGGCTTATCACCTTGAAAAATACACAGTTATTTATTTTCAGAAGCGCTATATAACTATACAATAAATATCAGAGCAGGTCAAAAATACCGGGATTATCAACGTCGCTTGACTTTCACGGCTATCCGGTTTATATTAATTGGCTATGGGAACTTACACTACTTATAGGCCGCACAACAGAAGGAGAAAGCGCAAACACGGTTTCCGCGCCAGGATGAGCAGTCCTGGAGGGCGCCGGGTTATAAGAAGAAGAAGGGCAAAGGGCCGCAAGTCCCTTTCCGTCTGAGCCTTCCCGTGAAACACCTGTCCACAGCCGTTAAAGCTCTTGTGGCATTACCGGCGCGGGCACTTTTAGCGCTGATAGCCCTTTACCGCATGGTTGTTTCTCCGTTTCTGCCTCCCGCATGCAGGTTTACGCCATCATGCTCCCAGTATGCACATGGCGCCGTAAAAGGCCATGGTGCCGTAAAAGGGATATGGCTTGCCATCAAGCGGCTGGCCAAATGCCATCCGTATCACCCCGGGGGCCACGACCCGGTTCCTCCGGTCACAAGGAGGCACTAGTACAGCACCATGGAACGAAACATGCTTTTGTTCATTGTGCTGACACTGGTGATCATCATAGGCTGGACCGCCTTCTTCGCGCCCCAGCCACCAAAACCAGAGCCCGCAGAACAACAGGCAACCGTATCCAATATACCATTGGCATCGCCCACTGAGCAGCAGGTGGTCTCTGCCGGCGAAAAAGAAGAAAAAGAAACAGCGGCAACTGAAGCAGCGGTCACCGAATCTCCAAAATATGCTGAAACAAAGACTTTTGTTAAAACTCCTTTATACGAGGCAGAGTTCAGCTCCCGTGGCGGAACCATAGCGTCATGGAAGCTGCATAACTATCAGGATGATGCCGGGTTGGATGTCTCGCTCCTGAAACCGGGAAGCCCCAATCGCGCCCTGGCCCTGGGAACCGGAAACGATTTTTCCATCTCTGAACAGAACTTCAAACTCATCGGCGAGGACCTTGAGCTGAACGAGTATCGCCCCACGGGCACATTGATATATGAGTACAGAGGGCCCGGCTATTCGATCAAGCGGACCTATACCTTCCATCACGACAGCTATTATTTTGATATTGAAGACCAGGTCAGTGGCCTTCGAGAGTACCAGATAACGCTTGGCTCCGCCTTCGGTATAAACGAAGGCAAGGCCGGTTACGGGGCACACGTCGGCCCGCTG
>JABAHP010000297.1_pt2 | contig 27703 bp, 32 predicted proteins | sample 7062081 | NCBI WGS metagenome assembly JABAHP01 (sample SAMN14534357, study PRJNA622989) | marine sediment metagenome | biome: marine biome [ENVO:00000428]; feature: marine pelagic biome [ENVO:01000023]; material: deep marine sediment [ENVO:00002113] | place: India: Gulf of Kutch | collected...
TGAGATATGTACTACTCTCCTACGACACGGGACACGACACTAGGGGCAGGGCCGACCAGACTACTGTAGACTATCCACTTATCGCTCCCTTCAGCGTGGACGGAGAGGATATGATCAGCGACCCCGCAGCACTGGAGAGAATGATAGTAGTGCTGTTAGGTAAGGGTACAGTAGTAGAGGAGGGTCCGTGCTGGAGAGCTTTCAACGAGCTGGTCTGTATAGATCTCCGCTCCTACGCCAGGCCCTACTGGCTCCATTGTCTACAGGAGGACATCAAGGGCATCATACCCGCAGCTATGGAGACGGTGAGGAAGTCCTTCACCCAATCCCTACCAGACCGTATACGCCGTAACCTGGGGGTGTGCTGGGCGGGGGTACTATCTTACCAGCACTTCATGGCTAAGTATGGAGTACGGGTATCTTTACCCTCCTGTCAGCAAGCCCTACAGGGGGCGCTAGACAACGTATACTCTACTCAGTTAGGTAGAGCGCCAGTGGCCGCAGACGAGTTTATAGAGTTCGTGGTCAATGCTGCTGCTGGCAACTCTCGGTCGTTCCCCTGGGAGTTCGACGACACCAACATCCTCTGGTTCCAGATGACGCCTGCCTATGAGCTCTACAACTCTAGGAGATCCCACCAGAGGACTAACGTGCTAAGTAAGGAGTCTCTACGCACCCAGATGAAGGAGCTGATGGATGACTATACCGTCAAGCCTAAGCTACATAGGATAGACGGCAAGATGGTGTTAGCATATGGAGTTGACCTGGAGAGGGCTGCCGGATGCGGCCTAGACGTACCAGCCTCCAGGGAGGATGAGACACTCATAATAAGGACATAGGAGGTAACGATGAGCGTGCAGCTGACGCTAGAACAATGGAGACTGAAGCAGTTCCGAGAGAAGTACCCAGAGTGGACTATGGGCTCCCTCAACGACATCCTGTTCTTCATCTACGAGGAGACTGGAGAGGTCGTTAGGGAGGCTATGGCCATTCCAGGGACGGGCGTAGGCACAGGAGGCCCCTACACCCGCAACCCACGTCCGGGCCGCCATGGTAAGGGCAAGCTCATGATAGAGATGGGCTGCCTCTACGCGATGGTCCTCGACATGTTCGCCGTGGCCGATATCAATCCAGGAGAGGCACTGGGCGACTTCCTCCGTGAGAAGGGGATAAAGCTCCGTACTATCCGCGATGACGAACTACAAAAGGTGAGGACTCGCTATGATGCCGAGCAGGCTATCCTCGAAATGAAAGAACAGCTAGCGGCCATCCATGAACGCATGACCGCAGAGCCTGAGGTGAAGGGTCCGCCGACCGTGGACTGTCCTTGCGGCTGCGGTATGCCCGTAACCGAGACCGAGGCAGACCCAGACATTCCAGTTACCTACCACTCGGTAGGAGCGCCCGAGGGCTGCCAGTGCGCCGAGTGCCAGGGAGATGCGGGACCAGAGGACTTTGGCATCGAGGCTGCAGCCGACCTCTACGAGAAGATGGAGGAGCAAATTGACCCTGACGCTGGAGATTAAGCCTTTCGTGCCGGACCCATCCATACTCCGGCACCCCACCCTACCCAAGGCCCTCTCTGGATGCGCCCCCAGGGTTATTAAGGGCAAGGAATGGTGGGACAAAGAGCGCCGCGCTGCCTATAGGGAATCTGGCTATAGGTGCGCGGCCTGCGGCGCGGACCCCAACGAGGCCAACTTTCTGCCTAGGCCCATAGAGGCACACGAGTGCTATGACATAGACTACTTAAAGCATGTAGCCGTACATGTACGCACCGTAGGACTCTGTGGGGCCTGCCACGCCTTCATCCATATCGGGCGCTCCAGGCACGCACTCTCGACCAGGCAGCTTAAGAGGGTACTCAAACGTGGTATGAGCCTACTGCGGTCTGTAAAGGTACTACCGCACTGGGAGCATGAGCTACTGTACGAGGTAGTGATAAGGGATAAGCTGGCCCACAAGGTGAGGTCTAGGCTACTCAAAGAAGGGAGGTACAGACAGGAGCATTTCTTTTCGAGATTTGGCGAATGGACACTGGTAATCGGCGAAGAGAGGTTCACCATATTTGGAGGAGGTCAATATGTCCGAGAGAACAATGGTACTGATGAGCGGGGGGATGGATAGTGCTGTCGTCNNGGGTGCGGGCGCTCTTTATCAACTACGGGCAGCATGGGGCTATGTACGAGTGGGCCTCCGCTGCTAGACTCTGCGACTACTATGAAGTATCCAAGCTGTACATAGACATTGGCAAGCCCTTCGCCCCTAGCTTGCTGGTAGATATACACGACGTGCCCGGATCTAAGGAGGCGCTAGCCAGGTTTGGATGGGCATGTAAACTGCCAGGCACCTTCGTACCCAGCCGCAACCTCACGCTCATAGCAATAGCGTCCTCCTGGGCCTGGGCTTATGGCGACAGGGAGATAGCTGGGGGATGGAATGCTGTCGACACGGACTACCCAGACTGTAGCGGGCAGTTCCTGCAGTGGGCTCAGTACGCTTTCTGTAGAGGGCTAGGTTACCACACCCCAGTCATGGGCATCTGGGCCCCTCTCCTAGAGTACAGCAAGGCCGAGATAGCCCATAAGGGAATGGAGCTAGGGGTGCCTTTCGAGTACACCCGCTCCTGCTACCGCAACCAATGGAGTCCCTGCATGAAGTGCGATAGCTGCCTCAAGAGGGCTATGGCGTTCCATCATTGGAACGAGCGTGACCCCCTTATCGAGGAGGACCGTTGGAACAACTTCATCGACTCTGTAAAGGAGGACTAGCACTCCGCAGGAACGCCTAGAGGGGGTGTGCGGCGGAGGCAGTACCCACACCCCCCTATAGAATGGAGGTTGACCGTGAATGCCGTCAGAGTAGGTTTGGTAGTGCTGGCTATCGGAGGAGTAGCTACCAGGTACGACGTGAACGAACGTGACGTGTTGTATGGCGGTGGAGGTGGCAGTAATCTGGAGGTCCCCTGGGTAGCTGTAGACGTGAAGAGGTACGAGACGGAGCAGCTGAAGGTAGGGGACGTACTGCTCATAGTGTTCAAGGGAGGGGAGTTTCTAGTTGCTCATGCTTTCGATTCTGGGCATCTAGACCTGCACGGGCACTGCGTGATGGAGCCGGATAATTCTAAGCCTGGGCTTGCCAGTTGCGAGCCTATACGGGTGGACATACCTACCAAGTGGTGGAATCAAGTCGCCCCTCCAGGCTTCAAGAGCAGGCATACGCTGTCTCGTAAAGTAGTAGTGGTCATCAATCTAGACGCGTTAAGGAGGCATAACAACAATGAGGCTATTCAGAGAAGAACAGGAGCTGCTGGAGAGGCTGCTGGTAGAGTGGTACGGGAAGATGGGGGATGCCACTGCCGTAGCGGACAAGGTCTTCAGCGAGAAGGGTAAGTTGTATGACAGGCTTTCTCCAGTATGGGACCGCATCGACTGGCCGGGCGGGTTCGTCCAGGAGATACGTAAGAAGGCAGACAGGTGCCGGCAGATTCTGGCTACCTACAATGCCGACGACCCACTAGCCACCGACTGGGACGAGATGCTGGAGGAGCTTGGTGATATCCTTAACTTCTCCAGGATGATGTCTGGTCTCGTCCTCATGCTGATAGGTAGATGGAGGGAGGAGGAGAGACATGACAGTTAGAATACCGTTCGCTCCGGTATTAGGCCCGCGCTACTACCAGGAACTAGATGTGGGGCACTACCACATGCTCCAGGCTCACTTGGTTAGGGAGGACGCGGGCGCTATGCACTGGGCTTATGAAAGAGGACGTGACGGCAAGTTCCGTGGGCATAAGGTCATACTCGACTGCGGTACCTGGGAGCTGGGCGAGCCGGATGTAGACTCCCTATATAGCACAGCCATGACCCTACACCCGCAGATCATAGTATGCCCCGACTCCTTCCAGGACCGAGAAGGTACCCTCAAGCTGGCCGAGGAGCACGTATCTAGGCTGCGTATGATGTGCGATACGGTCATGTTGGTGCCTCAGGGAGATAGTATGGCCAGCTGGTGCGAATGCCTGGACTACATGCTGCCCTGGGTGCTAGGTAACGACAAGCCTTGCTGTATAGGAGTTCCCAAGGTAGTAGAGTCCTACCCAGGCGGTAGAGTGGGGGCGGTCATCTATGCTATCGAGCATCTAGGCATACCTCCCAACCGCATCCATCTGCTGGGCGTCTGGGATACCCTCTGGGAGGTAGACCTGTTCTCCTCTCAGTGGCGGATTCCGCTAATGGGGTTCGACACCACCTGGCCCTTCCTCGACGCCTTGGACTGCCATATCACGGCTAAGGTCCCATCGCTGGACCGCCCTAAGGTGGTCATAGAGGACTGGCACGAATGGGAGCTTAAGGGCTGGCAGAAGATGGTCGCCAAGATGAACATCGCGTATGTACGGAGGATAGGAGTAACTAATGGCTGACCTAATCGAGAACCTGCTGCATGACTTTGACGAGTCTAGGCTAGAGCCAGACGCCAAGGTCTATGGAGCTAGGTGCTCCTACTGTCCGCTCAAGGAACGCACGCTAGTGCCTAGCTATGGGCCTCCCCCTGGCGAGGCTAAGTGGGTACTAGTGGGGGAGGCCCCTGGATATACCGAGGCTAGGCCACCTAAGGGAGAGATACGTAGGCCATTCATCGGGGATTCTGGCAAGCTACTGAGGGCGGATATGAAGGTATTGGGCATGGACCCTGACGACGCCTTCATGACCAACACTGCCCTCTGCCATCCTCCAGGTAATAAGATACCGCCGGAGGCATCTCAGTGCTGTAGATGGAGGCTAGCCTTTGAATTGGCTCCCTACTGGGACTCAGAGACTCCTATCTGCGGTATGGGGGTAGTGCCTACGCATACCCTGGTTCCTGGCTGGGGTAAGAAGTCTCTCTCAGGTAGGTGGTTCTACGACGGTAGGGTGCTATGTACCTGGCATCCTGCCTACATCCTACGAGTTACTAAGAACTACACCGAGCTACACCTGGACCTAATGCGGCTTAAGAGGGGGAGGCCACAGGAGGTAGCGCCAGTTACGTACAAGATACTGGAGACTCCCAGGGAGATAGAGAGACGCCTGGGCGAGCTAACCCAAACCCACGCAGGTAGGGTGATATGCCTGGACCTGGAGACGGACCAGCTCATCCGATGGGAGCATCAGATACTCTGCTTTGCTATCGCCTACGAGGATGACGAGGCATACGTAGTTCCCCAGGAGTTCGTCTACCACGAGGCTACTAGGGATGCCCTCATCAAGCTGTTTGACAGCGATGTCCTCATAATGGGGCATACTATCAAGTTTGACCTGCGTAACCTCTGGTACCAGTTAGGGGTCACTAACGCTAGGGCTGACTACGATAGCCTGGTAGCCCACTATGTCTTGGACGAGAACATGATGCACGGCCTCAAGCCTCTGCTGTCTCGTTATCTGGACGTAGGGGACTACGAGGGAGAACTGGTCCAGAAGTACCTGCGCTCCAAGGCCGACTACTATAGCAAGATACCTAGGCCGCAGCTCTACAAGTACAACGTCCTAGACGTATGCTATAACCTACGCCTGTGGCGTATCTTTGAGGCAAAGCTGAAAGAGGAGGGGCTGTGGGAGAGGCCGTTCCTATTCCCTCTGATGTATGCTCACCAGTTCCTGCTGCGTATGGAGATGGAGGGCGTACCAGTCGATAAGGAGGCTATGGAGAAGTTGGAGGGGCAGCTGGCCTCCGCCATATCCTTCAAGCAGACTGAGCTAGAGAGGCTGTGTGGTCGGCAGTTCAATCCTAACTCCTGGAAGCAGGTAGGGGTCATAATGTACGACCATTATCATATGCCCCAGGCTAAGGGCAGAGGGTTCAAGCCTAGGACTACCAGGTACGAGGCTAGAGTGGCTATAATGGACAGGCTAGATAAGGACAGCGAGGCGTTCAAGTGGCTGGAGGGGTTTGGGGAGCTAAAGTCCCTGGTCAAGCTAAAGTCCTCCTACGTCACTAACATGCCTCCCAAGATCTCCCCAGTATGCAAGGTCCATCCAGACTACCTACTCTATGGAGCTAGGACTGGTAGGCTGTCTGTGCGCGACCCGGCCATCCAGACCATCCCACGTCCTGGAACCGGCTCGGCTCTGGGGGAGACTTGGGGACAGCCTATCAAAGCCATGTTCACCGGCCCCCTAAAAGAGACGCCCTACAGCGACAACTGGGGAGGTAAGAACTTCTCTGGCGAATGGCTCTCCTACGACCTGCGCAGGGTAGCCAGAGGCGAGGCCACTATGGCCGAGATACTGGGGGAGCCAGAGCCAGACGATATGGTTATCATGTCCTGCGACTACTCCCAGGTGGAGATGAGGATAGCCGCTGCTCTCTCCCAAGACGATTGGCTAATGCAGCTATACCAGGAGGGTAGAGACATCCACAGCGAGCTAGCCGTCATTATGTTCGGGCCGGACTATACCAAGGACGAGCGGAATACCTGCAAGAAGTTCAACTATGCCTACCTCTACGGCGGCACTGAGCATTCGTTCGCCCTGGAGGAGGGTCTAGACATAGCCATAGCCACCAGGTTCGTGAGGAGATATAAGCAGGTGGCTACTGGACTATCCAAGTGGCACGACGAGCAGTTCAGGCTCATGCAGACCCAGGGCTACGTGGAGACTCTGCTGGGTAGGCGCAGGAGATTCCCTATCATCACTAGGGATAACCGCAAGGATGCTATCAAGGCAGCTAAGGTCCAGGGACCGCAGGGACTGGCCACCGACTTCAATCTCATATCTGCCGTGGTGGTAGACAAATGGATTAGGGAGCAAGGCTTTAAGCATACCCACGTCATCATCCTAGTCCACGACAGTATAGTGCTACGACTACCTAGGCATATGGTGCCTATCGTCGCCCCAGGGGTAGTGCGCATTATGGAGGAGGTGTGCTTGGAGTACATACCCAACATGCCGTGGGTGGTAGACGTAGAGGTGGGGGATGACTGGGGCCATATTAAACCCATAGATCTAGAAAGTGAGGAGGTACAGTCATGGGCGAGAGTAGCGACGTACTAGTACCCCTTCTGGAGAAGTTTGCCGATAGGATGGGCATCACTAGCTGGGGTACCTGCAAGAAGTGCGGTACGGCATTGGGGCCCAACAACGTGGCCTACTGGGAGGATATACAGTTGTGCCGAGGCTGTATGGGGCCCAGTAAGGCTAACAGAGACGAGGCCATAGCCGACCTGGTATGCAACGGTTACATAGTGATACATCGGATAGGCTCGTGGCGTATTCGGCTGGAGGTACGCAGCGCTAGTGAGGAGGTGATACTGGCGCTGCTGAGGCACTTCCGAGGTAGCCGCCATAGACACAACGAGCATACCTGGAAGTGGCAATCGTCTGCGCTGAACAACATAAGGGCTATAGCTGCCATGCTAGCTCCATACACACCCAAGCTAGCGACAGCACTGACCATATATTGTAACCGTAGTGGGGATGATAGGTCAGACTACGCTGCCGCTATGTCCCTGGCCGTGGGGAGACGCAATATAGCCATCAGGAACTACGCGGACCCAGACGCTATCACCGTGGGGGAGGTGCGAGCAGTTAACAGACAGAGGGGGTAAAGGGGAAGGGGGCGGCCCTCACGCCGCCCCCAACCTCATACATCGACAGGAGGCCCCTCTTCTAGCCTCTCAGCCATCTCCCTCGCCTTGCACTGTGCGCACTGCGCATCTAGGACATCCTGGAAGGTACCTCGGAGCTCCTTGGCCAACTCAGTGACTATCGACTTGGTCAACTCCGTATAGACCGCCCTGGGTACTATGACTCCCTTGATGAACAAGTAGGAGCCGACGAACAGGATGACCAGGCTGAGTACTTGGTTCAGTATCAGCTCTACGATAGGATTTAGCATTTCCTCCATAAGTTACTCCTTCAAATCGTCTAACGTCTGCTGGCAGGCTGCGATGATCCTCTGTAAGCCAGCGACGATTACATCTCTCAGGTCGTCTCCACTCTCCATCTCCTCGGCCCATACCTGTAGGCGGTCTACCCACCAGACGTTGTTATCTACAGGGTAGTCGCACTGTCCGCCAAAGTGGATACCTATGTAGCTAGTAAGGGCAGTGAAGCTCCCTCCCATCTCCACCCACGCCCCATCCCATCCCTGCTGCTGGGATACCCACTCGCCCCAGAATATATCCCCGCCAGCCTCCAAAGAGTAGCCTACGTGTACCCCCAGGCCACCCTTACTGCCATCGTGGTCTAGGCTCAGTCCAGCCATATTGACTGCGAACCTTATCTTGGAGTTAGGCTTGACGGATAGCGCCACGGACCCATGGCAACTATGCGGCGCGTGTNNGTGTCGGGTAGCTACCTTGAAGGAGTACTTACCATCCGTCACCCTACTACCGTCAAAGTCGAACTCTGGCTGGACCCAGCCTTTATTAGGCTCCTCGGCCCACCACATCTGTACCCCCACGGGAGTATACTTGGGCATCCCTAGCCTACTCTCGTAGTCCTCCATGGGATTGTAATAGATCCTCTTCTCAGCCATTGTGCCCTCCTTATGCGTATGGCTCGTCAAAAGCGTCGAATATCCAGGTATTCCAAGATGCCGGCGCTCCGGCAGTAGCATCTATGAGCAAGCCCATCCTGGAGGGGGTCCATGCCAGTCCGGCAGGATTAGCATTGGTCTGCCATACCCCCGCGAGTCCTCCTATGTCGTGCGCTCCGGTCACTAAGAAAGTCACATCCCAGTTAGTCCAGAAGGTATTAGATAGCTGCATCTGCATATTGATGGCGCAGGGAGGGTAAGTAAAGGTGTTACCGTTTATAGTATTGACTGCCCCTCCTCCAGTTCTGTACCTGAGGTCGAACCTCCACGTCCCTGGGGCAGCAACAGTCAATACAGCGACAGTCTCTACATAGTTGTTGTCGGTCCCATCGTCTATCCGTAGCCCTATGGCGTGACTTACGGTTAGGGTATGGAGAATGCATTTGGTCTGTATCCCTCTGTAGGTAGACCCGCCAGGGGCGGCGCCTTGCTGAAGGAAATGCCTAGTCGCGCCCGCAGGCGTGGCCTCTAGGTTACTACGCTGCACAGCTACGGTACCAGGGGCTCCTCCAAAGACGCCACCGGCCCACCCCCACACACCCCCTAAGGCCGTTCCTGGGAAGTGCTCATCCCAAGCCAGATAGGCGTCTATCCTCTGCTGTACCCCCGCGTCCTGCGCGTTGGGATAGAGGTCAGCGCCAGCTATCTGGTAGAAGTCCCCGAACTCCTCCTCCCAGCCAGTACCAGCGTAGTCTACAACGTAGAAACGCTTAGTGTCGGTGGCAAAGAACCACTGCCCCGCAGCGAACGGGACCATTCCTGCCCGCTCTGCCTCGGTTCCAATAACGCCCTGGCCGTAGAGCTTCATCTCAGGTCCTTATCTGGCACAGCAGCACGAACACTACTATGCCACCTACGAGAATCCCTAGAGCGATCCACGGGCCGATCATCCAGTCACCTCCGTAATCCAGACCTTAGCTTTCCAGGAGATAGTCTTGCCTACCTCTCCCGTAGCTCTGACCCTGAGGGCGTCGTTAGCAACATCTGCATCTATCGTCATAGACCAGGCAGCCGTATCCTCGTTGGTATAGACTGCAGTAACGGCTCCTACCAATGCTGCCACTCCTGCGTTGCGGTCGATGACCCCACGCCATACGTAGCCAGCCGACTCGTTGTCTGCGTCGGTACGTCTGGCGGCAGCATGGATCTCGAAGAACCAGGTAGTATCGTCAGGGAGTACCATCTGGTCGCCACCAGCCCCGTTCATGAGTAGCTCGGTAATGGTGGCGTCTGTAGTGGTAATCGTTAGTATCCAGCAGTAGTCCCTAGGGACAGGGCACCACCCCAGGTCGCCAGCGTTGCGGAGATTGAGGACTACGTTATCGTCACCGTACTCATCGTAGGCCCATTGCCGGCCAGCCCCTACGGCTCCTGGGTCTGCTGTCTGCTTATAGCCTGGCGGATGTAGGCTAGTCGTTACTAGGTTATTATGATCGACCATGGCGGCCCCTTCTCTCCAGATACCTCTGTCTCTGCTGCTGAGCTGCTGACGCGGCTGCTAGTGGAGTCTCCCCCCAGCCATCGAACCGCAGCCCCCTGCCGGCCTCCCAATAGCAATCCCAGCCCCCTCCTCCCATGCATCGTATCTGGACGTGACCTTCACGGCGCATAGCTTGTAGCAGCCTGTTGGTGGCGTCATTACTCATATCGTCACTACCTCCCCAGTAACGGAGTCTACAACTACCTCCTGGGTCTGGCTGTCGATAACGATTCTCTGGTAGGTGGATGCCGGGGCCGTGTAGCTACCTCCGCTACTCCCTCCAGTACCTGAGGGTCCGAGTATCTCATAGCGATCGCCCTCACGGATATGGATGACTGTGTAGTAGTCTCCTATCGTAAGGCCCACTACCCCATTATACCAGACGAACTGGTTATACCCCCGCAGCTTCACCGTCACGTAGCGAGGAATGACGGTCAGCCCTACGCCAAACGTATCTAGGTTGACCAGCTCGCACCCTACTATGGTCTCGTCGATGCCTAGCAATACCGGCAGCCTCGATAGTAGCTCCGCTACGAAGTTGCGTACTGCTTCTTTAGTGCTCCTACTGGGCAGCCAATCAGACATTCTCGGCCTCCAACTTGAATACGCTCTTACCTCCAAAGGCGTCGTCTGGATATACCTTGATGTCGTGTATCCAGAACTTCTTGTCCGTCCAGTCGATATGCACCCCGTTAGCAGAAGTACCAGTATAGGTTACCTGTACCCTGTCTGCTATCTCGAACAGCAAACCGCAGAGTCCCGGAGCCTCCCAGGTAACCGTGTAGTCCCTGTTGAGGTAGAGATACTTTATCCTGGCCCACTCGGCTAGGGTATCCGCATCGTTACAGCGAATGTAGCTCTGCTGGTCTACGTTACCGTATACGTGGGCTGGCGTGGAAGGATGCCAGGTCTCTATGGTATCCCCAGTATCCTGCACGGCTAGCAGATAAACCTGTCGCACCTGGTCCGTCTTGCGATACTCTACCACCGGACGGTTGAGGGCGAAGTCCTCGTCGAAAGTCATCACAGGCGTAGGTAGAGGAGCGAAGTACATAGGATGGCGCCTGTAATGTAGCTTGTTCTCCTTGTCGAAGTAGATGATAAAGAACTCGTTGCGGGCAATGCTTTGTAGGGCTGACCATAGGTTATTGGTTTCCCTGACGATGTAACGATCTACTCGCATGGAGCCGTGAGGACGTACCCCTACCACGAACGGCAAGGTCATCACGTCCGTAATATCTACCCATCCATTAGGGTTCTGGGTGAGATGGTAGACTAGATTGGTATGGGCCACCCAGTCTGGGTTAGTAGCCGGGGGCGCTCCTAGGGTATCGTAGTACCCCATAATGTGCCGGACAATGCGGCCCATAGTCATACGCTCGAAGGCTACCCCTCCAGTCACTGAGTCCCATTGGTGGTAGTGGTCCCTAGGATCGGTGTCCGTATCCGCCAGCCCTAAACCCTGCAGCCAGCCCTTCCTCAGGAATCCGTCGGAGGTCTGGGCAATGAACGTAGAAGTGCTGCCGGTCAGATCGAACGCGAATCGCTGAGGCATAGCATGCCCATCGAAGGCACGACGGAACGCCGATTCGGGGGTGTGCGACGAGAACATGCCTTGCCAGTCGAGTACGACTCTCTGGTTGGTGTCCACCAGGTCGGTGTCCCTTAGACCCTCGAATCGCATCTCCCAGCCGCCCCTTTGTAGACTGGCGTTGATGCTAGTTATCTTGAGATAGTCACTGATATCGCCGTATCTCGTCACGGTAGCAGCTCCACGCCAGAGTAGGCTTCCCTGTTGATGCTTAGAATAGAAACGCCAGTACCTATCAGCGCTGTTATGTTGCTGGTCTTGTCAGTGGAGCCTACCCCCCTCTCGAATTCGTATATTCTAGCAGTGGCGCCGGTAGTACCTCCACAGATTATGGCCTCTTGTAGAGTACCATCCGCATTTCGTAGAGTCACCCTACCGTCCCACATCCAATCTGCTATAGCATAGGTGGCCAGCGTTACCAGTCCGCCAGAGGGGTCCCACTCCTGTAGGTAGGTCTTTCCAGAGATGTTTACTAGCTCGTTACTGATGTTAGAGCCAGCCAGCCACCAGCACCGGTTGGTGTTAACTATGTTAGACCAAGATAGGCCCCCGTTAGTGCTCCTCTCGAAGTTAGCATTCTCTGCATGGAACACGTCCAGGTCGTCGTGGTCTAGGGCATACCAGGGGATGAAGACGGCGCCCTCATTGTCCCCCAAGGTATTGTCCATACTGGCCCAGGAAGCGCCGTAGTTAGTAGATCTCCAGACGTTGTAGTTTGGATGTACGACCCAAACGTTCTTGCCCATACTATGTGGCTCTATACCAAGCGCAGCCTTCTTAAGGTTGGCGTAGAACTGGGTAATGATGACGTATGTAGAGTGTACAGATTGCCATCCGTCGCGGGTATGAGCTATGCATAGCTTCTTGAAGTTGCCACCTGTATGGTCGGTACCCCAGAGAGCATACCCGTAGTCTGGGTTGTCAGGAGCCATCTCTACCGCATAGGTGGTATAGTTAACATGCAGTAGCGACAAGGGCAGGCAGAGGTCGTAGATAGAATCTACAGTCCTCCTCCAGATGTCTGGACCTACCTCCCCACCAGGCGGCCAGCACTCGAACAGATGAATACCGCAGTCGCTACCCATAATGAGCCGTCGCAGGCCGTCCGAGCCTACGTGCTCCTTAATGCAGCGGCATACCCTGGCCCCAGGCACGTTCAAATGAGTTATGTCCAGCAAGGACCAGGTAGGTACTGGGTCCGAGAAGTTATTGGTCCATACCACGCCCCCGCCGTTAGTACCACAGGCTACCGCCAATGGAGGAGGCGGGTCTGGAGGGCAGTCGTAGACTACTACCTCCATAATGTCGTCGTCCGTCTCTCCTAGTAGGTCTGTAACGGTAAGGGTGACGTCGTATACACCAGTAAGGGCGTAGCCTCCTAGGGGATGGCAGACCGAGGCGGGAGGGGGCCAGGCTCCGTTACTGACGTTGCCGTCATCCCAGTCCACAGACCAGGAGGCTATCGTAGAGGTAGGGGACCAGCTGCCAGATATGTCTATACATATAGGCGAGTTAGGACATACGTCCTGCACGTCCCCTCTTATCTGCGCCACCGGCATCTTATTCACTCCAGTATCAGTACCGGTGATACAGCAGAAGAACTGAGGGCTCACTACGTGCCCCGCCGACACGCGTAGCACACCCCCTTGAGGGTCGCCTTTCAGTGATGCCTCGAAGGCAGGAGTAAACGCTGCTGTCATTAAGCCCCCACGTTGACGATGAAGGTAGCGATTATCTGGGCGTTGAGGCCGTGCATAGCCCTAGATACCACCGATCGGCAGATAGCGTCTGTGTATTCCTCCCAGTCTCCAGCGGAATTGGGGGGTGTGCATATGAGGCTCGTGAGCACTGTATTGTCATAGGTATCCCAGTCCTCCAACTTATCAGTGGAGGTTACCCGTTTCGTCCACCGCAGCTGACGATAAGGACTACGCCTCTCTGTACCTGCGACCACTGGTCCTTGTACTATAGGCTGCCAGTCCTCTTCGTCGGGAGCGGTGACGGGTATGCCATTGATAGCGTAGTGAGAGCCCATTCCTCCCATAGCACACCCCCTTAACTAGCGTATCCGCCGAGGGCGTCAGACATGCTGACCAGTAGCCCTCTAGCTATTGCATCGCCTAGCGTGGCCATATCTCCGCCACTTAGGCTGCCGGTACCGTGAACCGGTATGGGGCCTCCCTCCCAAGATACCTTCATAGCTGCTCTGAGGTTAGTGAGCGGCTGGAAAGATACCATCTCTGGACTCTCGCCAGCCATGAAGGTTCTGGGGGACGACAGCAAATGCATGCCCCCGAATTGCTTACTCTGTCCTATAGGCACCCACGGGTATGGAGTACTTTCCTCCTGAATGTCGCCCACTATACCCATAAGCTTGCGGTACTCTCTCATCCACCTGGCGTGCCTCTGCATGTACTGCGTGATAATACGATCGGCCTCTCCGCCTGGGCCAAAGTACCTGTAGAGCATCTTGACTACGTCGGTACTGCCTAGCCTTGTCTGCTGGGTTAGCTCCACCCAGTAGTCGCTCCACTTCTCCAGGGAGTCGCTTAGATGCTCTTGCTGGGCTTCGATCTGCCTCTGATAGCCTTTCTTAGCTTCAGCCAGAGCCTCCTCCCTACGTATCTGGGCCTCCCTCAGCTGCTCTTGGAGGTTCTCGTGGAGGTCCCTCAGTTGCTCGTCCAGGTTATCCTGCAGGTCCCTTCTCTGTTCCTCGTAGGATTCCCTGGCTTGCTTCAACCTTAGCTGGAAGTTCTCCTCAGCCTGGCGTTGCTCCAGGTCGAAGGCTTCTTGCCTGGACTTCTTCTCGATCTCGTATCTGGCATCCAGGTCCTTGATAGCCAGTACATCGCCTTCGGCTACGGCCAGCCCCCTCTCGTAGAGGTACATAGCCTCGCTGTTAATGGCATTGAGGCGGAATCGCTGCCTGCGATGCTCCATATCCAGTTCGTGGCGCTCCTCCATTTCTCGGAGCTTCTTCTGGAGATCTTCTCTGGCCTCTAGCCTGCGGTCGTTATGCCTACGGATCAGGCGATTCCTGCGCCTCTCGTAGTTACGAATCAGCCTGTCACGGTTTCTTTCGTAGTCATTCCAGATGTCGTCTACCCGGTCCTGGTAGTCCTCCTCGATTTCCGCCATGCGGTCGGCGTGATCCTCTAGTATGTCCTCCCTCTTCATAAGGTGGTTAACCATACCAGAGAAGTCGGCCTTGCCCCAAGCGTCGTCTAGGGCGGCTGGGATACCTGCCCCCATGCCGGTGACGTCGTCCTCGAACTGTCCCATAGCATCCGTCATCTTCTTTAGCTCTTCACGGAAGTTGGGAGCCAGTTCCTGGCCGGGTAGTCCCAGCCTTATGCCTATGGCGTCGGCCAGCTTAGTTCCTATAGCCACGGCGATGTTAACAGGGTCGAAGGCTGCGGCTAGGCCAGCAGTGGTAGCTATATCCTGAGTAGCCGCCCTGAAGGCCGCCCCAAGAAAACCTACACTGACAGTGAGGCTATCTATACCGTCTGCTAGCTGCTTGACGAATCCGCTGGGCTTGGCTATCTCGGAGATTACTCGCCAGAAGTCAGACCAGGAGGCTGCTAGCTCGTCTACGGCCTCTGCGTGTTCCATGGCCGCGTCAGCGCCCTCCCTACCCATCTGGTCGGATACCTCATATATCTGGCGTAGTATAACCTCCGCCCTCTCCAGCCTGCCCAGGCTATCTACGGTCTGTCCTACCGTAGCTGCGTACTCTTGTAGCGCCTGCTCTACGTCGAACAGCTGAGTAGAGGAGTCTACAGCAGCCCCGGTACCGGCCACTAGACTCTCCACCATAGACTCGAAGATATCCTCGGCCTCACCTCCACCTACTACTGCAGCACGGCGAGCGGCCTCCCACAGCCTAGCGTACTCCTGTACGAAGTAGCCGTGGTCGTGAAGCATGGCCCTCTGAGCTAGAGATACAGACTCCTGAACGCTAAGGGTCTGGTCGGCTACCTCCCTAAGAGCACTGGCTACCGGACCTACGTTGACGTCATACATGCGGCCTAGTACGCGAGCACCGGCTATCTGCTCGGTCTCTTCCATAGACTGCTGTATGCGCTCGAACGCGTTCTCTATGCCCCTAGCGGCGGTGTGGAATAGGTAGAGGAGGGTAACCAACTGCCAGCGGAATCGCTTGACCATCTGGTCAATGCTTACCTCTGACTGCCGGTTATTTTGGCGCATCCTGTTCAGCTGCTGCTGAGATTGCTGCTGTATGATCTGCTGAATCTGTAGCAGCTGACCTAGCGCGCGCATATACGCCTGCATCCGGTTCTGGAATTGGGCGTCGTCGAATATGGCTTGGATGATGAGTTGGGGGGTACCGCCGGCACCAGCTACGTAGCCAGTACGTCCTATGTTGCCGGCACCACCACCACCGCCCGAAGGCGGAGGAGCCACCCAGAGAGGCATCAGTCCTCCAATGCGGCGGCCTTCAGTATATTCTCAGCCACCACCGTAGCTATCATCTCTACCCGCACCTCTAGGGGGATTCGCCACCATCTATCGGAGGAAGCAACGCCCCACGCCTTAGCAGCGAAGAGTTCTTCTGCATACGCAGAGTACGAGAGATCTCCACTGCCTGTAGGATATTCCAGAGGCTTATTGTCTCGTTGGAGTCGAAAGGGGCAAGTGCAGCCACTATCTCCTCCTTCGTAGCTGGCCTCATACCTAGTATGACGGCATTCACCAGCTGCATGTCTATCTCGCTAGTGACTACCTCAGCCTCCAGATAAAGCACCCTAGTGGTAGTTAGCTTCTCTATTACGGGCAGACTCTTGTGCTTCTGGTAGAACTTCAATACCGNNTCCATCCCTCAGGAGGCTCGTCTTGCCATTCGCCGTCCTCGCTGAGCTTCCACCTAATCACTCCGTAGTCTAGGCAGAACTGAGACATCAGCTGGGCCATTATCTGCCTATGCTCGTCCCTAGCCCTGACGTACTCCTCGTACTCTGGAGTGTCTGGTAGAGCCGGATGGGTTTCGTCGCCCCCGGCCTTGGACCTGATGGTAACCTTTGGGTAGGGTGGCTCAGGCAGGTACGCCCTCACTCGGTTTCTAGTATAGGGTGGTACCGGCCTGACCTCAGCCACCTTACCGTAGGACAGTTGAATAGTCTCAATCATTGTGCCCCCTAGCACGACTTAGATGGGATACGTCTCAGCTACAAACGTGGTCCCGCCTTGCGTCTCGCCACAGACGGCGATATAGTTCTGGTCGCCCATGAACAGCGCATTGAGTCCAGAGTTGGTCGGCAAGTCCTCGACCTCCCACCAGGAGGCCCCGCCGTTCTCCGAGCGCAGCAGCCTGCCTAACGGAGAGGCGTTATTGTGGATGATACCTCCGAAGTAGTTGTAGGCCATATCGAAGCGGATCATGTCGATAGTACCTACAGCCAGATCCAGTACCTCGGTCCAGGTCTGGCCCCGGTCCCGCGAGCGGAACATACGCGCGTCGTTGGTCGTGACGAACACGTACTGCTCTTGGTTGACAGCTACCGACAGGAGGTTGGTGCCTACTGCTGGGCCGGTACGTGAGGACCAGGTCTGCCCTCCGTTCACGCTGAACAAAAAGGCGTTGGAGTTACCTACGCAGTAGACTCTAGAGGGGTCTACCGGGTCGGATGCGATGTCGTTCAAGTCTTGGGCCGTCTCTACCCCGGCCTCGACCGTGGTCCAGGTCGCTCCCTGGGTCGTGGACGAGTAGATATAGCCATCGGTGCAGCAGACCAGGACCCGCGCCCCGGACAGGCAGCTACCATTAGCTCCCTGGTTGAGTAGGGTGCCCATGAAGATGTTGGTCCAGGTGGCCCCTCTATCCTCACTATAGGCAGCCTCTACAGGAGCTCCGGCCACCGGCTCGCCACGGAACACTAGGATGCGCTCGCCGTCCCTGGTCTCCAGGACTAGGTGCGTGAAGATATTCCCACCGTAGGAGAACGGGTCAACAGCGGCCGCCGTCCAGGTATCGCCATCGATGGTGATCTTGACCTCGGAGTCGTAGAGATACCCAGCCCCTCGGTCCATGCCCATGACGCCGATCTCCAAGATGTCCCTGCGGGAGCCCACGCGGTCAGCGCAGCGCCTTGGCAGGAAGTAGATGGAGTTGGCTGCTACCGTATTGCTTAGAGAGTGCTGATCCCATTCTAGCGGGTAGAGCATTGCGGCGTTCGCGAAAGCCATACGGCCATTGGTGTCTACCCTGGCGTCTGCTGCCCCTGGACCCCTGACTGGGTTGACGATTCGCCTACTCTGGAAGACGCTCTGCAGCATGACTACCGCTAGCTCATAGTTGCGATGGTCCTCCCGGACGCCTCTAGCAGTCCAGTTGATGCGGCCCTGCATTTCACAGTTCATCTGCTCCAGCAGGTAGTTCCAGACCAGAGCCAGCGGCTTGGTGAGTTCGTAGGTGCCTACACCAGCATCCCCCTGGGTGTAGCCCTCTATCCTGAACTGCCCACTGTTAAGGGGGTCGGGGCAGTATTCGGGCGTTCTATCGCCCTCTGGGATTTCGATGTCGCCCACTCCGGTACAAGTGAGCCACTCAAACTCATCGACCCCAGCTTCCTCTTGGACGAAGAAATTGCCTTCGCCATTCACGATGTTAGGCACTGTTACCTCCCGCGTCCCAAGGGCTCTAGCCTTGAGAACACTGAGTAGGCGAACACCGCACCCCTGGCTGTAGTGCCAAAGGCCGTCTTCGCCATGTCTATGGTTATGTTGTCGATTGCCATCTCCTCGCGGTCGCTTGCCCACTTCTCGTGGGTGTAGCTACATCCGCACGGAGGATGAACCAGATACACATTCGCGAGCCGAACTATGGCCTCCTTCATGGAGGGAGTCATCCAGTCGCACCCGTAACTAGAGTGGTCCTGGTAGCCAGCTAGATACCATATCTGTAGGTGGTCTGGGTACTCGGAGTAAGTCCAGGCAGCCGAGGCCCAGGCTCCGCTAGCATAGGTAGCAGGCTGTGCGTAGAAGATGCCGTTGCGGGCGTTGATAATGGTAATACAAGCGTCCTGGCAGGTATCTACACAGGGATTACCCCCGCAGGGGTCCCTCCATACGTACTGAGCTTGCCTGGCTGTCGATACGGTATGGTGACGATATACGTCCACCGTGGCCAGGAAGTTGGCCCCGTCTAGGGGCTCGTTGTTGATGGTAAGCCATATGTCCGGGTCTACGAATAGCCATCGGTACCCCTGGATAGTGCACGTGCCCAATGCAGTATCTATGAGTATCTCAAGCGGTCGGATACGCCATTCCCTCTCGGTCGGGTCGCGGCCAGGAGGGACCACTTCTATCTCGCAGGGATCCGTGAGGGTGGTATTGAAGGTGATGGTGGCCCAGTCGTTCACTCCATCGCCGTCCCTATCGGAGTAAACTATGGCCACCCCGGCAGACTCGCTGGTCCAAGTCTCCAGCCCCGCCGATATTAGGTACCCCCAGTCGGTCTGGAAGTAAGGTATAGTATTACGCCTACCCCTCTTCTCTTGCTCCCAGCGATGCCTTTCAGCCCTGACGTAGGTAGGCCAGGGATAGTAACCTAGATAGCCTGCTATCTCCCTCTCAGCGGCTGCGATAGCTCTGGCCAGATCCTCCCGACCCACTATGCGATTGGGGTCCGAGGAGTAGGCGTCCTGCAGCCAGGTAAGATCGCAAGCTCCCCTCTTGGGCCTTTGAGGATGAGTGACCTGGTTGAAGAGCCATCCAGGTATAGCCATATACCAGGCCCATACGTCCAGGGGGAGGTGTGTCCTTTCCATAGCTATGCCCATTACTCTCCTCCAACGTCCCTGTAGATACGAGAGTAGTGATTGAGTAGTATAGCCCCGCCACTCAAGCCCAAGGCAGCCACCAGGTACCAGGCCCCTATCAGGTAGAGGCCGAACACCACTACAGCTCCTATCATAGTGTTACACCAAAAGCAGTCCAGGATCTTCCCCAGGAACTTCTCGGGTAGGCCATCCTCGCCTATGGGATAGTACACCCCGGCCCAGGTTCTTAGGAACAGGAGCGTCTTGTCGTAGGTCAGCAGTGAGGCTATGCGCCAGCACGCTAGGACGGCTAGAAAATCGCGAAAAACCGCCAAGTCCTCCATTTTAACCACCTACGAACTAGCGACCTCGAAAGCTCCTCCATCCTGAGCCAGTATCACGTTAAGATCCTGTCTCAGCACCCCCCGCCTGCCGTCCTTCATCCACAGGGGACCGTTCTTGCCAGTTACCTCGTATCGCATCCCTGAAGGCCCCTTGATGAAGAAGTTACCTTCCTTGGAGCCTCGATATATCACCTGCACAAGGTTCCCAGCAGGAATAGCAGCCGCCTCCAGGATCTCCCTTTGAGTACCTCTAGGCATAGTACCCACCAAGGCCCTGGCCGCTGCCTGCTGCCTAGCTGCCGGCACTACGCGCCTGCGGCCTCCACCACATCCTCTACACACTTTAGGCTCCTTCCCGTTAAAGTACTCTGCATGTAGGCTACGCATCTGAGCGTAGGCCTTGTTCCATGCCTCCTCGTGGCTTCTCAAGAAGGCCAGTCTACCTCTGGGATGCCTGCGGTAGTAGTAGAGAGGCTCGTCCAGGTGGTATCCCCAGATGCCCTCCTCTCCCATTCGCAGCCAGAACTCCCAGTCCTCTAGACCCGCCTCCATATCCTCACGCCAACCTCCTAGGGTCCGGTTATCCTTCACCCGGTGTAGGCTACCTATAGGCATGAACATAGTCTGCAGTAGCTGGCGGAAGGTGTATCTGGGTGCAGGCTCCTCCTTGCGGAAGTCTATACCAAAAGATACCGTATCAGGATAAACTATGCCGCAGGTCTTGCCCTCGCCGTCCCACACCCCCACCATTCTGGAAATGGCGTGCCGAGGTAGATAGTCGTCGTGGTCCACTGCCAGTAGTAGTTCCCCGCTACTAGCCTCCACCCCGGTGTTACGAGCCGCAGAAACGCCGTGTCCCTTAGACATCATAGCAGTTGTCCTGCGGTCGTTTCCCACTACATCCTTCAGTCCTCGCAAGTCCTGCGGTGAGTGGTCATTGACTAGGAAAATCTCTACATCGCGGTAAGTCTGGACCTGTATAGCCCTCAGACATTCGCGAGTCCACTTCACGTCATCCTCGTTCCTAGCCTTAACAGGGATGACTACTGACACTCTAGCCATTGTGCCCCCTAGTCTTTATTCCAGAGACGTTGAGGGATGGACTTAGGTAGCCACTCCTCTGGGAGTGTCTCTATAGCCTTCTCCCTCACCTCCTTGCTAATGAACAGTGCGTCTGCGTACTTGAGTTGCCGGCTGATAGGGCTGACGCCTAAACCCCATATCGACAGGATGCTGTAGTCGTATCTCTCCAGAAAGCGGCAGATGTCCCAGAACATAGGAGCGCCCTCGTACATAGGGACGAAGAACACTTCCAGGTATAGCATACCTATCTTACCGGCCTTCAGGGAGGATTTGGCCCCGTTGAGCATCTTACCCTCTCCGCCTTGGAGGTCGGCCTTGAGGATGTGGATGTAGGGTATCTCCTCCCTCTTCATGAAGGTATCAATGCTGATAGTCTCGGCCTTCTGGGTGACCTCTAGCTCGTGGCGGTAGTACCGGCGCGTACCCTCGTTCCTGGGCAGGGCCGAGCTCATCTCGTAATGCTGGCCTCCAGTCCAGAACTCTATCTCCTGGTCGGAGTTTTGCCAGAGGGCCTTCTCTACGATGGTGACTCCCTTCATCGTCTTGGTCTTACGCTCCAGCTCCCCCAGCATAGGAAGGCAAGGCTCGAAGCACCAGATGCGACATCCAGGGAACATATCCATATAGAACTGGGTAACGTTGCCCCTATGCGCTCCGCCATCTATGATGCGCATCTGCCTAGACTTCCATCCCATCTTCTCTTGAATAGCCAGCTTGACTTTCCAAGGCCCAATATGCTTAACCGCCATGAGACATATCCTCCAGCATAGTCATGAGACCCTCTACGCGGTGTTCCCACGTATGACGGCTGCGAGCCATGTCCCTACCCGCTCTCGCAATCGCCTCACGCTCATCCTTATGCTCAGTATAGTATTTCGCCTTCTCCAGCATTTCCTCGATGGTGACCCAAGAGATGCAGGTCCTTCCATCCACGTACCCGTGATCTTCCATACCTGGGAAAGCCTGCATAAGAGCAGGGCATCCAGAGCACGTGATGTTGTAGAGTCGGTCTGAGGAGTATCCCCAGAGCTCCGCAGTTTGAGATACACTGAGGGACATCCCTGCCTTAGCATAGATTCTGGCATTATGCATATGGCGTTCGCCCGTGTATTTAGACTCGATGCCAACTCTCTTCCAGCCGCCGCCATACACTGCGAACGACAGGCCGCTCTTAGAAAGTGCGATGACGGAATCCCTACGAGTCTCTGCCTCAGGAAACTTGCCTTCCCCATAGAGCGCCCCCAGGAACACCACGTCTGGCCCTGAAGGCTCTTTCTCACGAACTGCTCGCAGGTATTCATATTCCACTCCTATGGGCCAGTAGCCTATGTTCCTCACCCCATTGTCCCTGTATATCTCGAACAAGGAGGGGGATACAACTAGCTGTAAATGGCATACCTTGGCTATCTCGAAGTGGAAATCCTCCAGCGGGTAGTGGGTGTCCCCATCCCAATTAATGACCAAGGTGTTAGGGCACTGAGCCCTAATCTCACTCACGGTAGCCGGCAGTACGTTGTTAATGCGCTGGGCCTGGAGCAGTAGCAGGTCCGGCTTATACTCCTTCACCAGGTCCACAGCTCGATACTGAAACTGCATCATGCCTAGGTTGGTGACTAGAGTAGTCTGGTCCACCTGCTTAGCTGGGCCTAGCTTCCTGAACTCGCTGATGAGGGCGGACCTCATTGGCTGTCCGGCCCGCATGGTAGACTTAAACCTCATAGTCCTCAGCTGGCCAGCCACTGCCCTATCGACTACGTTCTGGGCTAGAGAGCTAGGTTTGGGTACCCACCTAGCCCTCAAGGGCAGCCTACCGAACCACTTGCTATGGAATAGCCTAGTGTCTGGATGTTGGCCGCTCTCCAACCTTAGCCCCCGGCTCCATCTCTGCCGGTGTTCGTCGTCGTGTTCGTAGTCGATGACTATGCAGGGATCTAGGGCTATGACCTTATAGCCCAGCTCCCATATGGCTAGGGAGAGCCTATTATCCCAGCCGTAGGATACGTAGCCATCCTCCCCGCACCACCCTACGTAGTCTCCTAGCCACTTGCGGGTCATCCCACACTGAGCGTATGGATAACCGTAAACCCCCTGTACCCTGGGATTGGTAGAGGTTCCTGGCCGGTTCTGGTACGAGTGCCTGAAAGCTATCTGCCCTACGTCCGGCCTCTTCTCTAGGCATTCATAGGCAGCTATCAGGGAGTCCGGACCCATGGTGACGTCATCGTTCATGGTCACCACATACTTGTAGTCCTTAGGGGCGTTCTCGAACCCCTTTTGGAAGGCCGCCTTGGACCCTCTTGGATCGCCTATGTCTATGTAGTCGATGTCGTCCTGAGCTAGCATCCACTCCCTAGCACCATCCTGGGAGTTATTATCGACCACACAGATACGGTACTTCAAGTCGCCAGCACTGATGCGGACGCTGTCCACTAGATTCTGGAGGAGTCTATGGCGTCCCCTGACGTAGCCCGTAACGCAGTACACGCCTTTGTTCATATCTTCAGCGCCTCCACATTCAAGCTACAGGGGTAGCCGTTCATCCTCATCATAGAGAAGTCCCGATACTCTGGAGGCTGAGGTAGGTTTTGCGGGTCCTGCTCGTTCCAAAGCTGCATATTGAAGAACCCCCACCTCCTCAGCTCGCAGCAGAGCGTCTCGAAGTCCCAGGTAGAGTAGTGGTGATTGCTCTCATAGGTCTGCCCACCATGTAGGAGTCCCTGAAGCCTCTCTAGATGTACTCCCTTCACCTTGTAGAGATAACACATCACCTCGAAGTTAGGCACGGCCAGCCTTAGCAACCCAATCTGGGGCTTTAGTACCCTGCCCCACTCAGTCAGGACGATACCTACATAAGCGCGAGGGAAGTGCTCCAGAACGTGGCAGGCGTAAACCAGATCCACACTGTCGTCCTGATAAGGAAGGTCAGATGCGTCGGCAACATAGTCGACAGCTGGGCCTTCCCTCGCGTCTATATTCACGTAGCCCTCAAGCCTCTTATCACCGCAGCCTATATGGAGTCGCATAGCATCTCCTCCATCATAGACTTGACAGTCCTAGTAGGCTCCCAATCGGGGTAGTGCTTCTGGAACCGGCTAGTGTCGCTGATCCACCAGATGTGATCGCCCAGTCTAGTAGGAGGCCTGGCTGGAGATATTCTCATATCCCTGCCCAGGATAGTCTCTGCCTTGCGGATGGCCTCTAAGACGGAGATAGAGTTCATCCTACCTCCACCTAGGTTATACACCTCCGAGCCTTCCCTGGGACGCTCGAATACCTGCCATACGGCCTCGGCCACGTCGTCGGCATGCAGCTGGTCCCGAACCTGCTTACCCTCGTAGCCTATGATCTGATAGTCTAGGTCCCTCCTGGCGCACCTACATAGATAGGCCAAGAATCCGTGGAGCTTCACTCCTTGGTGGGCCCCTCCAGTCAGACAGCCGCAGCGGAAGCATACAGTCCTCATGCCAAAGTATTGGCCATACTCCTGGGTCATGAGGTCTCCTGCCAGCTTAGAGACTCCAAAAGGGCTATGCATAGAGTGCTCTATGGGCATAACCTCGTTCACCCCTTTTATGGAGATGCCCGCCATGCCAGCGTAGGGAGGTATGGGAGTCCTCAAGTCGTAGCGAGTTTCGTACTCCTTAAGCATGAGTGAGAAGGCAGGGTAGGCGTTATAGGCCCCCTCTATGGGTATCCGATTGACGAGGTCCCCATAGACCTTGTTGGTACTCATGTAGATGAACAAGGCGTTAGGGCAGTATGCTCTAGTCCCCTCCAAGAGATGTACGGTCGCCACGGCGTTATGCTGGAAGTCCATCCTGGGGTCCCTGGCGCTGAAGTCGTGGGATGGCTGCCCGGCGCAATGAACTACCAGCTCTATGGACTCCCCGTACCCCTTCATAACGTCGTACATGTCGTTGCTAGTGACGTCATGACCATAATGGAAGTACCCGGTCCATCCAGACATGTCCTCTATAGTGGGGCGTGTGGAACCCTCTACGCCAAACCAGTAGCCGCGCATGTCGTTATCGACTCCTAGGACGACCATGCCTTCTGCTAGTAGCTTAGTGACTACAGATCTACCTACCACTCCTGCCGAGCCGGTAACTAGGGCAACCATTGGGCACCCCCCTTCGTGTACTTCTGGACCAGCCGATAGTCCTGCTGGTTATAGTGCCAGACGGTCTGCCTTACCTCCAAGGGCAGGTCCCTAGCTTGCTTGCCAGCTCCACTGACGTTTACCACGGTACGACTCTCTCCTACTACCCTCCATTGCCACTTGCGGATGAAGTAGTGAAGATGCCTGTCGAAGTTCCTAGTGTTGGCCACCCAGGCGTAGTGGTAGCTGATGTTGGCTATCGCCTTTAGCAGCACAGAATGGCAGTTCCCCCCATAGGGGGTGTGCTCAGGCTTGGCGTAGGGTTCCTGTACAAACTCCCCATCCAAACCAGCTAGCTGCCGGCATTGGCCGTTATTAGCCTCGGCAGTCACTCCGCTCTCCACGAAGGCCTGGAAGCTCATGCCCTCCGTGGCCTCATAGAGGTGGTGTCCTGGATGGGTACGGACGTACCGAAACAGGGAGTAAACCCTCTCCAGGGGATCGCGGACGAGAGCTATGTACTTACACTCCCGGTCGATATGCTCGTGGAGTCCAAAGGCGATATGCCCACGGATGAGGTCTATTTTGTTAAGGTTCAGGCCCATCAAGGTCGTGACTGGGTCGTTGATATCCTCGCCATAGATAGCGTGGATACGATCCTTCCCCAAGCTCTGCTCGGCTACGACCCTAAGGGACGTGCCGGCAGTGCGTGGTACGTGCGTAAAGATAAACAAGGGATTCATGGGTGTGCCCCCTATAGCTGGCGGGGAGGGGAGGGGGGCACACCGCTCCCAACCCCGCCACCGCCAGTCTAATACTAAGGTTATCGAACTCCGGTCCCACCGTGCTCCAGAGCCCCGCAGTCACCGTACAGGCCCAGGTACGGCTTGGTGGACGGACCACCATCGCGCTCGTACAGGCCACCGCTGCCGGTAACATCAGCGTAGGAGCCAGCCGGGATGCAGATAACGTTGTTCAGCCGCCCGCTCATGTACGGGATTCTGAGGATAACGCGGGGCTTGGTCAGCACTCGCGCATCGAAGCAGAACCCGTTATGGTCGGACGCTGCAACTGCAAAGCGGCCACCGTCGGTGATAGCCACCAGCTTCTTACCGAACATGGCCTGGAACCACTGGATGACGTCAGCGACGGTATCGTTGAAGTTCTGGAACTCGCCATACAAGGCGTTCTCGCCGTTGACGCTCTTGGTCAGGTAGTACATATCTGACCGGAAGCCGATCTCACTGCCGATGCTCACCGGGGTGCTAGGGATCTGGCTGTCGATGATAACTGGCAGCCAGTCGCCGTCCACCGGGATCGCCATACGGCTGCGGTACTCCTGAGCCCGGTCCTGAGCGGCCTGTCCGTCCTGGTTGACTTGATTGACCTGAGCCGCCGTCCAGGAGGCGCACTGAAGCGCCCGCTCGCAGGCGATGACGTCAGGCAGGCAGTCCCAGTGCCGCGGATGCACGACCAGCGCGCTCTCGCGAGGCANNNCCCCACGGACCCTGTGGCTGATGCTGCGATGCAGAGCTACGATCTCTCGGTACATGCTGGCCGAACCCGCTGCGCCCATGACCTGGTTGTTATAGTTACGGACGTAGGAGTCCAAGCCGTTGCAGAGCTGGTTGGTGAGAGCGTCTCTCTTGCCGGTGTTAACCTGGAGGGCCAGTCCTGGGAACTCCCAGTAGCCACCCAGGTTGGCGGCGGGGTTACCTGTCCAGATCATCGTGGCGACGCCAAGACGCAGCATAGCGCCGGCACCGATGATTTCGAGGTCGAACATATTGTCGATGACCTCGCCCTGACCGATGAGGACGTTGCCGGCCGGGTCCGTGATGGCCCCAAGCATCGCCATCTTCTGAACGCCTGGGTTCATGTGCAACCCAATCTGGTCGAAGGCGTGCTCGTTAGTCATCTGACAGATACGGCCAAGGCAGAAGGATTGAGTACATTCCCGAAAGTTCGGCACTCCACAGTCGGAGCACAGACCACTCTGGGCGTACCCGCTGGTGCCTACGTAGGTCAGCGCGTCGATGATAGGAGACTGGTACTTGGTACCGAACCAAGGGATCCAGGCCTCCACACCAACTGGCGAAACGCAGGCGTTGATGAGGGTACTATCCACTCCGCAGACGCCAAACAAGCCGCCAGCGCCATACATCGGGGAAGTACCGGCAGGGGAACCGCTGGCACGGAAGCCAGTAAAACCCTCCAGGGCCAGCACCCCGTCCTGTCGTACACGAATCTGGTTCATTGTTTCCTCCGGCTATCGGACTAGCCGATAGCACAACTAGTGCCCCTGCTGTCTTCCGATAGATTGCAAGGCGCTGCCGCTCTTTGGCTGTTGCCTAGGCGGGTGTATCTCTGAGGGCGGATTGGGGTCCCCCTCCTCCGGTTGATCTCGATTGGCGATAACAGACAAGGCGCCCAGACGCCTGGTCCAGTTATTACCTCTCAGGGCGTCGCTGACTTGCTCCTCAGTCGACTCCTGCAGGCTTCTCACGGCCTCCAAGATCTCTGCGATGGCCCTGGCGTTGTTGGACACTGCAGCGTCCAAAGCCTCCAGGGCGTCGGTGAACTGGTCCAAGCTCAAAGATCCGGCTACCAGCTCGGCAACCGCGCTCACATCCAGCTCTTCGTCTTCCACACCCCCCTCAGCCGTTCCTGGGGTGCCTTCGGTCTGCTCTTCTGCGGTCTCTTGGGCCTCTTCGTCGGTTGCATCGCGTCGGCCAAAGAGCTGCTGCA
>JABAHP010000539.1_pt3 | contig 27624 bp, 20 predicted proteins | sample 7062081 | NCBI WGS metagenome assembly JABAHP01 (sample SAMN14534357, study PRJNA622989) | marine sediment metagenome | biome: marine biome [ENVO:00000428]; feature: marine pelagic biome [ENVO:01000023]; material: deep marine sediment [ENVO:00002113] | place: India: Gulf of Kutch | collected...
AGTGATGCATCGCGACATGTTATTGATGTCTTCAGCCGCACCGGAGAGTTTCTCTATAAAATTGGAAGTAGAGGATTGAAGGCCGGAGAATTTAACTTCCCTACTCAACTATGGTTTGACCAAAGAAATCAACTGTACGTAAGCGATACACTGAATTATCGCATTCAGGTATTCACAGGCAACGGTGTATTTCTTTTTATGTTTGGTGATCAGGGAGATCGCCCGGGAAATTTCGCCCATCCCTGCGGGATAGCTACAGACAGCTTGGGCAATATCTATGTAACGGACCGACAGTTTGAGAACGTTCAAATATTCGACCGAGCCGGTCGTATACTTATGGCGTTCGGGCAGGAAGGTACCGACATCGGGCAGTTCTGGCTTCCGGCGGGTATTTGGATAGATGAAAGTAATAAAATCTATATTGCTGATTCGTTTAATAAAAGAATTCAGGTATTTCAATTAATTGTTTACGAGGAACAATGAACTTGAGAGCATTTTTTGTAATACAATTAATAGTGGTATCGTTTCTGGTATTGCCTTTATTTAGAGCAGATGCTTCAATCGAAGGTACTGCCCATGATTTGTCTGCCTCAGGTGCTGGTTCAGGCAATCCTTGCAGCTTTTGTCATACGCCACATGGGGCTTTAAGTGGAACTCCTTTATGGAACCATGCTCTATCGGAAACAACGTACCGGATTTATCAAAGTTCGTCATTAGAGGCAAAGGTTGGCCAGCCAACGGGATCGAGTAAGCTATGTCTGAGTTGTCACGATGGAACTGTCGCTTTGACACGTACAATAAGAGATGGTACGGAGGGTGCTTACATAACGCCAGGATCGGCCAACCTTGGTACGGATTTATCAGATGATCATCCTATAAGCTTTGTTTATTCCCCGGCGTTGTCTGTGGAAGATGTTCAGATACGCCCGCCTTCAACGTTGCGGGAAGAACTTAAGCTTGACAGGTCGAGTGAATTGCAATGCACTACCTGCCACAATCCTCATGACAATCAATATGGTAAGTTTATGGTCATGTCCAATCAACGGTCGCAGATGTGCACAAGCTGTCATGATTTGTACGGCTGGAAAACTTCAACCCATGAGAGCTCGACGGCCTCAACAATCGGCTCAAATGATCTCTATCTGAAAGAAAGCGGATATAATACAGTTACAGACGCAGGTTGTATGTCCTGCCATATGCCTCACTCAGCGGGAGGGCCTGAGCGTCTTCTTCACTTTGCCAGGTCTGAAGATAATTGTCTAAACTGCCATAACGGTTTGGTGGCACGTACTAATTTAAGAACCGATCTCTCAAAGCTAAGCCGTCATGACGTTTTTCGGTATGAAGCCGTTCATGATTTGAAGGAATCTCCGTTAGCTTCAGGGAGACATGTTGAATGTGTTGATTGTCACAATCCGCATGCTGTTCATGATGTCCGGATCCGGGCTCCCATAATACAGGGTGCGATGCGGTTTGTTTCCGGCGTAACAGCGGCCGGAGCTGTCACAGAAGAAGCGCAATACGAGTATGAAGTGTGCTTTAAGTGTCATGCTGATAATCCAAATCGGATTGAATCCGGGATTACCAGAAAAATAACCCAGACCAATACGCGGTTAGAGTTTGATCCGTCAAATCCGTCTTTTCATCCGGTTGTTTCTATTGGTATTAATCAGAACGTCCCAAGTCTGAGAACACCAATGACGCTTGCGACAGTTATATACTGTACTGATTGCCATAATTCCGATAGCGCAACAGGTACCAAAGGTCCTCACGGGTCGAATTATCCCAATCTTCTTGCGTATCGGTATGAGACTTCCGATTTTACACAGGAGAGTGAGTTTTCATATGAGCTTTGTTATCAATGTCATAGCCGAAATAGTATTCTTAATGATGAAAGTTTTTCAAAGCACAGTAAACATTTATCCGAGCAAATTCCATGTTCGGCATGTCACGATCCGCATGGTATTAGTTCTGCACAGGGAACACAGAGCAACAATAGCCATTTGATAAATTTTGATATATCTATTGTTAGTCCGGATTCGACTACCGGACGACTTGAGTTTGAAGATATGGGCGTGTTTCATGGGCAGTGTTATTTGGTATGTCATGGCAAACAGCATTCTCCGCTTTCTTATTAAGATTGAAAGGATTGATTTATTTAAGCCTGGCTCTGGAAAGCTCTCTATGTAAAAAATGTTTTAACCGGCATTGTAATTATCTTCAGAAAATGTTAAAAGTGACAGGAGTAGATTTATGAAGACGAAAACAATAGTGAAGACTGTTATTGGTGTGGTCCTGATAGGGGGGGCAATGACATATTTTGTTTATCATGCCATGCAGTCGTCCTGGTCGTATTATTACTCTGTTGATGAATTATCCGCAAATAGTCCCGCCGTGAAAAATCATTCGCTGCGAATTGCCGGAAGAGTTAAACAGGGTAGTATAGTTCGTGATTTGGAAAAGGTCAGCCTCAATTTTACACTGACTGGTTCTGAAGCGGAACTGCCGGTTCAATACAAAGGCTCGGTTCCCGATAATTTTGCTGAAGACAGGGAAGTGGTGGTCGAAGGTCGCCTGGATACGACTGGAATGTTCCAGGCGGATATGCTTATGACCAAGTGTGAATCGAAGTATAAGGCGAAAGTGAATTAAATTATGGCCGAACTCGGACATTATGCTTTACTTCTGTGTCTTTTTTTAAGCGGCTATGCCGTTTTCGCTGACTTATTGGGAGCGTGGCGTAAAGACATTGGCTCGCTTCAGAGTGGGCGAAATGCAACTATTGCCTCTCTCGTATGCCTTACTGTTTCGATGATAACTCTCTGGCTTTTGCTTGTCGGTAGTGATTTTAGCGTCAGTTATGTAGCCGAACATACATCCAGAGCGTTACCAATTGTATACAGAATAAGTGCGCTATGGGCTGGTGCCGGTGGCTCGTTACTGCTATGGTTGTTGTTACAGGTTGGCTTTGTTGTGTTTCTATTTTGCAGGCTTGATAAGACTAAAAGAATTTTTGCTGCCATGGCAAGGGCTGCCGCAAATTTGGTTTCGGTTTTCTTTTTGCTCGTTTTAGTATTGGATAAAAATCCTTTTGCTTTATCGGTTGTAGTACCTGCCGATGGTATGGGACTTAATCCGCTCTTACAGCACCCGGCAATGGCTTTACATCCACCGACTTTGTTTATCGGCTATGCGGCATTCGCAATTCCTTTTGCATGGGCTATTGCTTCATTGGTAAGGCATGACACACAGGATGAATTTGAGCTTTTTAAACTGGCCCGCAACTGGATATTGCTGGCATGGCTGTTTTTGACGATTGGTATTGTTCTTGGGTCCTGGTGGGCTTACGAGGAACTTGGATGGGGAGGCTATTGGGCATGGGACCCTGTTGAGAATTCATCGCTGCTGCCCTGGCTGACGGCAACGGCATTGCTTCACTGCTCCAGAGTGTATAAGCCTCGTACTTCAATCTCCCTATGGTTGATAATACTTTGCCTGGTCACTTTTAGCTTATGTATTTTCGGGACGTTCCTGACAAGATACGGATTGGTTTCGAGCGTTCATGCATTTCCAGAGCCTGGACTTGGGATCCTGTTTCTGGTTTTGCTGGTCGTAATATGGATTTTGGCGGCGTTATTGTTTTGGGGTGCGCATAAAGGCGGCAATCTAATCCAATCTGGTTCTGTCGGGCCGGGTGCCAGATTTATACGTTTAAATAACTGGCTTTTGGTATTCATGACATTCGTTATCTTCGTTGGTACTTTATTTCCGTTCTTTAGCGGGTTTTTTACGCAGCAAAAAATCAGTCTTAAACCGGATTATTTCACTAAAATTACTGCACCCGGCGGATTGGTGCTTTTGCTTTTGTTATGCGTCTGTCCGTATATTTACCGATACGGTATCAGAAAAAGCTGGCAAACAATCGGTGCTGTTCTTGTGGCGGCGGCAGCCCTGTTAAGTTGGTTATTTACAAAAAAATTGCCTGTTCCCTTTTTTATCATTTGTGGTTTTGCAGGAGTCAATCTGGCAGGTGATTTTTTAAATCGATACATAAAAAGTAGAAGCAGAAGTAATAAGGTTGTGCCTCCGATAAATCTGCGCTGGTACGGTGCAAGAATTGTGCATATTGGGGTTGTGTTGGTCTTTATCGGTATGGCCGGTTCCGGAGGGTATGATATTGAGGAACAGGTTGCGTTGAAACGTAATGAGAAAATTAAGGTGGGTGGTTTTGACATAACATTCAACGAGCTTAAAGCGGATCATGGCTCAACCTTCACGGCTGTTACGGCGGGCTTATTGGTTCATAGAGGCGATGAATTGATTGCAGAACTCTATCCTTCTCAGGCATATTACAGCCGCTCTGATAAGCGCACCAGTGAGGTTGACATCAAAAGAACCCTTACTTATGATTTGTATGTGGCCCTTACCCTGGTGGATAGCAGTAGGGATTTGATTAATCTTAATATTCTTGTCAAGCCGCTGATTAATTGGATTTGGATTGGCAGCATTGTGTCGGTCCTGGGAGCTACACTTGTCTTAATTTCCTTTTACAGACGAAAAACTACTGTATTACAAAGTGAGGACAAAGATACAGAATGAGTTATTTAAAGTGGATTTTATTTGGTGTGTGTGTATTATTTGTAGTCTTGCCGCTTCTTGCAAAACGGTCTGACAATAAAGAATAGATAAAGGTAGAGACACTTGAAATCTTTTATTGTATCAATTTCAGTTTTGTTTTTTTCATCGTATATTTGTCTTGCTGATGATGCGAATATGCCTGCAACAAAAGGTGTACTGGTCGTGGAAGTAACTAACGCCACGGCAAATGGCGCCGCTGTAGCCGGTGACGAGGTTATTGTTGGAATATACGAAAAGAGTCAGATGCTTCACAGCTTAAACGGTGAGGTTGATGCTGATGGAAAAGCTGTTTTCGAAGACGTGCCTGTCGGTGATAATATTGTTGCTTTAGCTCGTGCAAAGCATCAGGATATGATGTTTAGCGGCCGTGTTGTTGAGTTGAAACCAACGCAGGATAAGCACCTGGCCCATGTTGAGGTATATGATGTGTCTCTGGATAGGTCATATCTTTCGGTGGGAGCGCACCACATTATGATAAAAGTCCGTTCGGAATATCTGGAGATATCGGAGTATTTACAGCTTATTAACTCTTCGGATATGGCTGTAAGTTCGAGCCAAAAAGACAGTCAGAACAAAGAGGTTATTGTGGAAATAATGCTTCCCGAAGGATTTAAGAACTTAAAGCCCACGAGCTATTTTATAGAAAATGCACTGGTTGTTACAGAACAGGGTTTTTATGATACTATGGCGATACCGCCCGGTGAGTTTCAGGCCAATTTCACATATACTCTTGATATTACTTCAAATACTATGGATATTGTAAAAGGCATTACGTTACCGACATCCAACCTTATAATTTTTGCCGAATTAGGTCAGGCTGAACTTCGTGGTCTCGGCGACACGGATAACCAGGTTACTAATGCCAGTGGTGCGCCGATGAAGTATTATCAGCTAAGAGAGCTGGCCCCGAATGAAAAAGTAGCTTTCCAGATTGTAGGTTTTAATGTTGGTACATCTGCCTTGTCTACCTGGATAATTTTATCATTGACTTTTGGTGTTATCGCGGTTTTGGTTGTTCTGAGACTGCGTCCTAAGATCGCTGTCTCATGAGAACATTAGGCTTACATTTTTGAACGCTATGGGCGAAATAAGGCATGAAAACGAGGCCGCAAACGCTGTCATTAGTATCAGCGGGATAAGTAAAGCCTTTTCTACGAGATCAGTCTTGAAAAATATTGATCTTGAGATTGGAAGTGCGCATTCGGTTTGCTTATGTGGTGTTAATGGTGTTGGTAAGAGCACGTTACTTCGTATAGTTGCCGGTCTCTTACAGCCGGATAATGGAATTGTCAGGATTTGTGGATACGACATCGGCAGGGATCCGGAGAAAGCAAAGACCCAACTTGGTGTAATATCACACAAGAGCATGGTATATCCTAATTTGACCGCTGCTGAGAATCTATCTTTTTTCGCCGGTCTTTATGGTGTAAAAGACAGCAAGAACCGTATTGATAAGCTTCTCCGCGATGTTGGGCTTTTCTCCTATAGATATGACAGGGCGGGCACGCTTTCCCGAGGGCTCCTTCAGCGGCTGGCAATCGCACGGGCCCTGGTTCATCAACCGACCGTATTACTGGCAGATGAGCCATTTACAGGGCTCGATGGCGAAGCCAGTCAACATCTTATTTCAGTCTTATCTGATTTTGTCAAAAACGACGGGACAATATTCATGACAACCCATGATACACAGGTTGGCCTGAAGTGTTGTGATCGCGTAATAGTATTGGATAAGAGCAACTTGATTTTAGATGCGATGACATCTGATATAGATAACGATAGATTCGCTCAGGATTACCTGTCTTATGCGAGGGCCGGGATTTGAATTATTTCCTGCTAAATTTTAAAGCTATCTTTGTTAAGGATATTGTTACCGAACTCAGAGCCAAACAAGTACTTCCGATGATGATTGTGCTTGGAATGCTTATTGTTTGGATTTTACGTGTAGTATCCGAGGCGGCTTCAATAGAGGAAACTGTTATGGGATCGGCGGCTTTATGGATTGCGTTTTTATTTGCCGGTCTTCTGGCACAGGAAAGGTCTTTTGCGGTCGAACAGCAGCAGGATTGCATTAATGCGTTGTTGCTGGCTCCTGTTGATGTTGGAACGATATTTTTATCCAAGCTCTTTGTCAATGTAGTCATACTTTGTATTTTTGAAATTATAATTGTGCCTGTTGTTCTGTTATCTTTTCAGCTAAGCGTACCTGATAGATGGCCGGCATTGATAGGTGTATTATTATTGGGTAATATCGGGATTTCCAGTATAGGGACACTGTTTTCAGCCACTGTCCAGTTCAGCAGTTCACTCCTGAGCATTATTGTCCTTGTTGTGTTGATGCCGATGATGATACCGGCAACATTTGCGTTACTTCTAATCTTTGGGGCGGTACCGGAAGAGTTGGCGGGTACGGGAGCGCTGGCTTTTGTGGGAGATTTCAATTCGGCGGTTGCTTACCTGGCAGCCTTTGATGTAGTCTTTACTGTTGCCGGCTGGCTGCTCTTTGGATTTGTAGTGCAGGAATAGGAGAAGCGATATGCGGCGAATTTTAATGTTAATAACATTTGCTCTGTTGTTGATTTCAACATGGATGGCCTTTACGGTCGGAGAAGTAGTGCCGTCTGAAAAGAACATTACTTTCGAAAAAAACATTGTTTATGTTCACGTTCCAAGTGCTATTTGTTCCACCCTGTGTTTTCTGGTATTATTTGTTGTCGGAATTTTCTATCTCGTAACGAATAAGCCGATATGGGATTATATCGGTGCTGCGTCTGCTGAGGCTGCGTTGGTTTTTGCAACAGTTCTAAATGCCACCGGTTCGATATTCTCCCGTCCGTTCTGGAACACCTGGTGGACTCCAAGTCCGAGACTGATAAGCTCAGCCATTTTGTGGTTTCTTTGCGTCGCTTATCTTATATTGCGGGCAAATATTCAAAACCTGCGGTATCGGGCGCGTATCTGTGCGGTGTTTGGCATAATAGCTTTCCTTGATGTACCAATGATTTATATCACGGCCCGTCTGATGGCGGATCAGCATATTGACAACGTGAAATTTGAATCGGCGTTGCAGAGGGCGTCATTCGGCCTGAGTATATTAAGTATTGCCTTACTGGCAGCTTTGCTCATCTGGCTTAAGACGGATATATTAAAGAGCAAAGCAATATTTGAAAATGAAATGACCTGATTGTGGAGATGGTTTTATGTTTTATTTATGTCTTGCGGTATCGGTGGCATGGCTGGTTTATTTTGCTTACTTGTTTATTCTGGACCGACAGGTTCGCGACCTTCGCAAAAGACTGGACGCACGCATCACCAATTCCCAGGATTAGTAGCGAAGTATATTTGTATTTTGTTCGAACAGAATACAAATATATTCCTTCGTTATACAGGGCGATGTTGATGAGATTAAAGTTACAGATAAATCGGTAAAAAATATCCCACTCATTGCGATTGTTCCCATGTATGGGAATTCAGGAAATATACTTTCTCGGTTTTGAGAGCCTGGATAGAAGATTTTCTTTCTAACTGATATAAAATGATTCTTTTCATTATCGCTAAGTACTTTCATATCATTAGGTTATAGCACATCCAATCACACATTAGGCCAAATCTCACAGATGTGGCACGTGATTTGTTCAATTTCGGTTAAGGGCACATGGAGTTTCTGTATCTGCGTACCCGAAGATTGATATCGTAATTGAATAATTGAATTATGTTTTGGAGGAAATAATATGTCAGCACAGGAACTTTCTAACAAAGGGGCATTAGTTTTAGTAGTAACTTTGTTGGTTATGCTTGCGGGAGTACTTGTCGCATGGGGATTTGATGTTCCTTACGAGGTGCTCTGGACATCCTCAGGACATGCGGATCCATGTTCAGAGGCATTTAGGCATTGGGATGAAGACGGGGAGATTAGCACACGCTGTGCCAAATGCCACAGTACGCCGGGCTTTATAGATTTCCTTGGTGCAGATGGAAGCGGTCCGGGCGTGGTTAATGAACCGGCCGAGATTGGCACAACCATCGAGTGTGTGGCATGTCACAATGATACTGCTACTGCCATGGATAGCGTAAACTTCCCTTCAGGTATTGAAGTCACCGATCTTGGTGATGAAGCACGTTGTATGCAGTGCCATCAGGGTCGTGAGTCAACTGTCTCGGTCAATCAAAGAATTGATGATTCGAACGCTCCGGACGACGACACGGTCAGCTCGGATCTCGGATTCAGGAACATTCATTACGCTGCTGCAGGAGCCACTCAGTTCGGAAGCTTAACAATGGGCGGATACCAGTATGAAGGTAAGACCTACGATGCCAGGTTTGACCATGTTGAGGAACTCGACACATGTGATTCCTGCCACAATCCTCACAGTCTGGAAATTGATGTTGCCGTTTGTGCTGCCTGCCATGATAACGTAGTTACTCACGAAGACCTGAAAGATATCCGGTTCCTCGGCTCGCAATCTGATTATGACGGTGATGGAGATGAAGATGAAGGTATCTACGATGAGATTGAGGACCTGAAAAATATTCTCTATACAGCGATCCAGTCCTATGCTTCCGGAACTATCGGTGTTCCCATCGTTTATGACTCTCACTCCTATCCTTACTGGTTCACTGGTGGCGGAGGCAGATATTCTGACTGGACACCACGTCTGGTAAGGGCCACTTACAACTACCAGTACTCAATGAAGGACCACGGTGGGTACGCTCACGGCGGTAAATATGTCATCCAGCTTCTCTACGATTCCATCGAGGACCTTGACACCGTCCTTGGTGCCGATCTTACGACAGGGCTCCATCGTGACGACCCCGGTCATTTTGCCGGCTCGAAAGAGGCGTTCCGACACTGGGATGAGGACGGTGAAGTTTCAGGTCGATGTAGCAAGTGTCACTCTGCTTCAGGTCTGCCTTTTTATCTGAAAGAAGGTGTTACCGCTTCGCAGCCGATTGCCAACGGGCTTAAGTGTTCAACCTGTCACAATGCCATTCCTGAGTTTACACGACACGAAGTCGAAGAAGTGGAGTTCCCAAGTGGCGCTGTGCTTGATATTGGTGATCCCAACAGCAACCTTTGTATAAGCTGCCACCAGGGGCGAGAGTCAACGGTTAGTGTCAATGAGTCGATTGCAGGCATGGACCTCGATACTCCGTCCGGCAGCATAAGATTCAGAAACTCGCATTACTATCCGGCAGGCACAACGCTCTTCGGTACTGAAGCCAAGGGTGCCTACGAATACATGGGCAAGTTATATAATGGACGTAGTCGACATCTGCAGGTACCAAGTGTGGATTCATGTAACGAATGTCACGATACTCATAAACTTGAAGTCAGGACGCAGGAAACCTGTAGATTCTGTCATAATGTCGTAGATGGACCGAGAGATATCCGCAGGGATACAACTACAGATTATGACGGTGACGGCAGTTCGACGGAGCCTTTGGCAGAGGAAATCGACACGCTGCATGATAAACTATTAACTGCGATTCAGAGTTATGCTACGAGTATTGTTTCGGAACCTATTATGTACGACTCACACTCGTATCCTTACTGGTTCTATGACAACGGTGTAGGTGCCACCTATAGCAACCAGTACCGCAGCTGGACTCCGCGTTTGCTTATGGCGGCTTACAATTACCAGTATATCAAGAAGGATCCGGGTGGTTATGCCCATAACGGCCATTACATTCTTCAACTCCTGTACGATGGATTGGCAGACCTCGGAACAAAGGTGGCTGTGGACATGACCGGTATGGTAAGGCCGCCTGTAGCGAACACAATGGCTGAATGTGGCGATGCAACACATCCATACCCGCCGGGAGACCTCAACCAGGACTGCCGCGTAAATTTCGAAGATATCGCTTTTCTTGGTACTAACTGGCTGAAGGACGTTAATCCTCAATTACCATAACAGTTTTTGTATGGAATATGAATAACGAAAAGGGCTGGTGGTGTCTGACACTCTCAGCCCTTTTTCATTGAAAAATTAAGATTCAACGTATTCAGGTTTACTTATTATGGAGTAAATTATGGAGAAAAGAAAGATCCTAATTGTTGATGATGATCAGGATATCAGGGATTCGTTGCAGGTGATTTTAGAGGGTAAGCGATACGATGTGATTACTGCTGCCAATAAAAACGAAGGTATGGAAAAGATTAAGTCTGAAAAACCGGATTTAATCATGTTAGATGTTATGATGTCTTCTCCTTTCGATGGCCTTGATATGTCCCGGCAGTTAAAAAAAGATCCAAAGCTGGAAAATACACCCATCCTGATGTTGACGGGAATCAAGGGACAAACCGGCATTCCATTAAAATCAGCGGCTGGAGATCCTGATTGGTGTCCGGTGGATGCTTTTCTTTATAAGCCTGTAGAACCTGATACTTTGCTGGAAGAGGTCGAAAAACTCATGGCAAAGAAATCTTGATAGGTACCGGGAGGAGTAAGATGGTCGAGGGAGATGAGATTTTCTCCTGCTCGCAGGTCTTTTTGTAAGTAGCAGGGACAAAACCTTTTTTGTGTCGAAGGACAAGGTAATTCTTGGTGGCGTCCCTTACAAAGAAGTCCTACAATTCTTAAGGGCGTTCTATGATTAGGTTGCTGTTTATTTAAAAGCCCTTTCAATTTATCTATTTCTAAAAACTGCTTGCTTTTTCTACTTCAACAACCAGTCTTGGGGCCTTTGGTCAAGCCAGAAATTGGTAAATAAAGCCAGGTCTCCAAAGCCAACATCACCCAATCTATCAATATCAGCGCCATCGCAGTAGTAGTTGCTGGGCCCACAGGGTGATTCCAGCCACCACTCGGCAAATCGTGAAAAATGTCTGAACTGAACAACATACCCCGTACAGTCGGCATCAAGGCCCTCGTACAGGAAGTCTCCATCGTTATCGAGGCCCATGGAATCGATATCATTCTGTGTATCCTCGTTAGTGCAGGTATTAAGAGGCATACCTCCGAGAGAAACATCGTGCCGAGCGTAGTAAGGTGGCGCGGGCGCGTTCTCGGGGAATGGCTCTATCGGCGCGTGACAGCTCGAACAGATATTTATGCCGGCATTGTGGTGATGCCTTCGAAGACCGTAAGCACTTGCTTTTGCTGTACCGCTTGTCGAAAAATCACGATAGTCAGCTGCTATGGTCTCACCATAGTCTCGCCCGTGGCATCCCGCACAACCCAGACCGTCGACACTCCACATGGTTAACGGATTGTCACGACCTGAGCCTGTATGACATAAATCACAGTTAGTTGTAACTGGATCGTCGCCTCCTGTATGAAGAGAATGTAACGTATCGCTTATCCCGCCTGTAAAACCCGTGTGACAAGTTCTACAGTATCCTTGATCATCCGAGAGAGGATCATGATAGCTTTCGTAAGCCTGGGCCTTAACAAACAAGAGCGTGATAAGTACGAATGCATAAAGTACCAACCACACACTATATTTGGAATACCCAAACTTCTTGTTTAATAACATAAGTAAAAACATTTGTACATGACGACTGTTAGATGTTCTTAAATCATACATTCTTTACACTCCTTATTATTATAAGATTAGTTGTTTGGATATCGTGACGCTTGATTATTCTTTCTTTATAAATTCTAAGATCTGTTGTCTTATGTCCCGACATAAGCAGTTAGACATAATGAAAATATAGTAACAAATGATGATCTTTAGATAATAGTGCTTGCCGGTATCTTACCTGTGAATTTTCAAGAATGGGAAAAGCTATAACCGTGTTTATTTCTGCCTGGTACTTACTTGAGAAAGATCCTGATAAAACAAAGCTCCTGAAATAATATCCATATCGAGTACTATATAGTAATAACTACTAAATGTCAATCCTTTTTTCAACTTTCATTACTCTTTTTTTCTCGCTCAGAACAAGATTTCTCACATTTGGGAAAATACAATTTATAATAACAATATTATTGAAATGGTAGAAGCATCCTGTGCCGCGAGTGGTATAACAAATAGAGGCTTGACCTTTGGTTCAGACAAAGTGACATGCTCAAAAAAATTTTCTTTATGGTCATAATAAAGAAAATGACCGGTAAAATAAAACGGAGAGGGCGGGATTCGAACCCGCGGTACCCGCAAAGGGCACACCGGTTTTCGAAACCGGCTCGATCAGCCACTCCGACACCTCTCCAGGCTTTATTAACTTGAAACTGTTGAAAGCTGTGATTCAAGTTATCGTTTAGCTCATATATCGATTGTAAATATAACTTGTCTTTTCAGGACGAAGGAAGTTTACACCGATGATTGTAGTATGTCAATATCGGTTTTCTTATTAGTAATAAAAGCCTTCTGTGGAAAGATTGAAAATTCTGGTAAGAATTGAATTAAAAAGTAAGGTCTGAGTTCGTTTCGGGAAGTTCCAAAGCTGCCATAAGTAATATAATCGTTATTATCATTTATGTTTAATTAAGAGAATAATCGAAATATTATCACACAAGTCAAAAACACAATTCTTACCGGTGAATTAACTGTCTAAAATATTTTATGGAAGTAGGTAAAAACCGTCGATAAATCTTTTAATAAAAGACCCTGTCCTTCGGGAATCTCGATTTCTTGGGCACGGGCTTTAATATCCGATGATAATGTCTTGACATATGTGTATAGCGGCAATTTAAGGGTCTATGAATTCCTTGAGGGCGCACATTTGGGCTTGTATTGTTGGCCGAAAAACAATAAAATGCAGAATCTGTGTTTGAACTCAAAATTAACGGATTATAGGAGTAGACCATGAAATATCTTATTCTCACACTTTTATTTTTCCTCAGCGCCGGCACGGAAGTCTTTGCCGCAAATAAATATCCCAGCGATCCGAATGTGCTGCTTCGAATCAAGTCTTTTCCTGTTGTCAAGGATCCTAATGAGCTGCGAGACCTTTTGCAGAGTAGATGGGACGCTGTTATCATTACCCTGAAGAAAACAGATATCGATGAGAAAGTGAAAGAAAAGCATATCTACAAAATCGTAAGTCCGCTTTTTGATTTTCCGCTTATGGCAAAACTTACATTGGGTAGAAAAAACTGGCCTAAACTGAGACCGCCACAACGAGAGAAATTCACCCGCCTTTTTACCTCACGCCTGAGAAGCTCGTATCTCGACAAAGTCAAACTCTATACGGATGAAAAAGCCCTGTACAAACCCATACAGCAAAAAAAGAAGACCATTATCTACGTTCCGACGCAACTGATGACCAAGGACGAAGATATAGCCATATTATACAAGCTTCGCAAGGTGGATAAATTCTGGAAGATTTACGATGTCGAAATACAAGGGATTAGTATTCTTCGGACATACCGATCACAATTCGATGATATTCTCCGTCGAGGAACTGTGGAAGACCTTCTTTCACAACTGGAGAAACCGCCGAATGAGTGAGGCTCAGGTTGCAGAGTAGGAACGGATTTATGACGAAACGCCTCTCAGGGTCATCATTTTTTTTCGACCGAGTGGTTCTGGGACATCCCAAGACAGTTATACTATGTGTGTTGATGGCTGTGGGTTTTCTCATGTTTCAGGCCAGAAACTTCAGGCTCGATGCCTCCGCCGAGACGCTGGTTTTGGAGAATGATGAAGACCTTCGGTATTCACGTATGATAAGCTCCCGGTATGGAGATCAGGACTTTCTCGTCCTGGCCTATACTCCAAGAGAAGATCTGTTATCCCCAAAAACGCTTGACAGCATAGCCCGGCTCCGGGATGGTTTAAAGTCGTTGGATAATGTCGAGTCGGTACTTTCGATACTGGATGTCCCTTTGCTGGAAAGTCCGCCTGTATCGCTCAGGGATGTTTCGGGTGTTTTAGCCACCCTCGAAACGACGACGGTAGACAAAGAGCTTGCAAGGGCTGAGCTTCGAAACAGCCCGCTTTACAAAAACCTGCTGGTCAGCTCCGATCTAAAAACCACAGCCCTTTTAATCAATTTTAAGGAAGACCGTCACTATCATGATTTACTCCAACGTCGCAATGAGCTGCGCCAAAAGAAAGCCTCTGGGCAACTTTCACTTCAGGAGAATGTCGAGCTGAGCCGTGTTATGGAAGAATTCCGGCAATACAGAGACAAAGCGAGAAAACAGCGCCATTGGGATATACTGATGATAAGGTCTGTCATGAACAACTACCGCGAGGATGCAGACCTTTTCCTCGGGGGTATCAGTATGATTGCCGATGACATGATTAGCTTCATTGAAAATGATCTGACCATCTTCGGTGTTGGTGTTCTGCTGTTTCTGATTATTACGCTGGGTGTTATTTTCCGTAGATTGCGTTGGGTGTGCCTTCCGATACTGTTTTGCCTTGTCTCGGTGATTTGTATGGTCGGTCTGTTGGGATGGTTTGGCTGGGAGGTGACAGTCATTTCTTCCAATTTTATTTCCCTGCAGTTGATAATGACAATGGCCATTGCCATTCACCTGATAGTTCGGTATCGTGAACTTTTGGCACAGAATCCCGAAGAATCAAATCGCCGTTTGATTCTTAATACTGTTCTTGTGAAGCTAAAGCCGTGCGTGTATGCCGTGCTGACTACGATTGCCGGTTTTGGTTCTCTGGTGCTTTGTGACATTTTACCCGTTATCACGTTTGGCTGGATGATGATTGCCGGCCTGATTGTGTCCTTGATTGTGACCTTTATGCTTTTCCCTGCGCTTTTGGTGCTTATGCCGAAAGTCGCACCATCTGTCATAAGAGAGGGCCGTTTTTCTCCTACATCCATCCTGGCAAGATTCACCGAGGCACGGGGTCTTCTCATTTTGGTCATTGGGGTAATTGTCTTGATTTTCAGTCTCATTGGCATCTCAAGATTGGAGGTTGAAAACCGTTTTATCGACTTCTTCAAGGAATCTACAGAGATTCATCAGGGAATGAAAGTTATTGATGAATCTCTGGGCGGCACGTCTCCCTTGGATGTCATCATAGAATTTGAGGATTCTGCCGCGATAACCGCTTCTGCCGGGCCTGCCGTGACCGATGATGATCCCGACTTCAATGATTTCGATGAATTCAATGAATTTGACGAACCTTCAACGGACGCCAAGTATTGGTTCACAGCTGATAAGATGAGACGCATTAAGACCGTGCATGAATATCTCGACGGCCTTCCACAGACCGGCAAGGTGTTGTCATTGGCGACGATGCTGGAAATCGCTGAGAAATTGAACGAAGGCAAATCACTCGACAGTCTGGAACTGGCTTTGATCACTAACGAAAGCCCCGAGGAATTCAAAAAAATGCTCATAAAGCCTTACGTTTCTGTCGAGCATAATCAGGTACGCTTTTGGCTGCGTGTGAGGGATTCGGACAAGAATTTGCGGCGAAACGAACTTTTGACGAAAATAAAATCGGAATTGCCCGGCATACTGGATCTTGACGCCGACCATGTTCATCTTGCCGGCCTCATGGTCCTTTACAATAACATGCTGCAAAGCCTTTTCGGTTCACAGATATTGACATTGGGAATCACAGTACTCGCATTAATGAGCATGTTTCTGGTACTCTTCAGGTCGTTGAAACTGGCGCTTATCGCCATATCACCCAACTTGCTTTCCGTTGCTGCGGTGCTCGGTTTCATGGGGCTGATGAAAATACCTCTTGATATGATGACTATAACTATTGCGGCAATCAGCGTGGGAATTGCCGTCGATGACACGATTCACTATATCCATAGATTCAGGCATGAATTTCAAAAAGACAGGAATTACTTAAATACTATGCATCGCTGCCATGGAACAATCGGCCATGCCATGTATTATACATCGGTCACAATTATCATTGGTTTCTCAATTTTGGCCCTCTCCAATTTCATTCCCAGCATATACTTCGGTTTGCTCACCGGCCTGGCAATGGCCATTGCCCTGGTTTCGGCGCTGACGCTTTTACCGCAACTAATAATTCTTGTAAAACCTTTTGGCAGGGAAGCGTGATCTTTTGGAATAAGGATAATTCATATGGCTTTGAGTGGATTAGATAGAATTACCAGGTTAACAGGCACAAAGCTGCTGACCTGTGTCATTGCCGTCCTGATTTTAATGCTTGCAGGCTGCGCGGTTTCGGACAAAAATCCATCAGAAAACAGCATCGTAAAATCTTCTCCGGACCTGCAGCATACTCTCGTTGACAGTAACAATGCGGCCCCGACTGAAGACAGCAACGAAGCCGCTTTTGATGACGACGAATTTGGTTTTCTGGAAGATGAGATTACTGAAAAGATGGTCGAGATATCCGATCCGCTTGAGCCAGTCAATCGAGTGATGTTTTGCGTAAATGACGTGCTTTACTTCTGGGTAGCCAAGCCCTGTGCCTTAACTTGCAAAAGGGTGATACCGGAGCCGGCCAGGATTGGAATCAGTAATTTCTTCCAGAATCTCATAACACCTGTACGCTATGTAAACTGTCTGCTCCAGGGAAAAGGCGATGCGGCCGGAAACGAGCTTGATCGGTTTCTGATAAACACGACCGTGGGTGTTCTGGGCTTCGGCGACCCGGCCAAAGATCAACACGGACTGGAACCCGTCGATGAAGACCTCGGCCAAACACTGGCTGTGGCTGGCTTCGAGAACGGCTTTTATATTGTCTGGCCCCTCTTGGGTCCGTCAACTGCAAGGGATTCTGTGGGAAAGCTTGGCGATATGTTTCTTAATCCGGTGTTCTACGTGGAACATACAGAGACGTCAATCGGTATAGCTGGCGTTAAAACTGTTAACGAGGGTTCCTTTCACATCGGAGAATATGAAGCCTTCAAGGCTGAGGCGCTGGATCCTTACATTGCTATGCGGGACATGTATATCCAATATCGAAACAAAAAAGTCCTTGAATAACATGATGGGGAAAACTATGACCCCCACATTTAGAACATCATATTCAAAAATCATATAATCTTTTATGGTGACAGGAATATGGCAAATTAACAGGATATATTTATGTCTAATCAAAATTTGTTGAAACAAAAGAGGGATTAATTTAAGATGCTTTTTATTTCAGTCAAAGTTTCACGATAATTTAGGATTTAGATATGTATATTATACCGGCAATTGATCTGCGGGATGGTAAGTGCGTAAGGCTTATTCAGGGTGATTATAGCCGACAGATAAATTACGAGGATAATCCTGTCAAACAGGCAAAGGAATTTATCGCGGCCGGGGCACAATGGCTCCATATCGTGGATTTGGACGGCGCCAAAGTCGGCAGGGCGGTTAATACCGATACGATATCAGCTATAGCGGCTCTCGGAAAACTCAAAATTGAGGTTGGCGGGGGAATCAGAGACGAAGCTTACATAAAACAACTGCTTAATATAGGCGTTGAAAGGGCGATAATCGGCACCAAAGCCGTAAGTGATTTCGAATGGTTTAGCGAGATGGCTGAAAAATTCCACGGTAAGATTGTACTTGGCCTTGATGCCAGAGGCTCAAAGGTTGCAACTCATGGCTGGATACAGGATGGCGCGCAAAATCTCCTCGATTTCGCAAAAGAGGCGGCTAAACTACCCTTGGCGGCGATAGTTTATACTGACATTGATAAGGATGGTATGATGTCGGGACCAAACTTCGAAAGAACCGAGGAACTTGTCCGGGCTGTAAAGGTGCCCGTTGTCGCTTCGGGAGGGGTAAATCAGATTGCCGATATTAAAAAGCTGGTCGGTATTGGTGTTGTTGCGGCAATAATCGGCAGAAGCTTATACGAAGGCACACTCAATCTTACCGACGCAATAGAGGCAACAAAGTAGGTTATTGAGAAGATTTTTACTGGAACTGTCCTTAAGTACCGCCTAATCAACCGGCTCGTTAAGTTCAAACTTGTAGCCGATTTCTCGTATAGTGTGAATGAACGTTGGATTGTGAGGGTCGGCTTCTATCTTGTTCCTCAAAGTGGCTACAAAACGGTCTATACTTCGGGGCCCGATAAAGCAGTCATAACCCCAGACCACATTTAATATCTCATCACGCGTTAGTGCGCGTCCCGCTTTTTTGACAAAAAGTTCCAGGAGTCTGAATTCTTTTGGGGACAGTTTTATATTATCTTTTCTGTGAGTTAGTTGTCTGGCTGGAATGTCAAGACGGTAATCGGCAAATTCATAAACATCCTGTTCGCTTTGCCTCCTTCGTCTTAGGAACGCTGCCGACCGGGCCAGAAGTTCCTTGATGCTGAAAGGCTTGGTAACATAATCATCGGCCCCGAGATTCAGACCCAGTACGACATCGGATTCCTCACCCTTGGCGGTCAGCATTATGATAGGCATTTCGAGGTTTTCCTTGCGGAGTAGTCTGCATATTTCATAACCGTTTATCTTCGGCAGCATAATATCGAGTATAATCAAATCGGGCTTTTTGTTAAGTGCCGTATTCAATCCTTCTTCACCGTCTGCCGCGGTTAGCACGTTATATCCCTTGTACTCGAAGTTGTCCTTCAAGCCGCGAAGCATAGTCGAATCATCTTCAATTATTAAAACCGTTTCCATTTATATTTTCAGTTCACGGCCGGCAGCTTTACTGTAAAAGTACTTCCTGTGCCCGGTTTGCTGTCTACGGTAATTGAACCATTGTGAGCGTCAACGATAAATTTCGCAATGCTAAGGCCTAATCCACAGCCTTCGCTGCGCCGCGAGAGACTGCGATCAACCTGGTAAAACCTCTTGAATATCTTTTTGATAGCCCGCGGTGATAAGCCTATGCCGTTGTCGGAAACGCTAAAACAAATCAGACCGTCTTCGTTAAAAACTCTAAAATCAATATGCTTGTCATCGTGAGAATATTTGTAGGCATTATCAAGCAGGTTTACGAGAACAGTCACCATCGCATCGTGGTCGGCTGACACATCCGTTAAATCTTCGCTGATGTTCACATCGAACTCGCATTGTCCCTTACTGAACTTGGTCTTGACCGCCTCGGCCGCAGCATTGGCAATCAAAGCCGGACTTGTCTTGGCCATCTCAAAGGCATGCTTGTTCCGCTCCATTCGTGAAAAGGTGAGAAAATTATCAATCAATCCGCTAAGTCGTTTGTTTTCTTTGCAAATCAACTGCAAATATTCGGTGGCTTGTTTCTGGTCTTTGTAGTTTCCTTCCAGCAGTGTATCGGCCAGAACACGCATTGAGGCAAGCGGCGTCTTTAATTCGTGAGAAACAGTTGCAATAAAGTCGTTTTTAAGCCTGTTTAGCTTTATCTGTCTGCCGACGGCCTGCCCCGCAATTCCTCCACTTGCCAGGATCAAAACTATAACCAATACCCCCGTCCAGATATAAATAGCCGCTTGTCTGTGTGCTGCCTCCTCAAAACTGCTGTTATCTTTCAAATATAATTCCAATTTCCATCCTGGAAAATTCGTACCGACAGAGGTACTCAAAAGGGGCTCACCCTTTGGTGTTCTTACTCCCCCGATGTAATTATTCCATCTATCCACAATACGAAACGCAACGTCCGAGTTCTCGAACGCTTCGGCATAGTATTTTAGATCATAGATTATTCCCTTTTCACGTGCCACTATCGGTTCGTGGATAAAGTTCTCTCTCTGTCTTAACAACATGACTGTTTTATCGTCTGCTTTGCAATTAAAGTAATAAACGCTGCTGCCTGCGCCCGGTAATTTCTCATAAACACGCAGCAGACCTCCGAGGGGATTAATGTGTTTCGATGCCACCTGCAGAGATAGTTCTTCAGCCGCCAGCAGCTTACGATTTATATTACTGATCCTAACGATGGCCTCGGGGATATCGTTGTAATCAGGAACTGGCAAAAACGGCCTGCTCTCTTCTATCAATTGAGACGCTTTACGCCCGAGAAAAACACGCTGCTCTGATGAAATAGCCGGGATTCTTCCACTGATATTGTAGTCGCCTATCATATTTAATAGGTTACGCACCGTTGCCTGAAATTTCCATTCGCTGTCTAAGTCCCGGTTCCTTATCTCTTTTCGCAGTTCTGCAAACAAAAACTTTGCATTCGCCTTTAAAAACAAACTACGTTCATCCTTCTTTTTTTGAGACGTTTTATATATAATACGTTCACATACATCAATGGCCTTGTCAATCTCACCCAATCCTCTTAAGCATCTAACTTGCCCCAACAGTGCTTTATAGTAGCAATACGCACTTTCAGATTTGTCTGCGATTTCTTCATACCGCTTCATCGCCGATTCTAAATCATTCTGAGAAAATTCAACTTCCCAGGTCCCTTCCAATTCCTCCGTAAGTTCCATCTCTTCACTCAATTCTGGTGCTCGCGTGGGATAAATACATTCTCCATTGCTGTCGTAAACAACTATTCCGTCGGCATTGGTTGCGTTGCTTCTTATCAAGCCGTAAAAATAAGCTGGAAGCCCTTTTACACGCAGATCTTCGGCAACATGCTCTTCCTGATTTTTCCATCGTCTGTCAATTTCGTTACGCACTTCCAGGGCCTTGTTGCCATAGACATTTATCAGCTTTTGACGTACCGCCAGCCGTTCATTTTTAACCGCCTGGCTCATAAACCACAGCAGGCACACGGTGGGCAGTATCACCGCTACTGCCAGCAGCAATATCACCCACCGTAATTGATTTTTAGAATTAGATTGTTGCAATTTCCTGCTCAATTAATTCATATATCCCTTATTAACCATTTATCATCAACAAGCTCAAGGTAGCTGCTAAATTCCTGATGCATTCCCTTCTTCATTTTAGTTTCACCAAAGTAATAAACTCTGCCAAGAGTAAAATACCAGGAAAGCTTACATTTGCCGTCTTTGATACTTTTACCGGTGATCTCAACTGGAACAGTAACATCCATCGCCTTGATCATGGCTTGGAAAGGGTGATTAGATTCTGTTGCCAGCATTTCTTTGAATTCATTATAATCATGCCCGTCTTTGGAAACACACGCTCCGGCCGCTTCAAGATTGTCGTCATAAACAGCTTTGACAAAACTTTTGATAGTCGCTTCCGGCGTACTCAAGTCAATTGGCGATTTTACTTTTTCTTTTTGCAGCATCTTATAGCGGATCCTTGCCGGGAAAGGGCCCCAAACTTGGATAAGACCCTTCCGGCCTTCACGGGTCTGAAAAGCATAGTTGGTCGGGTATTGACGGACCACTAAACTCTCCTCACGCTGCGATTGCGCAAGTGCGTTCCATACCTCATAGGGAGTAAGGTCGTCCCACTCCTGGCCGACAATCAGTACAAAGGTCGCGCCCTCTCCTTCCAGATATACGACATCTCGACCCAGATTTATTTTTACGTCAACGGACTTTTTACCCTTGGCTGCTGACCCCGAATAAGCGCTGTGGCCCTCAAAATCAATCCATGTTGGTTTCTTGGATTCAAATTCCGTTACGGAACCGAAACTCAGGCTCGGGATTGGTTCCTGCCCTTGCAGCATTTTGTAGCGGATCTTTACACGCCACGGGTTTTCCATGAAGTCAACTACTTGCAATATCCCAACTCCTCCTTGGTTGGTTTTGAAGCCGAAAGTTGAACCTGGTATAGAAGTCAACTTGACAAAATCAAAACCGTCTATCTTAACGGGTTTGATCTGCGCGTCCCGGCGGGAGATCGCCTTGGCTAACTGGGAAGGTCTAAGGTTGTTCCAGTCGGATTCATTCAGACGGACCGCTGTCATGTCATGCGATGCTAAGCCGGATATAGTATATGCCGCAAAGGCGTCGATACCGTGCAGACGTGCCCAGGCGATTATGTCTTTTTCATCACCGTTTCGAACTACTTCTACAGGATGTGCATACGCTCGCCCCGTGTCGAAGTCAATCCAGGAATCCTCTTGAGTTTGAGCTTGCAAAATCCGCTCGACCACGGGGCCGAAACCAGCGGCAGATATCTTTTCTACCCATCCATATATCGTGCCTTTGTTGGCGTCGTGCTCGCCTATTTGGATGACCGCCAGGTTTCCCTCACTGGTTAAGACTGCCCCGAATTTACTCTGGCTGGCGAGCATCCCTTTTGAATTGCTTGTCCTGAGTACGCCAAGACTATTGCGGGCCGTTGAAATCGCCTCTTCCCAATTTTCAGCAGCGCCCAGAGCAATAAACCGCAAGGATGACTTTGGTTTAATCATCAGCGCACCGCCACCGTCGTTGTCCCAGGCTACATCACAAAGTGCCGGCCAATCCTCCATAACCGGCACAGATACTCCTGTTTCCAGGTCTAATCCGGTGTTGTCATAAATCTGGGTCTTAAAAGCAGGTACTTTACCGGATTTGATTAATTCGTCCACCGGAACAGATATTACATAATCTTGGATGAATGCTTCGCTCTTTCCAAGCACGACATCAACCTTGTTGGTTGTATTGGCAGGGACTTCTCTTTGCCAATGGTATATTTCACACATGTCATATTTTTTGCGTGTTGTGTATTCTCTGGATTGTTCGACAATGCTTACATTCAAAGGTACTACTAAAAAGAAGTTTTCCAGAACAGGCGAACCGTAGTGATTATTAAAGCCTAATTTGTATCCATTGTCGGTTGCAATGAGTTTACTTGTTTTCCTGCTTCTATATGCGATCACCCGTACCTCACCTGCTTCCATGTCCCTGTCTGCCTTCCAGAGCAGCATGTATTTCCCAATCGCATCTGTCTCTCGTTTGGAGAATCTGATATTTTGAGGCTCTAATTGCTCGTTAAAGAATTCCACATCGCCGGCTCTGCTAAAATTGCCGAGCCATATTTCTTTGCCGGCCGTAACTTTGTTTGACGTCTCATGAGTCAATATTCCGCCGGGATATTTAATAAAATCTTCATCAACGCCGACAATATGAGAATTGACCGCGATACCCTTCGGCTTGGCTTTCTTATGGGCCTCCATATGTTTATCATAAATATAAACCATGGCTTCCCAGGGCAGGTGTTCTTCATGCTGAGGCAAGATTTTCTGCAGTTGCTGTGTTGCTTTTTCGACCAGGCTCTTTGAGTTATGGTAGTTAGAGACAATCTGCTGGAAGTATTCAGCCGCTTTTGTTTTGTCGCCTTTTTTAAGAAAGCACATCCCGATTCGATATGTCGCCTGGGCGGCGGCTCGTTGAGTTTCTTTCGATTTGGAAATCACCTCCTCGTAGATTTTGATTGCAGCGTCGAGGTCGCCGGTAATCTCCTCAGCGTAAAGCCCTTCCTGCAGCAGCACGCTTGTGGTTTTGGCTGGGGCGACTGAGCAAAGCAGGCCTACAGCCAGCAAAAAGATGATTGTGATGTTTTTCAGCTTTTCCATAATAGCGCTCCTTTCAAATAGAATAACAAAAAAACGGTTGTTTTAACAGAAGTTATTATGCAGGCCCACTGTTACCGTTTTGTTACGGTTTTATACTTTTTTTGTATTTTTTTACCATGTATTGATAATTAAGTACCCGGAAAGAATGTGCATTTTGGGCGGTTTAATATATAATTCTTGTCAGATGCACGTTTGGTTTTTCATGCTAAATACTTGGTTGCAGGTTGTGTTAGTGCTTACTTTATGAATCTTCGAAAGAGATATTTGGTGTGATGCGAATAATGTTAAGGACGTTTCAGAAGTTATCAAATCAAGATTACAGCCAAAACATGGGAGGCTTGCTTCGAAGTATAATCTTCTTTATCGGATTTTATCTGTATCTGTTAATTATTGTTGACCTTCGCCTTATCTACCACGGGGCAGGAGAAATTATCAATTTCCCTGTTTTTTTTCGGGGCTGGCCCTTTTTCAGTGAATTTATATCGCGCCCGGGAGGACTTCTCGAATATTCTGCGGCATTTCTGTCACAGTTGTTTTATATTGGCTGGATAGGAGCCCTTGTTGCGACCTTGCAGGCATGGCTGATTTCTGCATGTGTCGGTTATTTTCTAAAAGCTGTAAACTATCCACGACTTCGTTGGCTCCGATTTGTTCCGCCGATTCTTCTGCTCATTATCTACACTCAGTATACGTATCACTTCGTCACCGTAATGGCATTATTGGTGGCATTGCTTTTTATATGTTTGTATCTGGGCCTGATAAAAAATAATCCACAGTTGGACTGCTTTCGTATTGTTCTTTTTATGGTTTTATCCGCGATTCTGTATTATCTTGCCGGAGCGGCATATCTGCTCTTTGCGTTACTCTGTGCGATTTACGAACTGCTGTTTAGGCGTCGATTGTGGGTGTTTCTGTTATATTTGTTATCAACGGTTGTAATGCCATACGTTGTGGGTGTCATGGTATGCGGCGTAAGTGTTATCGATGCTTTTAGCGATTTGTCACCTTTTTCCTGGAAAATTCTCTTCTACGAAGCAAGTAGGAAAATGATAAAAGTAGTCTATCTAATGTACCTGCTGCTGCCTACTACCGTGCTTATAGTGGGGCTTTGGCAGGTATTGTCAAAAGTGGTGGTAAAGCTCAGGTCTGGCAGGGAAGCTAAAGGAAGGCAAAGCGGGAAATACTATAAGAAATGGAAGAAAATATTTGCATGGTACTTTCGGAAGAACAGGCTCAAATGGCTTGTTGAATCGTTGGTTCTGTTTGGGATTGCAATAGGTGCGGTTTTGTTGTCTTATGATATCGAGAGAAAAACTCTCTTTTTGGTGGATTATTATGCTTGCAGCAGGAAGTGGCCCCAGGTGCTTCAAGCGGCAAGAAGACATTCGGATAGCTTTCCTGTAATATATGCAGTCAACCGGGCTTTATATCATACCGAAAAGCTCAATCTCGATATGTTTTCATATCCACAGCATACCGATACTCTTTTCCTGACAACTAAAGGATCGGAATTTGATTATTGGAAAAAATTTGACTTTTATATTGATATTGGCCTTATGAACATAGCACAAAATGATTTGACCGAATGTTTCGAAGTCTTCGGGGCTCGTCCCATGATTCTAAGGCGTCTGGCTTTGGTAAACATGGTTAAGGGCGATATTGATTCGGCCGGGATTTACCTGGGCGCACTGAGGAAAACTTTGTTTGATGCTGATTGGGCCAATAAATACCTGGACCGTTTGAACACCGATCCTAATCTGGCATCAGATGACAGGATTCGGCATTTACGATCTGTCATGCTGAAAAAAGATTACGGTTTCTCTTCCTTTGACATTGAGGATATATTATCGAAGCTTCTTAAAGAGAACAGGCAAAACCGCATGGCTTTCGAGTACCTGATGGCATGGTACATGATGAAACGACAGCTGGACAAATTTGTATTGAATCTTGATAGAATGAATGATTTTGATTACATACGGATACCTCGTCTGTACGAAGAGGTGGTTCTTGTACAATTGTATCGGGCCAGAAAGCCGATTAATCTTTTTGGCCGTCGGTTAACCTCGGAATCAAAACAACGTTTCGAGCTCTTTAGTCAAACTTACCAAAGATATGGCGCAAACAGGCAGGCTGCCGTTAATGAGCTTGCGAAGGATTATGGAGATACTTATATGTTCTATTACATGTATGATTTTTCGGGAATGAAGAAATGGGCAGGCTCCCAATAGTTATTATATGTATTGTGTTGGTGGTATTATCTGCCGGCGTACTGACTTACGCTGTTCGGGATAGAAAGTTACCTGTAGGCCAATACATCTCCATTGAACGGCCGGCCGAAATATTTCCTGACTATTCCGGGGTAGTCTTCCCTCCGAATATCGCGCCTTTGAACTTTGTAGTGAGAGAAGAAGGTTTACGTTATTGTGTGGTAATATACTCTAAGCAGGGCAAACGTATAGAAATTTTCAGCCGGTCCCCGAAAATTGTAATTCCCCAAAAACAATGGCGAAAACTTTTGAAAATAAACCGGGGAGAGGAAATATCCTTTGACGTTTTTGTGCAGAAACAAAAACAGCAGTGGAAACGATTTGATACCATTACTAATAAGATAGCTCATGAGAAAATAGATGATTTCCTCGTATATAGGAGGATCCATCCGGCCTATAGTACATGGAGGAAAATGGGCGTTTATCAGCGAAATCTCCAGAATTATGATGAATCTCTCATATTAAACAATGGATATTATGGGGACGGTTGTCTCAACTGTCACACATTTTGCCAGGGCCGGCCCGAAAAAATGCTGCTCGGCATTCGTAGCGCGATATATGGAAGTTCTGAACTGCTGGTTCAGGATGGTACGGCCGACAAAATTGCAACAAAATTTGGATATACCTCATGGCACCCCAGCGGCCGGCTCGCGACCTACTCTATCAATAAGATACGTTTGTTCTTTCATTCCGCAAAAGATGAGGTTCGCGGTGTTACTGACCTTGATTCGCTGCTGGCTTACTACATTCTGGACACCAAAACTGTAAAGACTTCGCCTCAATTTTCAAACAAGCAGCGTCTTGAAACATATCCCGCATGGTCACCGGACGGTCGTTACCTGTATTTCTGCAGCGCGCCGGTATTGTGGTCCCAACGGGAAAATGTCCCGCAGGAAAACTACGACAAGGTCAGGTACGACCTGGTTCGGGTAAGCTATGACCTTGACCGTGACGAATGGGGCCGGATTGAAACCGTGCTCTCAGCTAAGGATACCGGTATGACAATCCTGATGCCCCGAGTCAGCCCGGACGGCCGCTGGCTGCTCTTCTGCATGTGCGATTATGGTTCCTTCCCCGTTTACTACGATAGTAGCGATTTGTACTTGATAGACATGAAAGCCTTTGAACAAACAGGCCGAGCCGAGCCACAAAGGCTGCCGATAAATAGTGACAAAAGCGAATCATGGCACTCCTGGTCCGCCAACAGCAGATGGATAGCTTTCAGCAGTAAAAGACAAAGCGGCGTTTTTACAAGGACCTACATCAGTTATGTCGACAATGAGGGCAGGGCGTATAAGCCCTTTCTACTACCGCAGAAGGACCCGACCTATTATGACTCTTGCCTATGGACATATAGCGTCCCCGAACTTGTAACTGCACCTGTTCAGGTCACTGGAGAAAAGCTTGGAAGGGTTGTTCGCGGCTCCCGAAAAATTTCTGTATCTATACCTGTCACTATGGCCACTCCAAAACCAGGAGTCGTTCCCGACCGTCAAAAAACATGGCAGGAACGGGAATAACAC
>JABAHP010000434.1_pt6 | contig 27567 bp, 21 predicted proteins | sample 7062081 | NCBI WGS metagenome assembly JABAHP01 (sample SAMN14534357, study PRJNA622989) | marine sediment metagenome | biome: marine biome [ENVO:00000428]; feature: marine pelagic biome [ENVO:01000023]; material: deep marine sediment [ENVO:00002113] | place: India: Gulf of Kutch | collected...
ATGCAAAAATCAAAATGTAAAATGCAAAATGGTGGAGGCCCTTCGGGCAGAATTTTATTTTAGCTGGCGAAAAACGGTTGTTTTTTGTCATTCATAGTCCAAAATGTTTAAGAAATTTGCCTTTTTAGCAAATTTGTTAGTGGTAATTGGTTAATGGTAATTAGGTGCTGAATCTTTACTTAAAATCCCCCAATTTAACATTCTACATTATCAATTCTCAATTGTCGTTATTATTATACCAAACACAACCATAATGTTCAATATAATTCGAACTTTTTTTAATAAAAATAACCAAAAAAGTCCGAATTCGTAGCTTGTCGCTCGTGGCACGTCGCCGGCCGGTTGAGGCCAAAAAAGAACTTTGTACGCAGACAGGAAAGGGGGCTGCGAGTGTGATACCCACAGCCCCCTATATTAATAGAAACGATATCCCTTATCTACGGTGATGTCCAGAAGTTGTAAGGACCAGTATATATTGGGGGCTCGTCGCATTCGGGCACATTAGATTCTGGCTGATTGAAATATTGTCTGAGGATATTGAGGTCAGGAATCGCGACGCGGAAGGGGCCGGTCTTGATATGATCGAAGTCGCAACATATACCATTCTCTACGAGAGCCAGACCCTCATCACTTTTGTTAAAAGCTCCCCTGAAGATGCTAAGAACAGGAATCCCAACCCAGAATGGCCCGTTTATGATACCATCGGAATCGCCCCGACACTGCCTGGGATAGCACCAGCAATCCGGCTTGCTCCAGGCGACCCAGTCGCCATACTCAGGAGCAGAGCAATTCAAGCATTCAGATTCATCAGCATATATTCCGGCATCATGGATGATTACATTGTCAATCGCAACACCGTATTCCGTATTGGGATCATCACTGGCAAATACCAAGGTTGCATTCACGTCCTTTGCAATAAATCTCCAGGTCTTCTTCTGCCAGTAAACCTGCCATGGATTACCCTGGCCGGGGTCGGGGCCGACTTGATTTGTGGAGTCAAAGCTGAATTCGGCAAAGTCACCAGCGACTGAAACGTTGAGGATTTTTTCACCGGCATCTCCGACCAGGTTACCGTACGGATTGGCTCCAAGGTCAAAGAAGACATGATACAGATTGCCTCGAACAGTCTCTATTTTCTGGCTGATACCACCCCTGCCTACTGCAGTTCCACAGAGATCGACGGTTCTTTGGCCGTCGCAGGGATCAGGAGGATCGGTGAAGTAAGCTTCGTGGATCCAGTCAATACCGTTTTGAGTTACTATCCAGCCGGTGATGTCGTTTGAATCGACCAGAAGCGGTACACATGGATCGCCGACGTCTGGAGGATTTACGCCATATTCAAAACCGCCGTTAGTAATAAGATTATCTACCCCATCTACGTCGGGACAACCCAAACAGAGCGTACCTTCGTCAAATGGTATGCAGGCCTGGCCAGGGGGGAACAGGGTACGCAGATCAGTCATTACTCCATCTATCATAGCATAGACATTAAGATTGCACATGTAGAGAGTGGAACCATCTAAAATCCTCAGGCCGTTGGCATCCGCATCCTTGCCAAATAAATACAACGCCTCAGCATCACCTCCGAGCCCTCCGCGATTGCCGTTATCTATGTAATCGATGAGCAGTACAACTGAAGGCTGGTCGCCGCACCTGTCGAACCCGCTGATAATCATCTGACCAAAGCCAAAGTTGTCATTGGCGAGTAATTCCGTGAATGTGCTTGCATCATATCCTCCGACTTCAAGTTTCTGTGGACCCGTGCCATTGAAATAAACATAAGAATTACCAAACGGAACCTTGGTTTCGTCAGTGTGGGCATAGGTGAAATCACCACCTAGCGCGAGTTTGGCATCACCAGGATTGGAAATTGTGATAGTTGTACCCAGATCAAAATCTCCTGTAACTTCAAGCAGATCATTGGGATTGTTGAGCGTGATTGTCGTAGATTTGCTTGCCCGCAATCCTTTTGCTCGCAATATCGAACCACCGTTCAACGCAAAAGTCGTTCCGGAGGCTTGTACGTATAGATCTCCCAACTTCAACTCGCTCCCATTAGCAAAGCTGAAAAGGGCCCTACCGCTGTTGGTAGACTCGATTATGCCGAGAGAATCAAGTTCGATAGTACTCCCGCCGGTGGCAGTAAATTCGATCCTATCACTACCATCATAGGGAGTGGTAATTACTTGTACGCCTGAGAGATCAATAGTTGCACTACTGGAGGCCGTAATTTGCTGATAATCACGATCATCTCCACTGGAATTGAATCCAGCATTGATGTATGTGATCGAGGATAGATCCAGCAATGTACTTGTCCCTATTGCCGTCATCAAAGGCCATGTAAAGGTATCAACCCTATAATTATTGCTGAATCCCCAGAAACCTGAAGAGGAATACACCGATGGTGTTTGATCAGCAATCACCTGGGCGTTGTTGTCTACATCAAACCGAACTTGTGACATACTGGCAATGGAAGGTAATAATAATTTCCCACTGTTGGTTACATCAATCAACGAATATCCAGATCCAGCGCTATTTAGCGTTTGAAGGGAAGTCAACTCTAATCCGGAATTACTACCGTTAAGAATTAATTCAATCCGGTCATACCGGTCTACCGGTGCAGTAATTGTTTGCGTACCCGACAAATCAATAGTAGCCCCGCTGGAGGCCGTAATTTTCTGATAATCACGATCATCTCCACTAGAATTAAAACCCGCGTTAATATGTGTTACTGCACGAAGATCCAGAAGTGTATTTGGACCTAACGCCGTCATAAGAGGCCAGGTAAAGGTATTAATACTATAATTATTGCTGAAATCCCAGAAACCCAGAGAGGAATACACCGATGGTGTTTGATCAGCAATAACCTTGGCGTTGTTGTCTACATCAAACCGAACTTGTGACATGCTGGCAATAGAAGGTAATAATAATTCCCCACTGTTGGTTACATCAATCAACGAATACCCAGATCCAGCGCTATTTAGCGTTTGAAGGGAAGTCAACTCCAATCCGGAATTACTACCGTTAAGAATTAATTCAATCCGGTCATACCGGTCTACCGGTGCAGTAATTGTTTGCGTACCCGACAAATCAATAGTAGCCCCGCTGGAGGCCGTAATTTTCTGATAATCACGATCGTCTCCATCAGAATTAAAACCAGCGTTAATTGTTGTCAACGAGGAAAGATCCAGTAGAGTATTTGGATCTAACGCCGTAAACAGAGGCCAGGTAAAGGTATCAACATGATAATTATTGGTGAATTTCCAGAAACCTCCAGAGGAATAGTATGGTGCACCAATCTGTACAGTTGCACCACCAACAGCGGTAGCCCGTGCCTTGTTTCCCGGGAACGCAGCGATGGGAGCGATGAAATCGCCGATGTCTCCCCAGATGATACCGTAGATATCTGCCTGGCCGATCACAGAATAGCTGTTACCTGCAAGAATCCTGAATACTCTGTTTTCACCAAGATAAAAAGAACCGACCTCACATGTGCCGGTATCCATAGTGACTGTGCTGCCGCCAGCAGGAATCGTCACGTCAAATGTAACCGTACTATAATTGCAGGGTGGTATGGCAAGGAGCGGATCCCAGCAGCTTGTGTTGGAATAATTACCGTTGCCGCATTGCCATGATGAGAGGATTGCCTGTGCGGATGATGCGCAAAGCAGAATAAACAGAGTAAAGACAATGATTTGTGAATGATTTGTTTTTTTTGCAGCCATAATTTACCTCCTTTGTAACTTTAGTTTGTAACTTTATTTAATTTGAATTTGTGCTGCTTGAAGAGTTCTACGGGAAAGCCTACGCACATATTCACCCAAACCTCAAAAACGCCTAATGAACTTGAAAAACACATTCAAATTCCTCCTTGTAGGCATCTAACCGCGTATTTAATTTCCAAGCGACTAGTGCCAGCACAAATACTGAAATGATGCATCCGGTGTTTAGTCTTGCTCTTAGCATCTTAAATCCTCCATAAAAACTGTTCTTCTGTTTCATCAATTCAGATTCGCCGATACAAAACAGCAAATGCTTTATTTCATAGGCATTTCCTCCTTTCGTCCTGTGGCGCCACAAAAGAGCACCGCTAAATCACGCTCCTCTCAGGCCCGGCAAGGGTTGTCAATAGTCCGCAAGCAGCGTTCTTGTTACCGCATACAAACGAGCAGTGACTTCTGTGTGTTTGCGGATATCAAAGCCTAACGGTTTTGGATGGAGGGTAAAAAAGTTCCTTACATCCATGTTACTGACTTGACACCCTCACAGAATCGTAGCAGGAGCTAGTACTGTGGATAATAGACTTTCTTCCCTTTGAAGTCAGGAAAATAGAACCACTGTTATAAACAGAGTTTTAGGGATTTGGGGCGACTTCGTAGTTTGTAGATTAACATCCCCTCCTTTCGTTTTGAGCAACTCTGAGTTGCCGGTTGCAAAGAAATTCCTGTTCTCATTTAAGCGTCCTTCATAATTAGAATACGAGAAGACTCAAGAAGTCAACATCTTTTTTATATTTTATTAAAAAATTTCTTTGGAATTAGCTGAAGGCGCTCATATTTTTTGCTTTAAGCGTGGATTCGGGCAGACGGTACAAGTGGGGCAGGCTATATAAATGATTAAGGATTATTGATTAAATAAGGCGTCTGGTTCCCTGCCGTATAAATGATTAAATAAGACATCTGGGTCCCTGCCTAAAGCATGCAAGGATGCAGGCCGGAGTGAGTAAAGAAAATAAGAATCGCAGGTAGAAATGCTGTTAGTTTCCTGCCCCCCGTTTAAGAATTGCCGGGGCAAGCTACAGCATGAAGGGATTCAGTGTGGTTTTAATAATATTTATCTTTTACTTTCGTACCAACAGTGTAAGCCACAAACAAAACCGGCAAACCAATAACAAGTATCCAATTGAAAGTGCTCATTAAAAGCATATTAAGTCTCCTTTAAAAAATCTTATTTTTTTATATCCATAACTGTCATAACGGCAAAGTTCAATCAAACGGCAAGCCTCCGGAATAAGAGGATTCCACGTTTGCATCATATCGATGTTATTTTTTTCCTACAAAATGATGATATGGTTTTTTAAGTTTTTGTTTCTCAGAAATCTGGTCGCGATGTACATGACAGTATATTCCATGGTTATAGATACTCAAGGTCTGTTTGCAGCCCAGAAACGCACATTTCCTATCATTGGCCGAAGTCTTTAGTTTTTTTGCCATGAATCCTCCTTTAAATAGAATTCCACACAAAAAAAGCCGCAAAGGTTAGTTATCTTCCTTTGCAGCTTAAAGAGTCTCTAATCTTTTGCGTTTTTATCATTGTACCACATTATTGGGCTTTGTCAAACAATCTTTTAATAAATAAAGTGACCAACCATTAGAACGCAGCTTCTCGTTTAGTAAAAAGGAGGAAAAATATCGTTTAAGGTACGACATGGAGCTTGGCTGTTAATGCCGCATTTCTACCGCAGGCCATATAAATGATTAAGGATGAGTGGTGATTGATTATTTGTTACTTCGGTAGATTTCTGCCATTCGACCGCTCTCAGTGAGAAAGTCAAGCCCGGCGGGGTAAAAAATTTTTGTTTTTTTTGGATTTTATAATCAACATTTCAGCCGTGGCAAACGGCAATAAGGTGAGACGTGAATCGCTGCAACGACTTGCAGGAACAGATGATTATATGTGTTTATGAGTGTGCGGCGGGTAATGGCGGCGTATTATATGAAATTCGGTATTATTTTGTTTTAAGCATAATGGATTAAAGAATTAAAGAGAAACCGGACACAAAACAAATTACATGAAAGGAGAGAACAGCAATGAGAACCAAGATCATACTTATATTTGCAGTTGCAGCAGTCACATTTTTTTCCGGTTGCTGCCTTAGGTTTACCGATCTGACGGCCGGTACGAGGTACAATGTTGGCGATACGATAACAACATCAAGAACGGACATACAAGTCGAACAATTCCAGTGGGGAAACGATGTCTGGACATCCGACGGCAGAGCTGAAGTTGATACGAGGAATTATTCCCGAGGTTCAGGTAAGGATCTGAATTCGAATAATGCCAACCTTCGCTTCATGTTTTCTTACCCTCTCGACAAGATTACTCTGAATTTCGGTGAGCTTGGCGGTAACAATAATATTAAGGTAAACGACGAATTCCAAAATGTGCAAGACCTTATCAGTTTGAACAGTACTACGGTCGGAGGGGTCCAAGTGACGGTCAACGCGGTTCAGCAAGGAAACAACTGGTATGGCAGGATGATCCTTGAAGGAAACATCAATAATTTCTCGATCGGAGGCCAAGAACTTTATCTGGACGACGTTTGCCCCTGTAAATAGACGTTAGCAGTGAATGGACTTACTTTCTTCGATTCGTAAACGCTGCTGGAATGATACATTCTTAAAGCGTGAATCGTGAGGCGTTTGTATTTTGGTTACTTTAAGCGGGTGTTAAGGAGCGGAGGGGAAATGAAATATATCTAAAAAAACAATTTTTGTTTATACTCAAATCGGCGACAGCGGCGTCTTATATTGCAAGGACATCCTTTTGTGATTGCCTGATCAGAATGCTTTAAGATAAGGTGGTGCGAAACATCGCATCCTACATAGTATTCACCGGTGACATTTTACAAACTTTTTACCTGACTTATAGTGACATCGGTTATATGCTCGTGTTAGCCTCGTTTTAGCCTCGGAAATCAGCAATAAATGTAAAAATAAGTTGAAGTAAATTTGCGGGCCTTCAAACGCACAGAATAGTGGTTTCCGTTCTATGGCGGACAGGTAAATATCAACAACTTTTTTAGAGGAGTCAACAATGAGGCGTAAATCAATTCTTTTATCGGCAACAGCAATAATGGTGATTTTGGCGTTTTGCGGGCCAGCATGGGCGTTTAGTGGAAGCGGCTCGGGAACGCAAGCGTATCCCTACGTGATTACAACTGTCCATCAGCTTCAGGAGATGCAGGATGAGCTGAATGCATACTATGTCTTAGGCAACGATATAGACGCATCCGAGACAGTTAACTGGGATGGAGGCGCAGGCTTTGTTCCAGTTGGTACATGGACAGGAGATTCCAACGATGCATTCAGCGGTATATTCGATGGCATGGGTCATTCCATACAGAGTCTGCATATCAACAGGATTGATGGCGGATATCAAGGCTTATTTGGATGTTTATGTAGGGGAACAGTTCAAGACGTACATTTGAGAAACGCAAAAATTACGGCTGATTTAAAAAGTGGTACTTTAGCAGGTAAAGCACATTCAGAATCAATTATCACCAAATGCTCTGCAACAGGAACTGTTACCTTAAAGGCCGGGACGTCTGCTTCCAAGTCAGGCGGACTCATTGGCAGTGTAACCGGTGGTTCTCAGGTACAGGAATGCTTTTCAGGTGTCAACGTCAATGCCGGCAGCAGGAAGCAAGTGGGGGCAGTGATAGGGTATCTTGCAGGAAGAACTCACTATACACTTTTAACTAATTCGTATTCTTATGGAACTGTAACAGGAGGAGGCTCAAAACAAGGCAATCTTGTTGGTGATGCCGACGGTTCTTATGTAGACAGGTGCTACTCATGCGGGTATGGAAAAGCTTTGATCGGCTTTAATTGGGCAAATCCTGTTATCACAAACAGCTATTGGGACAATGACAATGGGGCCTCATCAAGCCGCTATGGGGGAACGCCCAAGAGTACCGCGGAGATGCTGCAGCAGACTACTTTTGTGGATTGGGATTTTGACAAGGTCTGGGATATAGATGAGGGACAAAGTTATCCTTACTTCAAGGAACCAAGAGAACTGATTGGCCTTTAGACTTCCGGGCCGGAAGAGGTCGCCCCATAGTCTGTAACGGGCGTATCGGAAATTGAGGGGATTAATCTTTTTGGCCTTTACGAGAAGTTTGTCAACAATGGCGTATCCGCGGCGTTTATTACGTGTAAAGGCCCATAAGGTGTCGCCCATGTCAAGGCGAAGAAATCCTAAATTCTAAGCACTAAGTTCTAAACAAATTCAAATTACCGAAATTCCAATTTTCAAAACGAGATTCTTCGCTCCGCTCAGTCAGGCAGGTTTACCTTTAACAAACAACGAGTATGGAAATAGAAAGTGACGACTTTAGACCAGGACTTGACAGGCCTTCGACCTCCTCGCAATGATGGTTATTTTAGCATTTCTACCGTAGGCCGCGATTCGCATCGTACAGTGTCACGCAGGCATGCAAGTGCCGAAGCGAAAAAAGACAATGCGAACCGAAGGTAGAAATGCGTAGATACGTGGCGGAAACGGTGCTTTTTGTGGTAAAAAATGTGCAAAAGGCCAAAAATGGCTTTTTTCGCTTTACCCCGTGAAATATATGTAAAACTGCCTCGGAAATGAAATTTCTTGACCGTTCAAAATAAATTTGTTTAGATTATTGACATCGTAACGAAAAAGTTATATTTTTTAATAGTTATGTGGGAAATGTCGGTTAAGAGATTAGGCATTTAATAAGAGTATTTGCCACGCGTATAATCGACATATCTTTCTTCAAAGTGGGTCAAGTATTGCGAGTTTTAACCGAATTTGGTTAACGCAAAGATAGCAATGCTGAAGCTGTCTTTAGCTTAATTAATGGGAGATTTTAATCATGGCTGAAAATGCTGATGAACATATTTTGGTTTTAACCGGATTCTCGGATCAGCCTGAGGCAGGGCGAGTCGAACGGGGATTTACCGATAGAGTGCTCAAGAGAGGTGTTAGTGCCGTGAGTGTTTCTGCTCTCAAGGAGAATATGCAAGCGTTTTTCCGCCAGCTACGGGAAATCGTTGGTCCCGGAAAAGAGATGATCGGCGCATTTGAGCTTTCACAAATCGAAGTTACCGCCCAGGTTACGGGAGAGGGCAAGGTCTGCCTTTTGGGTACCGGGGCAAAGGTTGAAGTTCAGGGTGGTATCAAATTCGTACTGAACCGAACTCAGCAATAGCGAAGTGTCATCATGCAGTATCACAATTTCGATATCTGGATCGATGAAAAAGACAAAGCGAGCTTAGAGTACCATCTCCGTGCAGAAACTAAGACTTACGACAGTGCCCCCGGGCTTTTGCGTTTAGATCCCGCCTCAACTGAAGTGACCAATGCTCTGGAGAAATTTGCCCAGCGCGATACCGACAGTCAATTCCTGACGGCAGCAGGGACTTTACTTTACAGGGCTATCTTCCAGATAGAGGACAGCCGAATTTACGATCTGTTTCAGCAGTGCCTGGGCAAATATCTGCCGACAGCTAACGATGGTATTCGTCTTCGCCTGCGAATTGAAGCACCCGAGATTGCGGCGTTACCCTGGGAATTTTTATATTTGCCGGGCAAAGGCATGTTTCTCGGCACCTGGATTAACACACCGCTTGTTCGCTATCTGGATGTAGGCAGGGCTGTGCCCAAGCTGGAAATGTCGCCACCAGTTCAGATGCTGGTCGTAATCCCGGACAATCCGGATCTTGACGCCGATGAGGAGAAGAAATCTCTGCTCGGCGCGCTGAAGGGGATGCAGAGCCACGTCAATCCGATGATCCTGGAAGGAAACGTCACGCTGGATAGAGTAGAAGAAGCACTTTACGAAAATGATTTCCACATCTTTCACTTCATTGGCCATGGGGACTTTGACGGAGATCAAGGAGTGCTCCTGTTTACTGAAGAGACAGTGAACGATGAGCAACTGGGCCAGCTCTTCCAGAACCTTGAGCATATGAAGCTTGTTGTCCTGAACGCCTGTAAAGGAGCTCAAGTTTCATCAAGCAAACCTTTCCTGGGAATCGCACCACAGTTGGTCAAAAAAGGGATCCCTGCGGTTGTTGCCATGCAATATTCTATATACGATGACGTTGCTGTACATTTCTCCCGGCGATTTTATCAGTCGCTGTTTAAGGGCAAGTTCAGGGGCAAGGTAGACTTGGCACTGACGCAAGCTCGGAGTAGCCTGCGAATGAAGTATCCTGAGGAACGAGCCTTCGGAGCGCCCGTTCTCTTTTTGCGTTCACCTGAAGGCGTGCTTTTTCATCGGTCTCTACCCCGGACAATCCTTGGTATCCTTAAGAAAATCCCGCACCTTTTGGCGACGACGAGCGAGGCGCACAGATTAGAAGACGCAGCCCATACGTACATTTATAATAAAAGTGTCATCGAAGACTCTGATATTGATGCTCAGACCAAGACATCTCGAATCCAAGAAGCTGAAGAGAAAATCAAACAGATTTATAAACTTCTTAAATATCAGTCTTTGGCAGCGGCGGCTGTGGTTGCCTTTATCATTTTCTGTATGTCCTGGGTGAACCTCTTTGACCTTGCCCACCTGGATACGGCAATGGAAAGCTACACCATGGCGCTGGGTGACCGGTTCGCGCACAAGCAATTTACCGATAATATTGTGATGATCCCCATCGACGATAAGGTAGAGGAACAATTTCGTGATGAGTTAGGCGAGTTAGGCGTGTCCTGGCGCAGAGATTATGCGAAGTTGACGACTAAGCTTTTCAAGGCCGGGGCAAAAGTCATCGTTTTCGACATGTATTTCGAGAGTGATAATCCTGAACACGACGACGAGTTTAGCCAAGCTATCGCTCAGGCTCGTCAACAGGGTACTTCCGTGGTCATTGGTGTTAATGAGTATGACGAAAGGGAGCCGGTTCTTGCGGAGGAACTCAAGGACGCTGCAAGTGGGTGGGGCGCTGTGCATATTGGCAAACGGGGATATGCGAAATTAGTCCCTCTGATAATCCAGAAAGCTCAGGCGGAGGAGCCGGTAATTGGTTTGGCCCTGCGAGCCTTCGCCGCTTATCACGGCGCCGATAAAGTGGATGTCGTGGAATTCGATCCAAACCAGACTCAAGCCCGTGTTCGATTTGACTCCGGAGAGCCCGAGACAATGAGCCTCCGTTTTTTCGAGTCGGACAAGATACATAAAGACCGTGCTTCAGAGCCCAACGACCTTTTTGATGTAGGTGATGTATTGGCTAATATGGTGATCGATAGAACCCCCCTATCCATAATTAGGGATGAGTCTCGACGGCACTCTTACATGGAAATACTGGAGCATTCCGAGCCTGTAACGCTTACACAGTTCCGGGACAAGATTGTGATAGTTGGTGCCGCCATTGAACGTTTAGGAGATTTCCATGGCGACCGCTGGGGATTTGAGGTACACGCCGATGCGATCAATACTTTGTTCAGCGGCATGGCTATACGGTCGGTTGCACCCGGTGAACAGTTCGTCTTGATGGTGATCCTGGGTGTCCTCGGAGCAACAATCAGGGCTCGCACGAGACATGTATCCAGACGATTAGGTATTTCACTGCTCGTTATTGTTCTGTTTGTATATTTTGCAGGTACCATTTATTTGTACACTGAATATCGGCTTTTGCTAAATACCGTTTACCACGCCGTTTCACTTTTTCTAACGTATTGGGTTGTTGGTAAACTTGAAAGGAGGTATTTCCAATGAGAACGTCAATCACTAATATCGCGAGGATGTTTGGGTGGTTGAAAGGTAGTATCAGGATCTGGCTGATGTATGTAATTGTTTGTGCATTGGGGCTTTGTCAATTCGGCTGCAGTTATGCGCAACTTGAGCGTGCCACTATCAACGATCAACTGGTTCGTAAAGGGGAATCTCTGGAGATCGAGGTCACGCGAGAGGGTGAGCTGATAACGCCTGAGTTGGGGATGGCCCTTCAAAAAGGGGATGACATTAAGACCCCCGCGGGAGTAACAGCCCTCATTAAATTCAGTGACGGTTCAGAGATCATTATGATGCCGGAGACCCACATTACAATTGAAAGTATACGTCTCTGGTTTGGGAAAATCATTGCAAGTGTAAAAGGTAGGTTTAAGGCTAAAACAGAATATGTGACTGCTGGAGTTAGAAGTACATTGTTTCTTATGTCCGTTGATAAGAATATCCAATCAACCTTGACGATGATTGAGGGCAGCGTAGTTCTGACATCAAATGAAAATCGCTGGCATTCGATACCTCTGCAATCGGGCCGTGAGGCAATAATTTTGAGCAGCCAAAAGCCCGAAATTAAAACAATACCCCGAGAAGAGTACAACAAAATTCTCAAGACCATCAATGAAGCGAAACAATCACTAAAGGGAACGAGTGCTCTTTTACTTGTCCCAAAAGTCATAGGTCTCTCTTTCTTTTCTCCCGAAGAGAATGATGTAGATTATGTTCTTGCCTCTGCCGGATTTCGAATTGGTAATGTAACAAGAACCATAGAGGGGGACAGCCCCATCGATACGGTGGTGCGTCAACGGCCCGAATATGGAAAAGGCCTACATCGCGGCGGATCTGTGGATATTTGGGTCCGGGCCAGGGCCGTAGAAGTCCCTAATGTGATGGGTCAGCATCGTAACGAGGCAATGACTGTAATTCGAAGAGCCAGGCTTAGCGTACACGGAGATGTAAAAGAGACAATAACAGGTAAATATGATACGGGAGTAGTGAATGCCCAGTCTCCCAATGCGGGGCAGCGCGTAGCGGAAGGAACTGCCGTCAGACTCACGGTGGAGGCTGAATCTATAGTGGTTCCTGATGTAATAGGTAAATCAGTTGAGCAAGCCGAAACGTTAATCAGGGAAAGAAGGCTCAAAGTACGCACGATGGCCCTGGGACCGAAGCTGGGATTAAAGAACCCCCAGGTTATGAAACAAAACCCGACACCGGGGAATCGTGTGAAGCCAGGAACTACGGTGACACTTCATTTCGCCACTCCCGGCGTACAAGTTCCGAACCTCATAGGACAAAATGAAAGAGAGGCGACGAGTTTATTGAGACAGAGGAACTTAGGGGTGGGCTATATCTCAAGGGAATATAATAATAAGTATCCGTCTTATGTCGTGATGCGTCAATCTCCAGCGGCGGGACAGGTTGTAAACTCCGGCTCAACTGTCGCTCTAACGGTTTCAAGAGGACGGCTCAAAACGCAGGTGCCGGTCCTCATAGGAAAATCGGAACAAGAAGCACGGAAATTATTGGAAGGAGCGAAATTACAGGTGGGCTTTGTCTCTAGACAAGAGAGTGGAGAGCCTGTTGGCGTTGTGATATATCAAAAACCAGCGGCCGGGCAAGATGTAGAACCAGGCACAAAGGTCGATTTCACGGTTTCGAGAGGAATCATATGAAAACGCCTTTGTAAATGATTGGAAATAAACGCGTGTTGCCAGTGGGATAATACTTTTCAACAACGGCGCCCCCGCGGGGAGACCGGAGCTAAATACGCTCAAAGCATTGCGTCGAGATGGATGTTTGGATTTCCGCCTGCGCGGGAATAACGTTCCATAGGAAGGTAAAAGGCAATAGGGAAAAAGTTCAGCATTTCTACCGTAGGCCGCGATGATATGCCTTAGAGGCACGTAGGTATGTACATGCCGGAGTGAGTCAAGAAAATGCGAACCGAAGGTAGAAATGCGAAAAGTGAAAGCAGAATTAAGAATGCAGAATTTCGAATTATTGATATTCTTAAGTGCCTTATAGGGCGTGTTGCCGAAAGTGGGCATGGTTTATATTTGTGTTAGTCTTTAATTAAGATTCTGCAACTTCTGCAATGTCGGGGGTCTGCTCTTTAGTAACCGCCTATTCGATCATATGCTGTGCATCTGATTAGTAATCGGCGCCAGAGAACACTAATGCCTCCTGAGACAGAATCTATTGCACTAATCACCCCTTTCAGGCTGACGTCGTCACAGCCGTATCGCATCAGTTTACGCAAATTCTGGATCGCCGTATCCAACGTCAATTATAAATTCCCCATAACAACAGTTATTTTTACCGTTCTTTCATAAGCATTTCTTTATATATTAACTCCTTCTGGGATGCCCCCTATAGTGGGCAAAAATTTTGGACTTTATTTACACTTATTTATCCTTTTCCTGGCCTGCTCCGCCCGATAGCTCGGCACATTCGGCGTAATACTCACGGAACATAGTAAGGTGCAGTTCCTTTAGTAGCTTTATCAACTGCCTCTGTAAATTCTTTTTCATACCGCCAACGCCTCCTCATATTTCAGCAATTGGTCGTATACTGTAAGATCCACCGCCTGGACATTCACCTCGGCAATAGAGGGTGGCCGTTGCCTGGATGTAACCATCTGCAGCACGATTTCAAAGTTAACCTCATCTGCCTGATTGATCAAAAACCGCAGGATATCATTGACTAAAGTCTCGCTGTCTTTGGCGGCCAGCTCCAGGATTTCGAGATACTGCTTATTGGCCCGCCTGGGGCTATACTGATTCCGCAAAAGATCATTTCGCCATTTGCCATAAACTAAAACATACCTACCTTTAAATATCCTCCGCACTTTTCTCGGCTGAATGCCCTTTTCTGTCAATTGCCTGGCAATGGCTCGAAAAGCGAGAACCGCCTTGCGTAGCTCAATCATACGTTTAATCGCTCTTTGCTCATCAAAGTTAATTTTCAGCTTTTTCGGATCTTTGGGATCCTTCTTCATGCCGTATGGTGGCAGAAAGCTCATACGTCTACGCGCTCGTTGGTGCCTAAGCATTGCCTCCGAAGTCCTCTCTGAAACAAGTTCACGCTCCAATTTTGCAGTCAGTGGGGTATCCCCTTCAGAAGAACCGTATTACCTAAAGGCCGCCGGTTTTCTTGGTACAACGTTCAACTTGTCGTATTGAAATCCGCTATCCAAAGGCTTGTACTCTCCGACATATTCAACACTACTGGCAGCTGAAATCTGCCGTTCCATTTTAAGACACCAGTAGGCGGCGTTGATCGTGATGCGGCGCAGCCCGGCACTCTGGTAGTCTTTGGCGCTTCCCATCGTGACGTGGAATACGCGGGCTATTTTTCCAGTAGAGCCGGTCCAGGTTTTCGTCCAGGCAACCGGTAGCGGTTCCTTCTCTTTGTTGACTTCATCATCGTAGTTGCGGCCCAGCAGAGGCTGTCCGTAGACCAAGGGCCGGCATTGAGCCGGCAGACTCTTGCCCTTTGGGTAGGTCCGATACACATCGGAAGGCCCCCAGATATCTTTGACACCTCGGAGGATGGGATGGTCCTTCGCCTCTTCGACGATGATGCCTCGGGTCGAATCCGCATGCCAATTGCCGTGATGACCTCGGAAAGAGCCTCCCAGAACATCATCGCCAAAACGCACTTGTTTTCCTTCGATCTCGTACGGGAAATTCTGCAAAAAGCCGTGATTGGCCGTGCGTATGCCGATGATCGGCTTTCCCGAATCAAGATAGTCGACGACGTGCTTGATCTGTTCGTCCGGCAGCGTGATCAATCGGCTGAACAGAATCATCAGATCGGCCTTCTGAAGATATTCCAAGCCCGGTATGTTGTGAATCACGTTCTTGTCTTCCCAACGTATCTTGATCGTGGGGTCGACCTCGCCTTTGTCGTTCACGGAAAAAAGAACGGTGCAATCAAAGCCGTGCCTTTTGGCAAGTATCCCGGCCAGCATTGGCATCGATTGCTCGCTGCGGTATTCTTGATCGGCAGCGATGAGGACGATGTGCTTGCCGCTGCCGGGGCCATCCGCCGCACCTTGGTAGGTCAACCAGAGAGGGCTCTGGGGCACGGGGTGCGAAGCTGCGGCATATGGAATTGTCGAAGTGATGAGAATGATCGTCAAAAAACCGTTCCAGATACTGAATGCGACTTTCTTTTTCGGTTTGCATGCCATGTTAGCCACCTTGATTTCCCTTCTGAATATTGCCCCTCACGTGGATGTGTCTATTCACACTGTTTACGTTATTATCCTGGATCCTTTCCTATTTGCTGAGCCGCCGCCGTCAGGCCAACCGTCCGAATTGTCGTTGTCTTACTAATGTCTACATGGGAGAATCGACCGCTTCAAATGCGTGCCGGCCGAGGCGATTACACATATTCCCAGTTCTTCAGCCACTTGTATTTCTCTGGCAGGTTGGCCCAAGCCCGGTCTGTTGCACGATCCAACTCGGCCTTTTCTTTTTTATCGAGTTGCCGCCGTTCCTTTACGGCCAACGCCATGTTATCGACCTGCTGGACCGTTATCAGGCCAGGGATCGGTGCGGTGATGACGGGGTTGCAGAGGATGTAGCGGATGGCAAGCCGAGCAATCCGGTTGTCGGCTTCGGCGTGCGGGCTGTCAGGGCTGCTGTCGCCCTTAAATAGCGAGTTGCTGGCAAACGGCTTGATGCCGAACCAGCCCACATCGTGTTTTTTCATCGATGCCCACAGCCCGCTCTGGTCGGTGACGACTTTGGTCTTGGCTGTATAGGGCGTGCAGATAACTTCGAGTTGGTCGGGGTATTTTTCGATGAGCATTTTGATGTGCGGGCGGTCGTGCGAAGAGATCCCGGTAAAACGGGCAAGTCCCTTCTTCTTGGCCCAGTCCAATGCCTTGATCAACTCTTCGATTGTTTCGTCGTCGTGTCGGCTGCTCTTTTCGTGGCATGTGATTCGCCAAAGGTCGACGTATTCCTGTTTGGCAGTCTTTAGGCCGTTCTCGAATCCCTGCTTGAGTTTTTCGAAGGTTCGCCATTCGGGATAGCGGACTTCGGTATGGCCCCAAGAGTATCCGAGGAACATTTTTTCGCGGCGGCCTTTGAGCGCCCGGCTGTAAGCGATCACCTCGTTGCTCCAACAGGCGTCGATGTAATTGATGCCGTGGTCGATGCAGCGGCTGACCACCTCGTGGCGGTTTTTATCGAATTCGGGATCGCCGTCACCCCAAGAGAGCCAACCGCGGCCCCCGGGCTTGTTGGGAAGCACCTTGTCGATCCGTTTCCAATGTCCTCCCAGGCAGACCGCCGAAATCATCATGTCGGTCTTGCCGCAACGGCGATATTCCATCTCGCTGTTGTAGCTGGGAATCTTGCTGGTGTCCTCACCGGTCGGATTTCCAGCGTGGACGGTCTTGGTCGGCATCAGTCCAAACACCAATCCCGTTGCTGCCAGTGCACTATCGCGTACAAATTCTCGACGGGTCAGGTTATCTCTTGCCATTTGTATTCTCCTGGTTACTGATAGTAATTTGGATTTTTCAACCATAGAAATGAGTTTACCCATAATCAAAAGGCAGATCAAGGGAAAAACAGCTCCTGGAGCGCCATATCGGTCCTGGATCTGTTGCATGTCAATGATAAAGGGCTTATTCAGGCCAATTCAACTCGTGGATAACATGCTCTTGTAGCTAAGGATTTTTTAATATATCCCTTGATAAAGGCGTTTCTCACGTTGAAAATATTGACTAATCTAACAAAAAATAAATTGTCCGCCTGCTAATTTGGAATTTACACCCTTAAAAGGATTTTACAAGGAAAAAACAGACCAAAATGTGCAAAATTAGGTCAGTCTATATACGCTGGTCATTCTATCCAAACCAACTCAGATGTCAATTTATTGTTTCACCGGTGAGGTGTTAATCATCAATAGCAAGTGCTGTTCCAGCGTTTTCGAGTTCTGCGATACGCTCTTTTATATCCTCTACGGTCAATACCACTTCGTCACCTCGTTCAATCTTATGGTCAAATTCCTGTTTATCGCTCCACCCGAAGTTCTTTAAGGCAAATATTGCTCCTGAAGGATTGTTTTCCACAAGACGTTCTTCGCAATAAACCTCAACTCTTAATTTTGCCCTTTTTATAGCGTCAAAAAACTCTTCAGAGTACCCCTCGTAGTTTATTAGGGATTGCCTGCTACTAAAACCCAAATGTAGCGCAAGACCTGTAACAGTATACTTTTCGGTTGATTCAAAGTAGTGGTCTATTGCAGCTTGTAGTTGTTTTACAGCTTGATATTTCCGAGGTCTCCCCCCGGATATTTCTTTGGTTCAGCTATTTGTATCATTGCCATTTACTTTATCTCCATCTATCTGTTCCGACACTTTTATAGATCGGTCTTGCCAATGTTTGAACACAGGTGCGTGACAAAATGCGTGACAAGCATGTACGTCAGGCCTTCGGCTGGTCTTCGCCTGTGCTTCGGTCAGCGTCATAAGTCTTTTTTTAACAATCATTAATCATTTATCCACAAGTACTTACAAAAGCCCTCGTCGGATTCAATGTTCTATTCTTGGGTATAATATTGTTTTTGTAAGATCCAAAGAGATAGTTCGATGTCGTTCTCTGGACCAAGGCCTCCCGGTGAATTAACCTGCTACGACCATACGGTCGTAACGCACGTACTCCATGGCCAGTCTGGTCTACCGGGATAGACGGTGAAAGTGAAACAACACTTAGTCGTGCGCTACTTAGTGCGAAATTGCATACATAATAATATTGATCCCCATTTGAACTGCTTTTTCGTAACTCTCTCTCCCGAACTCATTGCCATCTCTATCACACCAGCCGCAGTGAATATCGGTTGAGCTAAGAAAAATAGCAAGACGGTCACCGATAAAAACCCCTCTGGCGCCGTGATTCTGTCCATGCATATATGGAAGAACACTTCGCTGTCCTGGTCTTTTGGGGCGAGGACTCGGAAGCCTTCGAGGCTTCTTGAACTGTGATTGTGGCAGGCCGGTGTCGCCAAGGTCATATACATTGTGGAATACTTCGTGTTCCCTCGGTATCTTCTGTACAGCCCCGGTTCCAAAAACTTCTTCGAGTATTTTATAGGCACTTTTATAAAAGAAATCACCGCCGCTACCAACTACGCAGTCATCCATCAACAGGAAACCACCACGTATGATATATTCTTTCAGGTTTCTTTTTTGTTCCGCATTGAACTCAAAATGGTTTTCGCCGGTCATAAAAAGGAAAGGATAGTTTTTCAGTTTTTCCGTCTGGTCAAAAGTTACTATGGCGTTAAGCTGTCCTTCAGATGCGTATTGTGGTTGCCAGTTAGTTGTACCCTTTATGGGTTTGACTTTGCAGCGAATTATCGAAGCAAGCTCTTGGAGTAGATTTGCATCGCCGCCCGGTCTGGTATTCCACTTATCAACTTCTTTCTTTTCATGAGCAAATTTGACCCTTGTCAATATAAAATCATACTTGTCAAATTCATCTTCGTTCTTAACATTCGCGGCACACAGAGTTGAAGCCAGTGGGCTCGATGCAAGGGCAGCTGAGGCAATAGCAGAGCCTGCTGTCTTGAGGAAATGTCTTCTATCGACTATCTTCTGTTTTGCCGCCATAGTTGCTCTTTTAGAATTACTCACTGAGAAAGAATTTCGACGCAGTCCGGCCATCTTTTCCATCGATTTCAAATCTCCACGGGTGCCGGCTTGGTATTCCATCCTGGTTATCTTCCAGCACAGGTGTTTCGGTTTTGAGCAGCTGCCGCTGCCGATAAAAGTTATCCAGATGCTGCGAAGTAGAAGTAAAGGCTTCCAAAAGCGATACTCTGCCATCGGCATCGATATCGTTTTCTCTATCGACCAATGCGGGTATGAAATACCTGCTGAATTGTGTGCTGTACCGTTGCTCGCTCGTACAGGCACAGACGATGATCCGTCCAGGACAAGTCATGGCTTTTGCAGCCAATCCCGCCGCCGGACAATCCAGCACGATTAAAGTCGAAGAAGCAGAGATCTTATTCAGCCATTCGGCCAACTTTTCATGTGTTATATCCTCACCCGGTAGATTGAAGCGCAGCTTGTCGGTTACAACATTTGCCTGGCCGAGATAGTAGAATATAAATCTGTCCTGTGGCTTGATTGAGCGTGCGAGGGTATCGATTGTTTTCTTCAGGTTTTCAGCAGTCGGGATTTGTGAAGTTTTATCGGCTGATGAACTCTTAACCATTAAGATGCTAAGTTGGCCAGCTTCTATCTTTACGCTATCGAGGAAGAAGTTGCGCAGGTCGCTGACAGATTTGTCTTTTTCCAAACGCTCATTCGGGTCTTTGTTTATCCCGCTCACAACCAGCACGTATGTTTTTTTACTTCTGACAGGCACTGTTGTCTTTTCGCTGTCAGTTGCCTCGGCTGCTGGTAATTCATTTACAGAAATCAACAAAGTTAGAAATATTATACCTATCATATCAGCCTCTTTTAAATTTCAGACAAGACCAATCGCTCGTCTTACGAACCAGCAAATGCTAAGCAGAAGGCACGACAACCCGAGCAGCCACCACCTCGGCCAGGCACTTGTCATATAAGTTGAACTGCCAACGCACCTCGTCGCTTTGAAAAGCCCGGCAACGCTTTCGTCCATGCTGTCGATATCAAAGTAGCGGGCGCCGATTTGCTGTCCAAGGGATTGGAGGAATCTGCTGTCCAGTTCAGTATTATCCATCTCGTTTCGAGAAGGTGGCAGATTCACAGCGATGGTTTTCTCGCCGAGGAATCTACCGTTAAGCTCGGCCTGTACAGTCGCAATTATCGCCTTGCCTTCGATGTTCTCAGTTTCGGCAACATAATACCCCCTCCCGATTTGGTTCATAATCAGCACCTGGTCCGCAACACTTAACAACACGTTAGCGGCGGCAACCGGTTCAAAGTATTTATCACATACATACGCGTGAAACTCCACCTTATCTGTCCGGTCGTCGACCCTCTGGGCGAACAACTCAATAGTCGAACCAATACCGGTTATCCTGCCAACATATGCAGTTAACCCGGACATAAATTCCTGCAGCAATCCACCATTATTGTTCTCGTGGTACCATCTAAATAAATTCGCAGCATTCAAGAGGCAGACCCTTCCACGGCCGACACGATGAACAACCGCTATCGGGTGATTTTTAGCCATGGCCAACACGGTGGCGGCGGGTTTTTTATCGATTTTTCGATAGTATGGTGCAACCAGCTGGCCTTGGTTCCTCAAATTCTCAGGGCTGGTTACTTTGCTGTCAATCCCCTCAAGTGTCAGCTCAATTTTGCCCTTGTCTCTGGAGTAGTTCCTGGCAGTATCTGCGCCCACAAGCACCGGCATGAGAGCCTTTATTTTTTCATTTCTCCATCTTACCGGTCCGTATTCATCTCTTCCAGGCAACAAAATAAGCCCGCCGCCTCTTTCGACAACAAATCTATAGATTCCCTCGACTTGGGCATTAGGCAGCTTGTCCGGCGCGCAAGGGCCGAGGATTATTACGTCGTAATTGAACTCGTTTAGTTCGGTCGGCAGTTTGACATACCCGCACATACTTCTTGCTTTCTTCGACAATGCGTTTTCCGTAATCATATCCAGCGCCAAATCAAGGTGAATCTTGCTGTCTCTTGCTAAAGCCTGGCGGATCTTGCCAACGTCGAAATTCGCAATTTCCGAGTAGAAAAGAACCCTAAGCCTTTCCTGCTCAACTACTTCAATCATTGTATTGCGTACATTGTTTGACAAATTGATTTCATGTTCAAGCGGCTTTGCCCGTGCAGTGAGAGTATGTCCCCCGAGCCGGTCGGCGCCGATGACGAAGTTCACTTTTTCACTCCCGGCTGCCAAACGCAGAGATAGCCTTCTGCGCTCACCTTGCGACAATGTATCCGTGAACAACTGTTTCGAAGCTATGACGTGGCCATCTTTAAGCAGTTCGATAACCACAGATTCACTTTGCAGATTTCGACCGGCAACAACAACCTCCACATTGTACGCCGTATCAATAGTAACTCGGGCCGGTGTACTTACTGACTTTATCGCTACGTCTGTTTGTGGAACCTTTGAGCCGACACCGGTCAGAATGACTTGAAAATCCTTGTTCGCAAGAGATGTATATCTTCGGACATTCTTATCGTCGGCCTGGCCATCCGTAAAGACGACAGCTCCAATGACTCGCGACTTAGGGCTGGGCCCGGTTTTGTCAGGATTTTCCTGTCCCAGGGGATTCGATTGGCTCATTTTCTTATCATAACTTGGCGTTGTCAGGGTGCCAAATTTGCCCAGCAATTCCAGAACACTATGCATATTCGTTTGTGAACCCCAGCGTCGCAGTAGGGAGGCTGAACCGCTGTGGTAAGCTTTGCGGTCAAATCCGAAGATTTTATAGTCAGGCCGTTCAGGATTCAAGGGCCGGAATCTCTTTTTGAATACTTCAAGCGATTTGTCCAAGCGTGTCATATCCCGGTCTTCGATGAGAGACATGCTCTCACTGGTGTCAAATAGAACCAACACCGAGTTTCTTGCAAGTGTCTCTTTCTGGCCGAGGTATGAGGGATTCCACAATATCAGGAGCAATATAACGACAGCGATATATTGCAGCAGGGCCAGGATCAGCCTGTATGTTTTAGATTTTACATTTTGCAGCTTCCAGCTCCTAAAGGCAAGGGCGATCAATACACCGAGGATTGTTAAAAGCAAGACTGCAACAAGATGTCCCGGATAGTCGATGAAAATCATTTTTGCACCGGTTTCTGGTTAAACTTGGCGGTGGTTTCAAAAAACTCATTTTCAAATTCATAGAATGTTATATCGGAAGGCTCTCGCTCAATTAATGGTCCGGCTTGTTTCTTGGCATTTATGGCAATGGACCAGAATTCCCGTGCCATCGCCCTTGCCGCCTCTCTCAGAGCTGCCGGGCTTCGGGTGAGAACTAATCCCCTGGTCACATTATCTTTTTTGCCGCTCCTGTTTACTGTTGTCCATTGTGGTGTCGGCATCTGCTCAAGCAAGTGCTTGGCTGCTTCGAGCCGGGCCAGCATCAGTTCACGCTCCATTGGTGTGACAGATTCATCGAGACTGGCGGCGTCCTCGGCTAACTTTTTGGCCATTTCCCGCGCCTTTTCTGCAGCGCTTTGCTTGTCATCCGACATGAGTTCAGCCTCAAGGGCCTTTGCGGTCAGGTCCAGCTCGTCTTTTACCGATTTTAGTGTTTCAACAGCATCAGCTGATTTCTGCCTGTTTAACTGCATCTCATAACGTGCTTTGGTCAGTTTCTTCTGACTTTGGCTCATTTTCTCGATAGCCTCATCAAGATGTTTTTGCACTTCGGCTCTTGCTTCGGCCTTGGCGTCATCGGGATTTTCGGGAATTTGCTTCAACTGCTCCTTTAACTGCAGGGTCTTTTCCTGCAGTGTGGCCTGTTTAGCCTGAAGCATCTTCAGCCTCTGTTCGAGACCAGTGATACCGGCCTTTCCAACAACTTTACTTTGGGCAGGTTGCCGGGTTTGCTCATGACCTTGCCCGTTTGTTGGGCTTTGACTACCAGTTCGACTGTTCCCTGATGCAGCTTTTGCCCCTGTAGCTTTTGCTCCTGTAGGTTTTGCCCCTGTAGCTTTTGTCCCTGTAGCTTTTGTCCCTGTAGCTTTTGCCCCTGTAGCTTTTGCCTCTGAAGCTTTTGCCTCTGAAGCTTTTGCCCCTGAAGCTTTTGCCTCTGCAGCTTTTGCCTCTGCAGCTTTTGCCCCTGTAGCGGCCTTCGACTGACCGTTCGAAGTTTGCTTTGCGGACTTCTGTTTTTGCATCTGCTCTTCAAGGAGATCTTCAAAAGCCTTCTTCAGGTCATGCTGGTCCTTCGCCACCTTTTCCACACCGTGCTGCATCTTTTTCAATTCGTCATCGATGCGCTCCTTCTCCATATCCTGAGGTCGGACGTTTTCCTGGAGCTTGATTTTTTCGGGCTCTTTTTTCTGAACACTTTTTCCGCTCTGCGGCGGATTCAATTCCATTTCCAACTCAACGATAAACTTGCGTAAGGCCAGATAAGCGTTCTTTTCCGGCGGTATCGCGGAGGTAGCATCATGCCCGGCCAGGTGCCGGCTTGCCTGTTCATAGTATTGCAGAATCTGATTAAGGACACTTCTGTCATGGCTGCTGAATTCCTGCTCAGGGTCATCACGTATGCCTGCAAGCTCTCGGGCACAATACTTAACATCCTCGTTTATCAGGTCCAGCTTTGAGATGTTGTCTTGAGTGAGCTGGGGCTGTTTTGTAATTGCCCAGGTTTTCTTGAGTATGGCCCGTGTATATTCCAGAATATCGAGCAGTTTGGTAACAGCCATTCCGGGTGCATTGCTTTTGGCGCCGGCCTTGGGATGCCATCGCTGGCGATAAGGTCTTATTTCGATGAAGTACATGCTGCTGGCGGCAGTTTGATTCTCTTGTGCGGGGGTGGTCTGGACGTCAGCAGCCTCAGCGAAGTACAGAATACTATCTCCTACGGTCAAGTCGAACTCTTCCAGCTCAAGTATGTAGGTGAAATGAATTTTCCTTGTCCGTTTTTCCAACGGGATATCGAGGTTTTGAATTTGTTGGTTGGGTATTTCAAGATGCATTTTTGCAGACTCGAGGCCGAAGTCGTCGGAGATCTCGAAGGTTACCGGCACGCTGGCGACATCAGTGGCCAGATAATCGCCGTTAGGTGAAATCAGTTTCAATTCAGGCGGCTTGTCGGTTTTTACCTTCACTTCAAGGTCACGTAAATCGCCGTTTGCCAGACCTTCCTCACTCACGAGGTCGAATTTAATGGAACCTGTTTTATCTACAACAAAGTCAAATTTAAACTGGTCCCTCCCATTGAGTTGGTAAGTGCTTGATTCGCCGTCCAATCCTGTAACTACCGCCTTCTGCAGGTTGGTGGTCTGCACATTCAGCGTTACTTTGCTGGATAGAATTACTTCAAGAATGTTGCCTTTGATCTGCTCTATATAAGGTTCGGACCGTTTTGTTCCCTGCCGTCCTGTCGGCAGCGTAACTTCTGCAGTTATATTCTTTATGGCAGGCGGCAGAGCAATCGTTATATCGTGCCAGTCGGTCGAGGCCGGCCCGGATTCAAATCTGTATCTTAGCTGCCCCGGCTGTGCAAAAGATTTAGAAGCTTGAAAATGTGGTATTGCCTGTTCATCAAAACTTGGTTTGAGCTGCAGTATTTCAACAGCTTTGTCCTTCAAAGGTGCTACCTCGTTAGTATCTTCAAAAGGAGCCAATACCAGATTTCCGGATTCCGGCAATCGACCTTTGATTCGGGCCCGAAACACAACCTGGGAATCAGGCTTAGTGACAATGTCCCCGCTAACGGATTCCAGACTTGTCACAAGAATCGGATCAATTGCAGCCAAAGGACGTGTGAGCCGCGTAAAATAAGTGTAGTTGTCCTTCACATAAAAACAAACAATACCCAGTCCAAACAGAATAATTGCAGCAAATACAAGGGCCCGCCACTTTTCAACGGTCGAATCAAACCTGAATTCTTCTGTGTTCCTGTCGGTCTGAAGCACAAGACATTCTGCAAGGTCTTTGGAATACGGATAGTCGTGTTTGTTCTCGTAATACTCGATGGCGGTGACAAGCTGCTGATTGAAACTATTTTTGCTTTCGATATAATTTGCTGTTTCGCTGCATGAGATGTGAACAATCAGCAGCCTCGCCAGGAAATACAGCAACAGAGCAATTCCGGTAACCAGCAAAGTAAAGCCTGTGATTCTCCCGCCCGTGCCGAAGTTCAGCCGATGGTCGAGCCAGACATAAACGCCGACATAGACGGAGACAAAAATCAGACATAGCGCGGCGATCTTTAGGACCACAAGTGCCATCAGCCATCGCCTGACTCTTCTTACCCGGGCAACAAGAATATTGAGTTTGTTTTCAATAGTTTTGTCCATAGTCAAACCAGGGTTTATCGTTCAAGTCTATTTGCTATCGCCGGCTCAGCCACAAGCAGCACAATTATTATCCACACAAAAATCTTCCAAATGGGTTTGTATGTCTTACGTCCAAGAATGTCCACGACGGCGGTACTGTGCATTTCGTCAGTCAGGAACGTTCTGTCAATGGCCTTAGCCAGCTCCGCGGCAATGGGCGGAGCCATATCCGTTTCGCCTTCCGGCAGATTGACTCCGGCATATTTCGTCGGTTCGGACAGCGTTTTCACCCATCCGATATCGCCGGGTTCCGAAACCAACAAAGAAGCCTGCGTCACGGCTAAGCGGTGTTTCTGGTTGTCACAGGTCTGAACCCAAACCTGCTTTTGCCCAGCCGATTTATCCTGCGTGTCATGAACAGGCAGTACCACAGGCTCACCGCGTGAGAAACAATACTCTCGAATCCGGTCATTTCGCCCCAGCAGATAGGAACAAAAAGCCAGCGAAGCATTTGATTTGGTCAATAAGCCGAGCGAATCATCAGCGCTTGTATTGACAAGGAGAGCAGTGCCGTTACCAAGAGCCCTGCAGTAAACAAAACCCGTTCCATTCTGCAATTTCCAAACACAGTTACTCTCGGAGTGCGGCCTGAGTTCCAGATACCCTGTCAAGAGTATTCTGTCAAACCTATAGTTTAAAAAGGATTTAGCGGTTGGGCTATCCATATCGAGCAACTTGTCGCCGTAGGGTCCAGGCTCTATATATACCGACCTGCGAATGCACTTCACCGGCAGTGCCGGCAGAACATTCTGCTGCCAAAGCTGCTCGGCAGCCTGGGACGAAGGCTCATCCGTCATAAAGAATATTATTTTACCACCTGCGTGAATAAAGCTTTTTATCTCAGCAGCTATCACGCCGAGTCTCTCAGCGATGGCTGGACAAAAAACTACGTCTGCCCAGTCCAAATCCGAAATACCAAAGGCGCCAATTGGAACCTGTTTGAGCTGAACCGTATGATATGAACTCATCTGTGATATTGTATTCAACGCCGCTTTCAACAGAAACGTCTGGCTGACATCTTTTTCTACCAGAATAACATGAACATCCTTTTGTCTTGGAACAGAAACTGCCAAGTAGAACGTATCATCTTCTCTAAGACCGTCACCGTCTGAAAGGCTCAGTTCCACCGGTATAAACAAATCCTGTTCGGCTACAGTGTCAACATCGATTCGGAGCTGACAGACCTTACGTATGTTTGCCGGCACGTTTAGCTTCAGCGGAGTTGATTCTGTTTCTGCAATCCTTGCTGTCAGAGTGCGATCTTGTTCGACTTGCCCATAATTGACGACAGTGACATTTAATATTAGTTGGCCGTTGATTACTTCGTTGGCATGTGCCTCTACTATTGCTATATTATTTATTGGCCACCTTGAAGAAATAAGCTTGTAGTCTATGTTATCGACAAAGGCGGGGGTGGCAGTGTCCTGGAATTGGCTCAGCGTCTTTGGCGTGAAATCACTCAGTACAAGAACCGAAACTTTGTCACCAGAACGCGCCCTGGACCTGGCAGCATTCACGGTCGAAAGAAACCAGTCAATGTCGATGCTGTCGGGTCTTGTTTTGAGGCTTGCAATTTTTGCCAGCGTCTGTTCCTTGTTCAACTCGGTGGTCCATTTATCTGAAGCCAAAGCGCAAATATTGAATGAACCGTTTTCATCAGCGGAGCGGACCCAATCGATCGCCGTGTCAATCAGGCTGCTGAGATAACTCCCGTTCCCATCCGAGTATGCCATTGATATTGAGTTATCCAGGCCGAGGTAATATAGAGACTTTGTTTCCTGTGGTTTCGTCTTGATGTGTAATTTCGGCCGGGCAAACAGCGCTGCAATCAATACAATTATCGCACAGCGGAGTAACAGAATGAGTATGTCACGGACTTTTCGACGGGATTGGCAATCCTTCTGACCGGCCTGGAGAAACCGAAGCATCGTAAACGGCAGCCGCCTGAATTTCGGCTTTGCCAGAAGATGAGCGACTATCGGCCCCCCGACTGCAAAGGCGCCTAACAAAAATATCCACTGTGTAAAGCTCACATGCTCCTCTTTCTTTTGGCCAGATATGCTATAAAAGCCCTATCCAG
>JABAHP010000511.1_pt1 | contig 27549 bp, 25 predicted proteins | sample 7062081 | NCBI WGS metagenome assembly JABAHP01 (sample SAMN14534357, study PRJNA622989) | marine sediment metagenome | biome: marine biome [ENVO:00000428]; feature: marine pelagic biome [ENVO:01000023]; material: deep marine sediment [ENVO:00002113] | place: India: Gulf of Kutch | collected...
TTGACTATTATGTCTTCAGAATGTTATTCTTGTGAAATATCATCTTTACGGAGTTATAGTATGAATATAAACAAAATGGCGTCTATTCTTATTTTCTTAATCCTCCTTCTTAACAATATCTATGCGAACGCAAATAAGTCTGATAAAAGAGTGCCTGTCATTTACTGTACCGACCTGTTTCATCCCCATGATGATCCTGATGATCATTTCGACATAGCGTGCTTATACGCCATTCAGGAGATTGATATTAAGGCAGTTATTCTGGACCAGGGTCAAAAACAGACAAAGAAACCTGGTTCCATTCCGGTTTCACAACTGAATTACATTGCAGGCAGGAATATCCCTTATGCTATTGGCTTGTCGGACAGGCTCAAAACTGCGTCAGACAAAGGCTTATGGCAGGCAAAAGAATACCAATATGGCGTAGAGCTTATTTTGAGCATCCTGAAAGAGTCAAAAGAGCCTGTTACGATTATTTCCGTAGGAAGCCTTCGGGATATTGCAGCCGGCTGCAACAGGTCACCTGACCTGTTCAAAAGTAAGGTCGACAGATTGTTTATTTTTATCGGAGAAGCGTCTAAAAAAGGACATATAGAATATAATGTTGGCTTGGATAAAAACGCCTATATTCGAATTATGAATTCGGGACTGCCCGTATATTGGATTCCCTGCTTCGATGGCGGGTCCTGGCAGAATAATGGAAGAGCCTCATATTGGAGGGCCTCACATAAAGATTTGTTAGAACACGCTTCCGATAAGGTTATGAATTACTTTATCTACGCATTGCTTAAGAAGAATGAGAAAGATCCGGTTCAGTATCTGGATAAACAGATAAATGGGGGTGACAGGAACAAAGTACTATTAATGAATCGTAACTTATGGTGCTCGGCAATATTTCCTTATATAGCCGGCAGAAGATTTATTCGTAAGGAAAGTGAGTTCATCTCTATTCCCGTGAATGACTCATATAATAAAGAACAGGAAATCAGACCTTTCAAATTTGATGAGGTTTCAGTTTTTGTAGATAAGCAGGCAAACGTTTTGTATGAAGATACAAAAAGGGCAGGAAAAATTATGCAATTTCATGTTCTAAAAGCCGACATCTATGCTGAAGTGATGACCTCAGTGACAGCTCAATTGTTGCATCAATTATCCCGGAAAGAAGTTGGAAAAGTAAATAAATGACATAAATTGCACCCCAAAGGTCTTCAGTGGCCTTGAACCTATAAACAATCCTGAAATACAGTTCAATCGCTGTTTTCGCTGACAGAGGGCAACCTCATACTTTCCAGTGAAAGAAATTCTCCAAGATTCTGTACCGCCTCCATAAAATAATGATAGTCTACAGGCTTGACTATATAATAACTGCATCCCAGTTCATAGCACTGCCTAATCATGCTTGCATCGCTTGTTGTCGTGAGCATTATTACAGGGATTTTTCGCAGTTTTTGGTCATCTTTGATTTTCTTAAGAACCTCTAATCCATCAACTTGAGGCATGCGAATATCAAGCAGTAATACGTATTTTTTGTCTTCTTCAAGGTATATTTCGGTGTCAGTTTTGAACAGGAAGTTTAGAATTTCCTTCCCATTCTTGAATTGGAGAATGTCGTGGTCAACACAGGTTAGCCACAGATTCTTCTTTATAAGCTGAAAGTGCCCTGCATTATCTTCGGCGATAAGAATCACTATATCTTTCTTCATTAATCGCAGCCCTTAACTATCTAATCGATGTTATCTCAACAACGGTAAGAAAGTGTCCGATCTTTTGAATTGTTTTTTCAAAATCTTCATCTTTTGTAGGCTTGACTATATAAGTACTGCACCCGAGTTTATGACATCGCTCGATTATATCCGGATTATCCGCCGCGGTTAATATAATCACAGGAATTTTCTTCAAATTCGTGTCTTGCTTGATTTTCTCCAGGACCTCAACACCATCAACTCCGGGGATACTGAGGTCCAGAAGTAAAATATACTCCTGGTTGTTGTATCCTCCTTCCCTCCCCTTATCCATATCGAAAAGAAAATCAAGTATCTCCCGGCCGTCGGCAAGGCAGACCATTTTATTACAGATGCCTGCCCGCAACAGATTTTTCCTTATCAGCTCAAAATGCTTTTTATCATCTTCAGCGATAAGTATGACATCTTCTTTTTTCATGTTGTTCCTTCTTTGCAGATGAGCAACCAACAATTAAGCGTTTGGTAAAGAAACAAAAATTTTACTGCCTTTTCCTTTTTCCGATTCTATCCATATTCTTCCATTGTGTCTATCAATTATACGCTTGACAATAGTCAGTCCAAGTCCATCACCTGTTCTCTTTTCGGGTTCGAGCTGATAGAATATCTCGAATATCTCTTCATGGTGTTCAGGGGCAATACCTATTCCATTATCTTCTACGCAATAGATGCTATGACTGTTCTGGCTTTTACCATATATTCGTATTTTGCCCGGTCTGGAGTCGTCAAGAAACTTCAATGCATTAGTTAACAGATTGGTAAAAACACGGCTTATCTGTGCAGGATCGCCGAGACAGGGCAGAAGCGGTTCGATGTCAACTTCTGCGTTTGCTTCCTTTATTTGGTATTCCATATTTCCTGACACATCGGTCATCATTGTGTTCATGTCTATGTTTCTTATGTTCATCACTGCCGTTCCTAAGCGACAATAATCCAACAGGCCGGATAAGAGTGAATCCATTTTTACACTACTTGCTGAAATGAAATCCAGTGCATTAGGGATATCCTCATTCAGAGCGATATTCACTGCCTTGTCTATATTATTAACTTTTGTCCTGCTCGAAAGGGCCGAGCGTATCAGATCGTAATTTTTGGATAATTCATAGCCAAAACCCTGGATATTAACAAGCGGCGATTTTAAGTCATGGGAGGCGGCATACAGGATAGACTCAAGCTCTTTATTTTTTGCCTCAAGTTCCTTGTTGAGCTTGTAAGTGGCCTGCTCAGCTTCTTTGCGAGCGGTGATATCATAAGCAATAGCGTACATAACACCTTCTTCTACGATGGGTCGTGAAGTCCATGAAAGCCACTTATATGATCCGTCTTTGCATCGATAGCGGTTTTCAAAACCTATTACCTGAACTCCTCTGGACAATTTTTCTGCAATAACGGCTTTTGTCTTTTCTACGTCATCGGGGTGGATAAATTCAAAGAAGGGTTTTTTAAGAAGTTCTTTTGTGGAATATCCCAGTGTTTGCTCGAAAGAGGAGTTAATCCTCTTGAAATAGCCTTCCATATTTGCAACACAGATCATGTAACCCGTTGTATTGAATATCCTTTCGATCTCTTGTTCCGAGCGCTTGCGTTCGGTTATATTAAGAACGCTGCCGCGGGTATTGATAAGGTTACCATTTTTGTCGAATCTGGATGAGGCATTGAGTATTATGTTAATGTAATGTCCATCTTTATGTACGAGCGTATACTCAAGATTTTTGACCTGTCCTTTTGAAATTATATTATACCAATGCTCTTTGAACTGTTGTCTTTCCTCCGGTATTATGAGTTCAGCCCATGTTTTTTTGCCGACAATCTCATCTCTGCTGTACCCGATCATTTCCAGTTCGGCGTCGTTAATATCAACGATAATCTGGTCCGGCCCGAATATATGGAAGCCTATGGGGGCATTTTTAAAGAAATCGCTGAAGCGTTCCTGTGTCTCCATTACTTCCTGCTCAGCACGTTTGCGGTCAGTTATATCCCGAATGCTTGCGCGATAGCCTATAAAAGCATTTTCTTTGTCATAAATAGGTTTCCAGGAAGCTTCAGCCCAGATTATAACCCCATCTTTACGGATCAGGCGAAACTGGACTTCATTTCCCATATTACCTTCCAGAGCCAAGTTGAATGCCTTGTCCATTCTTTGGCGGTCTTGTTCGTAAATAAGCGGTTCAGGAAAGTCTGACATGGCCATTAATTCTTTAATGGAGTAGCCGGTAAGCCGCTGAACTGCCGGATTGGTCCAGACGGGCCGACCTGTCGGATTAACCCATATCTCCCAGAAGTAACTGTGGTCGGCAATCGCACTGAAACACTGTTCGCTCATTCGCAGGGTAAATTCCGTTCGCTTTCGCTCGGCAATATATCTTCTCAGAATCAGCAGTGCGGCAAGCCAGATAAATGCTACAAGTGGCATGGCAATGATAAGAAATATAATAGTTGTAAAAGCTATCTGCTGCTCTTTTGTGAGCCTGTTTTTTTCCCGGTTGCCAATTTCGTTGGCGATTTCGGTGATGCCCTCGCTGTAGATTTGCTTTTGTTTCTGATACTCTCGGCTATGGAGCAGATCCATCGCTTCCTTGTCTTTTTCTTGGCGTATCAAATCGAAGGCCCGGTTTTCCATGGCCACGAGTTTGATATTGGCTGCATCTGTTCGGGATATGGCCTCCCTCATAAACTTCTCAGGTGACAGCTCTATCACTTCCTTAATGGCTTTATCCAACTGGGGTTCAGATTTTCTGTAACGTTTTTCCCACTTCGATTCGCCCGAATGAGCGGCCATTTGTGCCGACATAGTAAGCACTTCATCAAGGTATATAATTTGTCCACTTAACTCAAGCAACTTGAAATGTTTGGTTTCAAGGGCTTTCAAGTGCCGATTCGATCGCCATGTATACCAGGCCAGACTGCCAAGTATTATTATTGTGAATAAAAATGCCAGTACAAATCCCTTTATGACAAGGCGGCTTGGTGTGATTGCTTTACTTCCTGTAGGCTGGTCTCCCTTATTGTTGCTCAGGTGGGCATTGTCTGTAAAATATTTTTCTGGTTTAGTCTCTGTCGCGATTAGCCGGCGATAAATCTGTCTCAGCTTTGCGAAGAATTTATTTGCTTTACCACCATTTTTTTTCATGGTCTAAGCCTTTGTCAAAGCAAAACAAGCGGCAATCTCAACATTATAAATGTTTTACATCACCATTCTATATGTTAACTTCTAAAGTTCTTCAATGGTAGCAGTTTAAATAAAATAGTATTCATGCAGGCCCTTAATCTTATGCGTCAATATTGTCAAATTGACTTTGTCCGATACAAAATTCTCTTCGGGCATTCCTAATCGTTGATTTTGAAGGTTTCAATCAAATTATGCAATGCCCCAAAATCCGGTTTACGCTCATATAAAGGTTGCTGATTTTCCTGATATGTGCCAATATTTTCTTCAAAAGTTGTTTTGTCGGGGTTTATATAAAAGATTCCAAGTGATAATCTTTCAGTTCCTGTCGCTTTCTTGAAGGCTTCATTTCTGTCATAGTGGTCGTGTGAATCCTCGAGATAACAGGTGTTTTCTTTAAACCATTGATAGGTATTAAGTTTGTTAAACGAGGTACAGGGCTGGAATATATCAACCAAAGCATAACCTTTATGCTTAATTGCTTTTTTCATTATTTCTTTTGTTTGGTCATCATCTCCCGCAAAGGCCCTTGCGACAAAACCAACGTTCAATGCAATAGCTACAGCCAGAGGGTTAAATGGTTCGAGAAAGACGCCGTCGGTCTGTACAGGTGTTCTAAAACCTATTAGGCTCGTGGGCGAAGCTTGTCCTTTTGTTAGGCCGTAAACCATGTTATTATGAACGATATTGGTTATATTTGGATTTCTGCGTATTGTATGTAAAAAGTGATTACCGCCTTCTCCATACATATCGCCATCACCACTTTCAGCTATTACAGTAAGAGCGGGATTGGCAGCTTTTATCGCCGTCGCAGCTGGTAAAGCCCGCCCATGTAATCCATTAAATATATTGGTCTTTAGATAATGGGGGATCTTTGCCGCCTGGCCGATACCTGAAACCAGAACAAGATTTGTCGGTTCAACCTCTAACTCGGCTAAAGCTTGTTTTAGTATCTTAAGAATAGGAAAATTGCCACAGCCCGGACACCACGCAATGTCTATGTTACCCATATCAAAATCTCGAGCTTCCATAGTTCTACTCGTTATCCAATAGACGGTTTAATTCTTCCATCAACTCTTCGACGGAAAAACACAAGCCGTCATAATTCAGGATTCTGTTTTCAATGTCAATTCCCGTGTTAAGTTTTATCAGCTTGGCAAATTGAGCGGTTGCGTTATTCTCAATGATAACCGTTTTTTCTGCTTTTTGGAGATAATCTATCGTCTCATCGGGCAAGGGATAAACTTGTTTAAAGTGTAAAAGCGCGACATTATCTCCGTCGACATGTTCCACCGCCTCTTTTACGACATTGTAAGTCGAGCCCCAGCATACTACAAGATTCTTATAGCTCCTGGGCCCAACCAATTCGGGCGGGATTATTTCCTTCTTCAGGAGTTCAAGCTTTCTTAGTCTCTTGTTTACCATTTTGGTTCTTAAACCAAGGTCTTCTGTGATGTGTCCTGCTTCGTCATGCTCGTCGCTGTCGACTACCACTAATCCCTGCCCAAATCCGGGGATCCCTCGAGGAGAAATGCCATTGGTGGTTAATTTATATCTTTCGTAGTCAACTTCGGTTTTTACTATGTGTTTTTCAACATTTATTTTTGATAAATCAAAAACAGGCGTGTTGTAGCAGGAATCCACGAAATATTGATCGGTGAGTATAAAAACCGGTACCTGGTACTTCTCAGCTAAATTAAAAGCTTTTTGGGTCAGATAGAAACCATCTTCAATCTTTCCGGGCGCTAGTATTATTCTCGGAAATTCACCGTGACCGCCATAAAGTGCAAGTTCAAGGTCTGCCTGCTCAGTCCTGGTAGGGAGTCCTGTTGCCGGTCCGGGCCGTTGGGCAAGATGAATCACAATTGGGCTTTCCAGCATACCTGCCAGGCTCAGGCCCTCTGTCATAAGGGCAAATCCTCCACCTGATGTTGTAACCATCGCTCTTGCACCGGCGTACCAGGCGCCAATGGCCATATTCATTGCGGCGATTTCATCCTCGGCCTGCTCTGCTATTATACCGAAATTTTTTGCATGTTTGGCAAGAAACACCAATACCCCTGTTGCCGGAGACATAGGATAGGAGGATATGAAATTACAGCCTCCGGCTATGGCTCCAAGAGCTACAGCCTCGGTGCCGCTTAAAAGAACATGGTCTTTGACGTTGAGATCGTTGCAAAAATCAATGTTAATTGTGGAAGTATTAACCAAACCGGCACCAAGATTAAAGCCTTCCTTTGCTGCAGCAAGATTTTGTTGAACAATATCCTCTGATTTTGCAGAAAAAAACTCTTTCACATATTTGCTGATTGTTTGCAGCTCAACTCCAAGCAAACCGGCAATTGTCCCTACAGCGACTACATTGGAATAAATCTTGTTGCCAATATCAGAAGCTGTTTTGGTAAACGGCACATCAATAAACTTGTGCCTGGTCTGGTCAAAATCGTCGCCGACGACCTCTTTTTCTGCCAGAATAATTGTCTGCGCGGAAATTCTTTTCTCAACATGGCGAATGGCACCTTGGTCAAGAGAAACGAGAATGTCGATCCGATTTACAGAGGCGCGGACAGATCCTGAAGAAATCCGAATTTCGATAGAGTTTGTGCCGCCGCGAATACGCGACATATATTCTTTAGTCGCGAAAATGTTATAATCGGCCAGCTTAAATATCCTCGTCAAAAGATATTCGACAGTCTGAATACCCTGACCGGCCTGACCGCATAAGACAACAGTAAGGTTCTTTTTCTTCTGAGACGACAGGTTGTCATCTGTGAGTTTATACATTTGTCTAAGCAAATCACTCAGTGTTTATGAGTATCTTGCTGAAAGTATGCAGACCTGAATTCAGCCAATAATGTCTTTAACTTTTCAACATTTGAAAGGTCGGTTGTCTGCTTGGCTTTCATGCTGTAAATAAGCATCTCGTGCAACAAGGTCAACTTCCTGATATATTCTTGGTAAGCTTTACTTTTGGTATCGCTAACCGGCTTGATTCGCTGTGCCATAAAGTAGTGCGTAACGATATGGCTCAACTCATCTGCATGTTGTTCCTTATTCTGAACCCAGCGGACTATCTGATTCATATCGGGCTTGTTTTGTTTTGACAGAATCGTTATTTGTTTAATTGACTTTTCAATTGTGGTCGTATGTTCCGCAATCATATCAAATCTTGCCGGGTCACCATAAATCCCGCATGGAATTTGGCAGTGAGAATAAACCATCGATGCAAAAACCATCATCAAGACTAGGACAATAAACATCGCCACTTTTGTTCTGATTGTTTTTCTCATGTTACAGATCTCCTTTCGAAATGAAATATTCAATACTCTTCAAAGTGACTAAACTCTGCGTTTTCCAGCCAGTATGCCGGCCTGGATACAAGTTCAATTATATTTTCCAATAAGAAATAATGTTTTTTTTCTTCGTCAGCCAATTTCATGAAAAGTTCTTTCTGATATTCTTCTGTAACCTCTTCAGCTTTTTCTGTATAGAATTCCTGGTTCTTTTTCTCGATATCCTGTGCCTTTCTGTAAAGATCGGCTTGCTCGATATCACAATCAAAGCTTTCGCCGGCTTCCTTTATTTGGACAAAGATATTCCTGGCGTCGGTCAGGATTGTAGTCTCTGCCATTTGTGGTTCTTCAGTTTGCATTTTCTCTATGGTTTTATAGTGCCTGACCTCTTCGTCTGCGAGCATCGTCAGGATAGTTTCAAGATCCTTGTTATTAGTTTGCCGGGCAAGTTGACGATAATACTCTTCACCATCTTTTTCCATTTGCATTGCATATTCAAATATGTTCATTATTTTACTCCCTTAATCTGATTTGTTGCCAAGTAGCCTTCTACGATAATGTGAAGTCCAATAATAGTAGCCAGAAAGCTTTGGCGATATTTTTGTGCCGTGTTCAAAAAACTGCTGCTATTTCTTTTACCTTGTCAACGGCCTGCCGGCGCTTCTCGACCGCCACGTCAGGCCCGCCTTGTAAGGTCGGCTCAACAGCCACAGAGCGAATGTTCTCAAAACCCATAAAACCGAATATTAACTCGATGTACTTGCTCTGCATGTCAAACGCTTCAGCATCACTGCCCGGGGGATACTCGCCACCGCGGGCATACACGACTAACATTGGTTTTCCGACTACAAGTCCCTGGTATCCGGCATCTTCACTATAACTGAATGTGTAGCCGGGCTGAACCAGAAGGTCGATATACTGCTTTAGCCGGTATGGAATGCTGAAATTCCACATCGGCAAAGCAAGGACGTACTTGTCGGCGGATTTGAACTGCTCTATAACTTCCTCGACATTTTTCCATACTTGCTTTTCTTCGTTTGTGTGTGGTTTGCCGTGCAAAATTGTGTACTTGGCCTGCACTGCCGGTCCGTCAAAATCAGGAATCGAAGCATCAAAAACGTTCAATGTCAAAATTTCATCATCCGGATACTTCTGTTTATAAGTTTCTACAAAGGCATCGGCAACCGCGATACAATGGGAACGTTTACCTCTTGGAGATGCTTGAATATATAAGAGTCTGCTCATTATTGGTCTCCTTTCGACGCCAATAAATTATACGTTATTTTAGCACGCTGACAGAGCATGTTCCAGAACCATAATTCAACAAATTTATTAGTTTTTAAATTGTTACAGCCATTTCTTTATCTCCCGTAGATTTCTGACTGTTTCCGCTTAAGCTGATTGATTAAATTATTTCGCATATTCCGGCTCATTTCCCTGTTTCCATTTTATGTTACAACCCATGCTGGGTTTTTGCTCGGTGCTAACCTTTCTGCCTGCCAAAACAGCGTCCATTGCCTTGATCAAGTCAAGTCCGGTTACATGTATGTTATTGCCCGGTCGACTGTCGTCCATCTGACCTCGATACGCAAGCTTGCGCTCCTTATCAAACAAAAAGAAGTCCGGCGTACAGGCGGCCTGGTAGGCCCTGGCCACTTCCTGTGTTTCATCATAAAGATAGGGGAAGGTAAGACCGGCATTTTCCACAAGCCTGGCCATCATCTCAGGGCTGTCCTCAGGGTAATTGGCAACGTCATTTGAATTTATCCCGACAACTGCGACTCCTTTTGCCTGATATTCTTTGGCAAATCTGACAAGATCACTTAAAATATGCTTAACGAATGGACAATGGTTGCACATAAAAATTACCAATAGGGCCGGGGATTCGTCGAAATCCGCTAGTGATACAATGTTACCTTCTGTATCAGGAAGACCGAAATTCGGGGCCGGTGTCCCCAGCGTAAGCATTTTTGATGCTGTTACAGCCATAATTAGTTCCTTTCCTATTAATTAATCTAAGACGCATTTGTTTGGAAAATCTTAAAGCAATTACTTCACAAATAGCCCTTTACCACAAACAAAGGGCACATTACTGATCTATTGAGATTGCTTCAGTAGGGCAACTATCCGGAGCTTCCGGCAGGCCTCGTGGAATTCCTCCGGAATTTCACCCAAGTTCACTACAGCTAATCCATCTTCATTTAACTCAAAAACATCCGGGCAGATGTCGACACATGGGCCGCATCCTCCGCTGAGTTTTGAATCTACACACGCTATCATATCATTTCTCCTCTCTTTTTGACTTTTAAGTTTAACTAAAGTCCGTTTTTTAAGGCTTGTCATTCCCGGAGCAAATTGGCACATAAATGGCTATTTAATTACTTTTGGTTGACAGACGGCACTTTTGTATGGCGTAACTCTGCCACAGCTTTTACAGGAGTATTTCATTTCTGCCACCATTGGAGCACAGACATGCCGAGGATCACCGGTGGAAGCGCCGCAATATCGACATACATACACCTGTTCGGCCCTGGCTGGCGAACAAAGATGAGTTCGGGTTTTTGTCACTTTCCCGCAGGTTGAACAAGTGTAAACTTTTTGTTTCTTTGGCTTTACAGCTTTTGTTTTCTTTTTGTGTGTTGTCTTGGCCATAAAATATCTCCTTTCGGTTATTTTCTTCCTTATCATATAATCTATCATCTCACCTTTTAATCCCACGCGGAGGTAGAAGCAGATTCTCTAAGCTGTTTTGTATACTTGTTGGTCTTCAATTTTACGAGCTGTTTTCAAAATAGGATCCGGCCGGTTATAAGTTGGCCTCTCACAGTCCCTTTATCTAACGGTTGGTCTTAAAATTACGGGTAAGGAAGGCGACACTGCCTCGAAAAGATCCCGGTAGACCTGTCCCACCTTCGGCCAGGTCATGGACCTTCCATATTCATATGCTCGTTTTCTTATTCTCAAAAGAAGTAAATCGTCACTGAGGATTTCCAGTATTGAATGCGCTAAATGTTTAGAATCACCGAAACTTACTAACTTGCCCCGGTCCTGCGCTAGCAGTTCCTCTGCAGCCCAGTAGGGGGTCGATACAACCGCTTTACCTGCGCCCACGGCAAAAGCTAACGTGCCGCTTGTCAATTGTTCTCTATGCAGGTATGGTGTAACGTAAATGTCTGCTGCGCCAAGAAACTGAAAAAGCTCCTCGTTGCTGACGAAGCTATTATAGAAAACAACATTCTTTTGCAATCCCAAATCCAAAACCATTTTTTCAAGCTGAAATTTATAATCCTGCCCTTCATGACGAACCACTTCGGGATGTGTTGCCCCAAGGACTATATAAAGAATTGATGGATCTGTCTTGACGATGGTCGGCAGGGCCCTGAGCATAACTTCTATGCCCTTGTTCCTGCTAAGCAGACCAAAGGTAAGGATTGTTTTTCGCCCGAGCATACCTAATTTGCGCTTATAGTAACGGCTGTCAGCGAAAGGTAGATCCGGTATACCGTGTGGAATAAGTACTATCTTTTCTTCTGCCACACCATAGATTTGACTCAGAATTCTTATACCGCGTTTGTTCATAACGATTAATTTGTCCGATGTCTTGCACACATCAGTTAAAGAGTCCGAATATGCTTTCGGCGGCTCCTCGAGAATTGTGTGCAGTGTTGTTATTACCGGTTTACGTAGTCTCTTGAGCAAATGCCCCAGATACGAACCACCGTCACCACCAAACAATCCGAATTCGTGCTGCACGGAAACAAGGTCTATATCACTTGAATTAATATGTTTAGCTGCAGATATATAATCATGTTTGGCATTTTTGTGGATCTTGAACTTAACTGTATTGTCATATTCCAGGTGAGTTCCTGACTGCATAGCGAATACATGCGGTTCAAATCCCATGCCTCCGGCAAGTTTTGTATTATTGATTAAATCCGATGTGAATGTGGCTATTCCACACTGGCGCGGCAAATATGAGGAAATAAAAGCAACTTTTTTCTTCTTACAAAACGCAATCATTAGCAACATCCTCCTAAATGTTGTACAAAATCACTGGAGAGGTTTTCCGCAGCCACTGTCCGTCACAATCTTTTCTGCTGCAGTTATACCACACGAACAACACTCCGTTTTCCCTGCTTTGATCTACTTCTGTCATCCGGGAACCACACTCAGGGCAAAGTTGACTGTTGAGTCTCTGGCGTAACTTCGTTGAAAATACATTCGGATTTCTTGTAGTCATTTCTCACCACTCCTTTCAGTCTTGACCAAAATCGTAACCCCAAAAATCTTGCTTCTTAACAAAGATTGGATATAGCGCACAGCTCTTATGATTTGTTCAGTTACCTGTTCGCCCAGAGGATTCTCTTCGGGCTCTGCCTGTGAAGAACGTTCAGCATGAGCAGCACTATCATTAGTTGAAAGTATTAGGACAGGCAGATCTAAAAATTGTAATTTTATTGTTTCTGCGAGCCGGACACTGTTTGTTTCTTTCGAAGAAATATCAATAATGGCCAAGTCGACTAATTTTTTCTTGATGACATCCAGGGCAAGATTAGTATTTTCAGCATCGATGCAAACACCCAACTCGACTTCTCGACTGATAAGCTGTACTAATGCCCTGCGGATGGGAGGATAGTCTCCGGCAATCATGATTCTGGTTTTATCCTCACACGATTTATAATTTTCTTTTTTATTGTTCGGAGTTTCAGCTGTCTCAGGGTTTAAGGCTTCGTAGTTCATGATTATGTCTATCTTGCCTAATGGCGATTTATTTCAACTTGGTGCGTAAAGTCTATGATGTCAACAGCAAGAACCCTTCGAATTTAGCTTTTTTAAGAATTTTTGCTTCATTGTTTCACTTATATAGTCTTTGCCGCTGAGCATAAGGCGGATTGCAACTATAATTGTTTCAGCGGCTTCGTGCTTGGTGATGTATCCTTTGGCTCCTGCCTGAAAGGCGCGTTTAACATAGAGTTCTTCATCATGCATCGTGAGCACCAGGATCGGTAAATCCGGATGTTGTGATTTTATTCTTTGTGTCAGTTGAATGCCGTTTGGGCCTTCCAGGGAAATATCAACAATGGCCAAATCAACCTGTTGTTTTTCGATAGCCTCCAGGGCCTGGCTGGCATTATCGGCCTCGCAACAGACTACAAGATCAGGTTCCTGGTCGATCAGTAGTATTAATCCCTGGCGTACAACAGTGTGGTCATCAACAATTAAAATTCTGCTTTTACTTATATCTTGATTTTCTTCTCTTTTCTTCATGTCTTCACTTATCTTTATAAATTGATATTAGAGCTTCAAAACTATCGTTTGCTGCCGCAGCTTCTATTTTATCTTGTCAGTTCTTTGGTGATGGATAACCTCGTACACTTCTTTGCGATTAACAGGTATAGATTTTGGGGCGGTTATTCCCAGCTGAACCCTTTTGCCTCGGACATTAACTATCATTATCTCCACTTTTTCACCAACCATAATTGACTCATCTTTGTACCTGCTTAGAACCAGCATTTCGAACCTTTCTGTGCTATGTCCGTGGCATTAATCGTCATAATAACCATGAACAAAATGTCGAACGCCCTGCTCCGTTTCAATCGCCGCTTTTATTTCAGCGATTGCTTTTTTTGCCGGGCTTGCAGACCGTACACCCTGTTTGGCTGACTGCCCCGGCTTAATGGACTGTGGAAAAGTTTTTTTATCTGTTCTGTGCTTCGTGAGTTGTCTAAACTCGGTACTGTAAACTCTGAATGTTTGTCTTTCTTATACATAGTCAAATTGTAATATGATGTTTATTTCTGTAAATCAGGGTAAAATCTGTTTTTACTATAGGTAGAGACCCTTTTGTTGGTATCGGGGAATCCCCTATAGTAAAAGCCGAGAGAACAGGAAGCATATAAACGTTTGGAAAGCTTTTGGTTGAGAGTTTAGAAAATATATGTTGAATATATGATCACAATCGTTGTCAAACTGCCATTTGTCCTTGTAGATCGTCTGTTCAATAGAATAGTCTATCCATATCTGCGCCTGTTTTTACCAGGCTTGCCAGCCATACGTCCTGTATGGCTGGCAACCTTAGCCTAGTGGAGGAGGATTAATTGTTATGATCGATACACCACTCGTTTCTGCTGTTTGAACAGCCGAATATTTGATCGAAAGTCTTCAATATGTCAATCTAAAATTCTGATACTTTACGTTGGAACAGTTTCAGCTCGAAAAACCAACGAAGTCGTAAAGAACATCTCACTTACTGGTTCTATTTGGCTTCAGCAGTAGTAACTACGGGCCTCCAAAAACCGGTTCCGGTCGGCTCCCATTTTGGTGAGTTATTTTGGAGAGCATATCCTTCCTGGCAACCTGCGAGTATTCCAACAAATAAAAGTACGACTACTAACAATACTATTTTCAGTGTCCTCATGATAATTCTCCTTAATAAAAAGGTTGTTATCTTTGTTATTTATTTTTGGTTTTTGTAGTTTCCCAAATCCTCTCATTTAATTTATCGTTATAGTCTTTTTATTAGTACTTCGATTGTAACCAGAAGTTCATCGCTGTAAATCGGGGCAAAATCTGTTTTTTCCATCAGCCTAGTTACTGTTGTTGACATCGGGGAATTCCCTATGGCCCAGCTTAGAAATGATGAAAGCCCGCAAAAGTTTTGAATTCCGAGGCTTTCAGTTAAGAGTCGAAAAAATGTGCTTTAAAGAAATGATTACAAATCACAGTCAAGCTACTATTTGTCCTTGCTGTGTGTCCATTGAATGGCATACTGGAGCAGTTCACTGGAATCAGCGAGATTTAGCTTTTCTTTGATGTGTTCCCTGTAAGTTTCAATGGTTTTTATGCTCAAGTGCAGTCGCTCAGCTATCTGTCGGGTGCCATAACCCTGGCCTATTAAATGAAAAACTTCCAGTTCACGATCACTTAAACGCTCTATAGCTGAAACTCCCACATCGGGACTGCCTCCAACTAATTTGCGTACCATCTTTGCCGCCATGTTATCACTTACATATATCTGGCCGCTGAGGATTTTACGAATTGCCACGATAACTTTCTCCGTAGCCTCGGCTTTCATCACATAGCCCTTGGCACCAGCTCGAAGCATACGCTCGGCGTACAAAGCCTCATCGTGCATAGAAAGAACAAGAACAGGCAGATTTGGATACTGGGCTTTGATATCTTTTATCAATTCCATACCGCTGGTCTTTTTCAGGGAAATATCAACGATAACCATGTCCGGTTCTGAATCTTTGATTTTCTCCATTGCCTCAGGAGCATCTTCGGCTTGCCCGCAGACTGTAAGGTCAGGCTCGTTGTTAATAAGCTCAGCAAGACCTTGCCGGATGATAGGATGGTCATCAACAATTAGAACCTTGGTTTGGCCTTTACCCGCTTGGATTTGCTCTTCTTTTTTTCGCGCCATAATTACTCTCCGTATGGTTATTGTTGTCTTTCGACTGGAAACGTACAGGTCATAATTGTTCCACCCTTAGGGCCCTTATGAATATTGAGTGAGCCTTCAATTATGTCAACCCGGTGGTCCATAATCTGTAGTCCCATGCCCGTGTTCCTTGCCTCGAATTCTTTTGGAAAATCTATGCCATCGTTTATAACTGTAAGTATAGATTTATTCACGTTATAAGCCAGGTATATCTGAATATTCTTTGCTTTACCGTGTTTTATCGCATTAGTAATCGCCTCCTGGGCTATACGATAGAGGTGTACGGCAACCTCGGGATTGTCTATGCGAATGTGTTTGTCGCATTTGAAACTACAGTTGATGCCAAAAAGTGTCTTGGTACTTTCTGCCAGATCCTGCAGGGATGATACCAAAGTTCCCGTGTCCAAATCTATGGGGTGAAGTCCCTTTGCCAAGCTGCGTGCCTGATTCGTTGCCTGGTTGACAAGTTGCGCTATCTGTGCAACATCAGCAGCTTCATCTAAGGACTTTTTAGCCAGTTTTTGTTCCAGGACCTTGGTCATAAACGCTACACCCGTGAGTTGTTGTCCGAGGCTGTCGTGCAACTCCTGCCCAATCTTTCGACGTTCCAGTTCGCTGACGTTAAGTATCTCTTTTTCCAGACCTTTACGCGTCTCAATTTCCCGCAGTAATTGCCTGTTGGCTTGTGTTAGTTCTCCTGTACGGGTATCAACCAGCTCTTCGAGATGCTGGCGATATTTCCTCAGGTCTTCTTCGGCAAGCTTTCGCTCGGTTATATCAACACCATAGATGTTGACATATCCGGCTTCAACAACAGGTGCGAATATCAGCGAGAAGACCCTGTCGCCGCATGACACCTCAAGCTCTTCATTTGAACCCGATTTAAGTATCCGCAATACATACTGGTTCCAATGTTCGGGTACCTTTTCACCGATATTACACCCCCAGGTTTTCAAAAGCTCAGAACCGGCGGCGTTGGAGTAGAGCACTATACCTTCCTTAGCAATCCGCAGAACGGGATTCGGGTTCTCAGAAGGAAACTTCGCCAGGTTATGTATGTTTTCCTCAGCCTTGATTCTTGCCATGCCTATACCTATACTGGCGCCTATTCCCTCAAGAAAGCGAACCATTTCAAGTGTAAAACGCCCCGGCCTGCTGTCATTTAGCTGTAATAATCCTACTATCTCGTCTCCGCTACGCAACGGAATCAGTGCTACCGATTCATATCCGGCCTCGTTACAGCGGTTTCTTAAAGGAACTTGAATGGTGTCCAGCGATGCGGAATTCTGTAGTTCTGTTGTGCTGTTCGTCCAGAAACTTCCCGTCTCCGTGAAGAACGGCAAAGCCGGGTCGGCGTGACCGACTATGACGCTGCCGCACATGCAGGACAAAATCGGACACCCCTCTTCGTCAAGGATTTGTTCACCGTCTTTATTCCGGGCACAAAGATAATTCTCATCTTCAATAAAGTCTTCCGAAAAACCATTTGCTGTGAAATATGGAAAATCCTCGCCCTCATGCAGGCGGACTCCAACAGCCTCAAAACCGGTGTACTCTTTTATGAGTTTGGCAACATCGTGGATTAATTCCGGTAATTGCTCCTTCTGGTTTAACCTCTTCAGCACCATCTCGACCAAATGCTGTTGACTTTCTCTTTCCTTGCGGTCTGTGATATCCCGCACGATACCGACCATCCTTATTGCCTTGCCGCTTTTATTTCTTACTACACCACCTGTCTCAGACATCCATCGGATTGTCCCATCCGGCCATATGATGCGATGCTCGATTGCATAGTCTTTACCTGTTTCCACACATGTGTTTACAGAGCCTACAACGTGTTGAAGGTCCTCAGGATGAACACACTCAAGAAATGCTTCATACGTCGCACCGAATTCTCCACGCCCGAAGCCAAACATCGGTTCTATTTGCTCCGACCAAACAAGATTGCCCGTGGTAATGTCCCAATCCCAGCTGCCTATGTTGGCCGCACGTTGTGCCAGAGCATAGCGCTCTTCACTGCGCTCAAGAGTCTCTTCCATCTGTTTACGCTCGGTGATATCCCAGAAAATACCGAATAATCCGATGACATTGCCCTTTTCATCTTTTACGGGCGCCTTGAATGTATTGACAGTACCTTCCTTACCATTCTTAACATATCTCTCTTCTAAAGATACTGTCTTCCCTGATTGCATAATCCTTTTATCATCGGATATGTATTTGTCAGCCAGATCCTTGGGATAAAAATCATAATCTGTCTTTCCTTCAATTTCGGGGGGTTTTATATTTAAATCATCGGCGTAGCTCTCATTGCAAAATACATAAACTGAATTTAGGTCCTTATAGAATATCTTTTGAGGAATATTTTTAAGCAGAGTGCTATGCTTATTCTCACTTTCCTGCAGTGCCTCCTCAGCTTGTTTGCGATCTCTCTCCTCTCTGTCCCTTTGCAATCTTGCATTTAGGATAGGTGCTATTTTCCCGGCGATAGACTCCAAAAACTCCTGGTCTTTATGGCTGTAGTCGGTAGATTTATTTGCAACTTCCAGGAGTCCGATTGCCTGCCCACCATAAATAATTGGTACAACCAAAACCCTGGTTATTGGAACATGGCCCTCGGGTACATGTAAGCCTTCATTCGCATAGAGGCTCTTCTTCTCTTTGAGGGCCAGGCCCCAGATGCCGCCCCATTTCTCACGAGGGTATGATATAGTCTTGTCGGGGACCTGGCACTTTTCCCAGATATCACGTGTCATAGAGGGGACAATCAGCTTTTCTTGTTCATCTATGTATCCAAAGATACCGTACTTGCTTTCCATGGCCTCCAGAAGTACATTCAACACTGCTCCATATATTTCGTCGTCCGGAATGGTAAGGAAGATTTCTGCGATGCTGTTCCTGGTGCTCAGTTGCCGTTGCGACTCCCGCAGCGCCTCTTCGATCTGCTCGAATTTGGTGATGTCATGGAATATTCTCTGTATTACCGGTTTTCCGCCGACCATTGTTAGAGAGGCTGTTATGTTAACAGGCTTTATTTTTCCTGACTTGGTTATAACCTCGGCATAATCATTAGAAACCTCTTTTCGGTCGGCGTGTTTTTTGAAAAGATGCAAATAATACTCTGACTTTTCCAGGGGATGGACCGTCCTTTGATGTTGTCCAATAATATCTTTCCTTTTCTTTTCAAGGAGAGTTTCTGCCGCCTTATTGCAGTTGGTAATCAAACCGGTTTCAGGGTCTGCCCAGAAAATTGCATCAACCGCATTTTCGAATGCCAACCTGAATCCCTCTTCGCTTTGCCGCCGGGCTTCAGCCATCTTCTTAAGCTCGATACTTTCAATGATTTCCCACTTGCCTGCTCGTCTGATGAGAACGAACTCGTGATTGCTGACAACATCGATAATCTCCGAAGGTGTACACCTCTCAAGCGAATAAGTACAGATGGCCAGCATTCGATGTTGACCTATTACACTGTTCACAGCGGCCTCGTAATCTGTGAATCGCTTCCAATTGTTTTGGTCAAGCCAAAAAGTATTGCCGGAAAGACGCAGCCCTTCAAAACCTGCTTCGAGGGCCTGCTTTTCCTTCTCGATCCAACCTTGTAATACCTCGTCGGCATCAAAACGTCCTGTTTTGGTATACCATTGTGTATAGTCAAGTATTTCTATTTGGCCCTTTTCAATACGATCATCCAGATTTTTTACTTTCTTCTTGAGCGCTCGTTTTGCTTCTTTGCTGTTTAAAGGTTCTGAAGTGATCCACATACAGAATTCGTTGTTTTCCAGCCCTGCTTTGAAATAAGGTACCAAAATGTCGATCAGGTCCTTTTTGGTCTGATAGAATTGACAAAAGTGTGTGCCCCAGGGGACATCACCTATAATGTCGATTCCTGTTTTTCTTGATTTATCACCCATTTTAGTCCTGTTTATATTTTCATTATTCGAGTTAATCTGTCAAGTTGTGAGTTCAATCAATGCCTCAGATTAACAGGTAGGCGATGCCGACCAATATAGAGTAATTATATTTATGAATCAATGGCAGTCTCAGGGGCATAGCAATGCCGCTTGTAACCGCAATGACAAAAAATCCCAGCGGGCCTGTAAAGCAGCAGAAGATAAATCATAAGGCTGGCTGCATACAGCCCGGCTAAGACTAACACTTCGGCCGGGTGTATTTTATATTTACCGCCCATAGTGAATCATTTTCCCAATTAGTTCCTTGTTTTTCGCCGGAATTTCACTATTCTTGAGTTATAATAACCCTATCATATGCAGCGGATTGAAAAAATCAAGTGGATTTCTTAGTGATATGTGGGCAGACAATTTATCCACCTTGGTTCAACAAGGTTATTGGCCCTTTCGAGATTGTCGTAAGATATCCCAGTATGCTCCTCGTGCGCCCTTCTGGATTGCTTCTATTAACGGCAGGTTCTGATTGTAGTTGTAATTGGAGGTATCACCGTTATCAGCGGCTCTAAAGTCAGTCTCAACTGTTGGTTCAAAGAACCTTTGGTCGCCGCCAATCAAATCCCTTACGAGTTGAGCTGGGTGCCTGCCCAAAGCCTTGGATATATAAAAAGTCGGTTTAAATAAATCAATTGGCCCTGTATATTTGCGATGGATGTTAGAATCTGTTCCGTTGCTGATTTCCCGGACTGATATTTTTTCCATAGCGGTATTTGGATAAATTCTTACGCCTAATGCGGCGCCCGCGCAATCGGGATTAATATTTTTAATAAAATCAATAGTTTCCCGTACTGTTTCAGGTGTCTCGCCGGGCCCGCCAAGCAAAAGGTCTATCATAACAGCTATATTGTTTAAGCGACAAAGTCTGACCGCAGAGGCAAGGTCATCTTTATTGTGCATCTGTTGATAGGTTTTCAACATCGCCGAACAAGCCGAGTCACCTGTAAAGTCTATGCCGACACAACCGGCACGGGCCATTTGCCGTGCTAAATCCGGGTCAAAAGGTGTCGGTGACATATAGGTATACCAGCGAATTTTTTTGCCAAGTGAGTATTTATTAAACTCTTCACAAATTGCAAGAGCATGACTTCGAGGAATATTAAATTCGGAATCACAAAAATGAAGCACGTCTATCCCCTGCGATAGCAGAGATTGAACTTCCTCAACAATTTCAGAGGGATCTCTCAGTCTGGGCTTAGTTCCTTTTGCCAGTGGATCGGCACAATATATGCATCGACGGTTGCAGCCGCGTTTGGTTTCCAATCCGCATTGTCCGCCTTTGTTAAAATAGCTGCGATTGTCAATAAAATTACGAACTGTACTTAGTGAAATCGGCTCCGGCCACGAAGGCCAATTACTGTAAATCTTCCCGTCCTTTTGCCAAATAAGTCCGGGGACTTCGGAGAATTCGTTCCCCTTTTGCAGTTGATGAATTAGCTGGACGATTGCTTTTTCCCCGTCACCACGGATGCCAAAATCAGCTCCTGTATATTTCAGAATAGGCTCGGAAAAAATCGAATAGCCCACACCGCCAATTACAATCGGTGCGTCGGTCATGCTTCTGATAGTGCTGATTGTATCTTTTAATCCCGGAACAAACCATGCAGCGCTGGGCCAGAAGCAATCATCTACATTTCGGAAGGAAACGCCCACCAGTTGTGTGGTATGAGTGGAAAAATAGTCTTCCATTGTTTTGTGAGGCTCGGGACAGAGACATAAATCGAGGATGTCTGTTGTTATGCCTGCTTGTGTGGTGCAACCGGCTATATAGTCCAATCCTATAGGACCGATTGGAGGAAGCATATAATTTGTATTTATCAGCGTCAACACGGCGCATTGTTAAAGGGCTCTGCCGTGTTTGGACAACGGCAGAGCCCNNCCCAGGTTTCATTTTCATCGTTGACAGAATCATCCATTGAGAACTGCTGGTAGAGTCCCGGTGTTAAGCTACAGTTGTAACCAAGGTCAAAGTCGGTTTCAACGCCGATGACAAAGTTTGACCAGTCATGGTCCGCATTTGCGTTAAGAGCGGGAGGAGGATGAATCCCATCATTGAAGACAAGCTCTGTATGAAATCTTAGAATCTGCTCGTCCGTATCAGGCAGAATGCCGGGAATGGGCAGGCCGTAGTCAAGCATGAAAATGTGTGCAAAACCGGAGGTCTGTCCTCCCAACTGGTGTTGTATACTACTACTATTAGAGGGCCACAGCTTGACAAGGATATAGGTGGGAACTAAACCTTTAACAGGTAAGGCATTTGGAAATGATAGAATCCAGTGTAGTTCCTCCAGGTCTGGGCTGCCCCTTTGGTGGCTGCTGAATTCCGGGAAGTTATAGTAAACGTACCCCATTCTCCACATGGTCGCATAGAGTTCGTCTTCGAACAACTTGCCGCTGTAGTGTACGTAGTAATCCCATCGTTCACCGAGTTCGTGACCGGACGAGTTTGCTCTGTGCGCCGTAGCGCTGATACCGAAGCCTGTGCCGAATAAATCCAGGTTGACGGACGGTTGTATGGCACTCTTGTCATCATAAACGTCGAAGCCGCGCCAGATGTACTTGCTTTGATAAGTAACATCGACCGTTCCGCTCAGTTCTCCTGCCTCGGCCTTGGCAAGTCCCGTAGCCACCAACACGCATACGGTTGTCATTAAAATTACTCTCTTCATATGAATCTCTCCTTTTACTGTTTTTTTTATTATTACCCACTTAACTCTAACGTTATATCTGTAAACCCCAAGATTGTCTTACCATTTGCCACTTTTCCTCATTTCCGCCTTTGGCAGTTTTTCAAGGTCTTGGAGATATTTTTGCAGTTCTTCCTCCGGTAGTTCATAATCGGTAAGATTCCCGGATAGAAATGCATCGTATCCTGAAAGGTCCATAAGTCCGTGCCCGCTGTAGTTAAACAGGATTACTTTTTCTTTACCTTCTTCTTTTGCCTTTTTGGCCTCGTCAATTACCGCGGCAAGGGCCTGGCTGGTTTCCGGCGCGACGATAAAACCTTCGCTTCTGGCCCACGTAATGGCGGCATTGTATGACTCAAGTTGATGGTATGCCCTTGGCTCAAGAAGACCTTCTAACACTGCCTGGCAAACAAGAGGCGCCATGCCATGATATCGCAGCCCTCCGGCGTGAATGGGAGGTGGCACAAAAGCGTGTCCAAGGGAATGCATTGCCAGAAGCGGTGTCGTACAGGCCGTGTCTCCGAAGTCATAAACAAAAGGTCCACGCGTCATTGTTGGGCAGGCCGTCGGTTCAACCGGAATGATTTTAATATCTGCGCCATTGATTTTATCGGCAACAAAGGGGAATGACAAACCTGCAAAATTGCTGCCGCCTCCAGCACAACCGATTACTATATCCGGTTTTTCACCGATTTTTTCCAGTTGCTTCTTTGCTTCCAGGCCTATTATTGTCTGATGAAGCAGTACGTGATTTAGCACGCTTCCAAGCGAATAACGTGTCTTGCCGCCTGAATCGGTTACCGCTTCCTCAATGGCTTCGCTGATTGCGATTCCCAGACTCCCCGGAGTGTCGGGCATTTCCTCTAACACTTTTCTACCGGCATTTGTCTCCGAACTCGGACTTGCAACGCAGTTTGCTCCCCAGACCTGCATCATAATTTTTCTGAATGGCTTTTGGTCAAAGCTTATTCTCACCATGAAAACTTTGCATTCAAGCCCTAACAGATTGCAGGCGAAGGCAAGGGCGCTGCCCCATTGACCGGCTCCGGTTTCAGTGGTTAATTTTTTAATGCCGAACTGTTTATTATACCATGCCTGGGCAACGGATGTGTTTGGTTTATGGCTTCCGGGCGGGCTGGTACTTTCATCTTTGTAGTATATTTTTGCGGGTGTGTCGAGGTGTTTTTCCAGATATACTGCCCTTCGAAGCGGCGCCGGCCGCCAGCGATAAAGTATGCTTAGGATTTCCTCCGGGATGTCTATCCATCTTTCCGCACTTACTTCCTGCTCAATCAAGTTCATCGGAAACACCGGAGCAAGCATGTCCGGGGAAACAGGTTTTGCATCGGGCCCAAGAGGAGGAAGTAACGGGGTGGGCAGGTCTGCAGCCAGGTTATACCACTGTCGGGGGATATCACTTTCGTCTAAGAGAATTTTAACGTTTTCCACTTAATTTCTCCTGAATATAGGTCTAATATGTGTGTTGTGAGTTATGATCACCCACGTCTACAAAAAATAAGTATCGAATATGCTATTGCATTGGTACCTAAAAATCAAACAGTATATATCAATAATTCTGCCATTTTTTATCAGAAATCTGCTATAACCTTAGAAAACTGTATATAATCACATATTGTGGCAACTTGGTTAAGTTGTAGTTATAATAAAAACTTATAAATAGAATTCCTAATCACGGTTGTTTAGTTGGATAATCTAAGTTTTAGAAGGCGTATTTCGTGCGTTTTTACCCTTTCGTGTTATAGCTCTGGTCTATGTTCTGTTATAAAGAGAGGACAAATTCAACGAGACTATCTATCTCCTCGTTGGTCAGGGTGGATGTTTTTCCATGCTTATCACCGGGATTGTGTTTGGTCAGCACTTCTTTGATTGTCTTGGCGCGACCGTCGTACAGATAGGGTGCGGTACGCCACGTCTCAATAAGAGTGGGGGTGTCGAAAGACTGGTTTTCGTCCATATCCTTTCCGATGCCGATGTTGTATTTTCGAAGGTCGGTATATAGGGGCGAAGGGTGACATGAAGAGCATCCTGCCTTTTTGAAAATACTTTCTCCTTGTTTTGCCGTTCCGTTCAGCCTGCCTTTGACCAGGTGAGGACTTTGAACAGGTTCCAGCGACTTGAGGTACTCGTCTATCACCACGGCATCCTCTTCAGGACGCACGACAAATTGGATGTGCCTGATGCCGGCGCGAACTGCCGCTTCGGCATTAGCACGAGCCCCCAGTGACATGGAGGGTGGAGTTTTGTGGGCCAGCAGCAGATTTTTTGTATTCTTGGGATTTCCAATGCCGTCGTTTAGAAGGTCCCAGTTGAGGGCGTCGGTCCGTGCGCCGCCGGGATGACAGCTGGCACAGCTCTGCCAATGCTGAAAGCACAGCGATGCATCATGAAATAACATCTCGCCTTTGCGTGTCTTAGTCAAAGTTGTCTTTGGTCCCAGCGGAACAGATCGTGCTTTAGGAAATTGTTCCGGGTTGATGTCCAAAACGCCGAGACTGTCCGTGAAGTATTCAGCCGTGTACACTTTTGTCCCTATTACCACCAGACCTCGCGGCCCATTGCCGGTGAGCCTGAGCCGACGTTGCAAACCTACAAGAAATGACAGGTCATTCGGAACATCGTCAGGTGACAGCGAAACGTCGGATACCTTCTCACCCTTTGCCACGCTCGCTAATTTGTCATGAAGTTTTCTTGAGTCGATGACACTCACCTCGTGTGTGCCGGCATGGGTGACACAGATATATTTGCCGTCGTCGGTGCAGGCCACGCCCCAGGGATTGGCCGCTCCCAAGTCGACATCATCGAGAAGTACCGTATTCAACAATTGCTTCTTTGATACATCTATGATGCTGAGAGCGTTGGTATTCATCCACCCCCGATCCAACTGTGTCGTGGGGAGCTGATAACGGGACAGGATATGAGTTACATAAGCCTGTTTGCCGTCGGGTGACAGACAAATGCCCTGCAGACCTGTGCTGCCGTTGGGAAGCTCGATGGTTTTAATCACCTTCTTTATCGTCGTGTCCAGGACTGAAACAACTGCTGACGTGTATGCTCCATCCGCTGTTCCCGCGGGCAGATGGTTGGCCACATAAAGAAGCCTGCCGTCCTGCGTAATAGCTGCTGCTACAGGTTCTCGCTGCACGGGAATTGTTGCTGTTTCCTTGTTGGATGCCAGGTCTATTACTGAAATGTTGTCATTGAATCGGTTACAAACATAGAGGATTTTCCCATCGGGACTGAGTACCGGTGCGATTGGTGTGTGCTTGGCGCCGAGTTTGTCAATGACCTTGCCGGTTTTTGTTTTCAGTATGTAAATCCGTCCATTGGGTACGGCCGCGGTGACATATAGTCGGGAGCCGTCCGGAGCAAGGGCCAGACCGCCGGGTTGGTCCGGAAGCGAAATGACTTTAGTAACCTTGCCTGCGGCAATGTCAAAGACGGCAATTTGCTTCGCCGTGGCCTCAGCTACATACAGGATTTTGCCCTGATTGTCGGCCACGAGTGCCAGCGGCGAGAGATATTCTGCGCTGGCTTTGCCGACAAACAGAAAAGTGCTGAAACCAACAGTTATAAGAAACATGTATACCCACACTTTACTCTGTTTTATTTGTCGTTGTTGTTCGTTCAAGTTCAACTCCCTTTATAATTACCGCTCTTTTGCTCTATATACCTTCAAAGATTAATATTGTTGATTTCTAAAATCGCTGTTTGATAAGTGTTCTTCAGTACTTGCAACGACCGGCGTCTGTCTCAGCTCTGCCACTACTCGAAAACCCACGTTATACACTTTTTGCCAGGAAGAATAACTCAAACGAAAAGCTGAACGGCAACGCTTGGGCCGGTCATACCATGAGCCGCCGCGGATAGTTTTCCTGCCGATGTTCGATATATCATTGCGACCGTCACCGGTACTATAAGGATAAGGCTCGTATGTTGAGCTTGTCCACTCCCAAACATTTCCATGCATATCATACAGGCCCCAGGCATTGGGTTTGTAGCTGCCCACGTTTGCCGTCACGAGTTTCTTGTCATTGTATCGAGCGTCTCTGGGCACTAAATCCGGAGGATTTTGGTCGCGGACGTCATAAACAAGGTCCCGTATTGTGAAATCAGCCATATTCCCGAATTCTGAGAAGTCCGTATCTATGTCACCGTAGTATAGGGGAGTATCCGCCCCTGCCCGACAGGCCCATTCCCACTGTGCCTCGGTGGGCAGGGAGACCTTTTGTCCGATCCGCTCGGACAACCAGCGGCAGAATGATGTCGCTTCTTTCCATGAGATACGAACCACAGGTTGTTTAGGATGGTTCATATCCCAGCCGAGGTCCCACTCATTAAACATCCAGCTTCCTTTGTGTTCATACTTACTATCATGTGATGGATCGAACCTTGCGTACTGCTCGTTGGTTATCTCGAACTTGCCAATCCAGAACGGTTTTTCAATTCTCACTGCAGTAACCGGACGCTCATCGTGATAGCCGTTTTTGGCTCCCATGGCGAACTGACCGGCCGGAACAAAAGCCATTTCAATCTTGACACCTTTACCAAGGTCTATTGTACGATGGCTTTGCCCGGGCGATGCCTGACTCTGGCGGCGTTTTGCCTCGGCAGCGTCGAACGGCCAGCCGGGCACACGGGGAACCTCAACTATCGGTTCTCGCATCGGCTCGGGCTTAACCGGCACGATGTTTTCCTTTTGTATTGCCGGATAGACCTCAGGATCTTCAACACTTGCACCGTATAGCTTACGGAGATCCAGACGCCGTCTGTGGTCTTTGCGGGTTTTTTCAATACCTACAACCTCTCTCCAGGTTCCGTGACAGGGCGCATTCAAGTCTATCCAGGTTGTTATACGCTCCCAGGCTTCAGCATTGAGCTTAACGCCGTGGTGTCCTTTCATCAGCATCTGGACAAGCTCGGTTGTCTCTGCGCCGAATTCGCCCGGTGCCAGCAGGCGCAAATCACTCTCAAGGCCGCCGACCCGAACAAAGCTTCTCAGCGTGATATATGATGGTTCGAACACGCCGCCGTATTTTTTGACGAGTTCTTCGTGGGGCACTCCTTTGATTATATTGGCTTTAGGTTTTCCGTTTTTATATGCGAATAATTTACCTTGGTCGCCCCGAAGGTCGGGGATCTCCCGGCCGTCTTCGCGTTTGCTGCCATTGTGACACCCGACGCAGTATTTATCCAGAACCGGTTGGACCTCGCGCTTGAAACTAAAACCTCTGGAAGGTCCG
>JABAHP010004641.1_pt1 | contig 27486 bp, 28 predicted proteins | sample 7062081 | NCBI WGS metagenome assembly JABAHP01 (sample SAMN14534357, study PRJNA622989) | marine sediment metagenome | biome: marine biome [ENVO:00000428]; feature: marine pelagic biome [ENVO:01000023]; material: deep marine sediment [ENVO:00002113] | place: India: Gulf of Kutch | collected...
CCAAAGTTTACCTAGACTTGATATTATACACGCATCAAAACAAATATTGGTCAAGAAGTTATAACTTACTTTTAATAAGCATTAAAATCAAATTTCAAACTACTTATTGCAAAATTATTCAGATGTTTGAAAAATAGGTGAAATTGGGAAAAGTATATGAAAAATAAGACGGGGGAGTTTTCATATACTGATTTTGAATGTTTAAGGTGTGGTGAGTGTTGTAAAGCAGGTTATGATGTCCATGTTATTAAGAAAGACATTGAGAAATGGCAAGATTTAGAGAAACGCGAATTATTAGATTATATTTTTATCAATCCTCAATGTATTGCAGTAGATAATGGAACAGAACTTAATTCTGAGGATGGAAATACAATTAAAAGAATATATAAAAATTTTAGAAATTCTAACAAAAAAATTGAGGAATTAGTAGAATTTATAAAAAAAACTCATTTAAATTATGGTCGAAATAGTTTACATCAATATGTTAAGACTATACTATCGGATCTTAATTATGATCCCCTATTAGTACCGAAAAGTTTTGATATTATATTAAAAGGTTTAGAATATGGTTTAGAATATATTTTAAAGACAGATATAACTGGTAAATGTTCTTTACTACAATTGAATTTATGTTCTATATATACATACAAACCGATCGCATGTACTAAGTTTCCTTACATAGAAGAAAATTGTTTGAGAAAAGATAATCTCTTTAAAACAATCTGTAGAAGTTTGAAAAAAGTAAAAGAAATATAAATCATAGCCACAAATGGCTAAAATCATTTTAAATTTTTTAATCAAAAACATTACAAATTAGGTTTACAAAGTGATTGAATTGGAAAGAAAAGAATCTTGTTATTTATCAAATAGAAATAAATACTTTAATGAGGAAAGGAATTGTTGTGAGAGACCACATATTAATGTAAGAAATGGTAATAAAGTATGTTTAAATTGTGGTATGGTTTTGGGTATTGAGTTATGGCATAAAGAAAGAAGGGCTTTCACCAAGGATGAATTAGAAAAAAGAAAAAGAACAGAAACGAGATGGAGAGCATATGGCCCTAGAACGGTTATTTTAAATGAGAAAAAGGATTGTAGAGGGAAAAGTATTTCTGCCAAGAAGAGATCCAAAATTAAACGTTTATCGAAAATTCAACAATCTTTAACTACTGGAATAGAGAGAAATTTATGGGAAGCAAAACCTAAAATGAAATTATTAATTTCCAAATTAAATATTCCAGACTTTGTTTATAAAACAGCTTGGAAAATTTATACTACCACTGCCAAAAAAAAATTAACGATGGGTAGGTCTATTGTTGGATTTGTAGCTGCTTCAGTATATATTGCGATACGAATTTATGAAATTCCAAGATTATTAGATGAAATAGTTGATGCTATTTTAGTTTCTAGAAGAACAGTTATTCGTTCTATAGGAATGTTAATTAGAGAAATTTTACCAGAGCTCAATCTTAAATATAAACCAATCAAACCTGAACAACTGATATTTAAATTTGGAAATGACTTAAATATACCTATTCAAATTCAAAAAAAAGCATTCAATTTACTAAAAAATTCCTCTGAGAATGGTCTTTCCAAAAATGGAAAAGATCCGAAAGGATTTGCAGCTTCAGCAATCTATTTAGCAGCAAAAACTACTGAGTATCGTAAAACCCAAACTCAAGTTTCAGATATCGCAAATATTACAGAAGTAACTTTAAGAACAAGGATTAAGGATATTAAATCATATTAAAATACAGTTAAGATCTTTACAGATATTTAATTTAAAGCGTTAGTAATATAAAAGGAGGTGAAACTCAGAATAAAGGATGGAAATATCTGCCCAAAATGCAGTTTTCCAAAAGAATTATGCATATGTGAAAAATTAGAAGCAGAAGAACAGGAAATTAAAATTTTTAATGAAAAAAGAAGATGGGGTAAGGTAGTAACTGTCGCTAAATTTAAAGGTAATTTTCAAATTGATTTAGATAAACTTAATACTAAGGCTAAGAAAAAATGTGCATCTGGTGGAACATATGGAGACAATTTTATTGAAGTTCAGGGAGATCATCGTTTTAAATTAAAAAAATTTCTTATAAAAGAAGGATTTCCTAGAGAAAACATAATAATCGAAAATTAGGAAGAAAAATGTTGAATGTGGTGATAATCTTATTATTGTACTTATTTGGAGCTCTATCTTCCGAGATTAGAAAATATTGTTAAAAATTGAAAGTAAATTAGTAAAATCATTAAGATTTACAGCCTAATTTTGAAATATAAATATTTTTAAGGAGGTTTTTATTATTATAATTAGATATTATCTATAAAAATCTCAAAAATCTGTAAATTTTTATAGTCACTTAATTTAAAGTTAACAAAATTTCAGGTGGAAATAATTCTTGAATTTCTAAGTTTTTTACTATAATAAAATAATTAAATCCTCATTGATTTAGAAATTTTGAATTAATTTTCCACGTAATATCTACTATATATTATTAAAGAGACAAAAGAGGTGTTTAAAATATTTGAATTTAAAGAAAAATATTAAAACTCAACAATTAATTGAAGAAAATGGAAAAATATTAGATTTAAATAATATTGAGTTTATTTTAAGTAAATTTGAAGAGTATCAAGTATTAATTAATTTAATTAGAAATTTCTCTCAAAATAGAGATATAAAGAGGATTTTAATAATTAGCGATAATTTAAATATTATATATTCTCAGTTAATAGAGTTTTTTCCAAAAGCATATTTTTATATAGCAAATAAATCAGGTAAAATTTTAGAATCGTTTAAAGATCATTATAAAAATGAAGATAATTATAGCACATGTATTCTGGATGTTTTTAAAGGAGTATCAATTCATGATTTTATATATGATAATTCTAAACTTGATTTAGTTATCGCTGATAGAATATACTCAAATAAGAAAAATCGTAAAAAAAGATATTATTCAATTAAATTTTTATACAAATTCTATTTGAAGCAAAATGGTATACTATGCCTACTTTCTCATATTCGTGATATAGAAAAGGATAATTATAATTTGTTGGGTGATATAAAGCCATTATTGGAAAAAAGGATTCCAGTAAAGAATGAGAAATATTTTGTACAATTTATTTTATATTCTAAAAGAGAGAGTTATTTAGAATTATGAGGGATTAAGTTTTGGCAGGTATATTGGCGGTACTTAAAAAAAGAAAATCAAATAGTATCAAAAAAAAGATAATTAAGAAGTGTGCTTTAACATTGAAACATCGTGGTGCAAACCACACTTTTAAATATGAAAAATTTCCTTTATCTTTAATTTATCATCAAAATAAAGATTTTAGCAATAATTCAATACTCAATTTTTCTTTTGATGAAGATAATAATGATTTAATTGTTATAGATGGACAAATTTATAATTTAAGTGAACTAAATACCAAGAATAATAAAGAAAATGATGATAATAAACATTTAAATCTTAGTTTAATAGTATTACTAACGGGATTTAAAGAATTTGGTCCAAGAATTTTAACACATATATTAGGTTCATATAGTGGCGTTTTATATCTCAAAAATGAATTATATGCATTTAAAGACCCAATTGGTGCAAAACCACTTTATTTTTGTGATAACGATGATTTTTTTGCTGTTTCTTCTGAATTAAAATCTTTAACATTATTAGATGAAACTATCTTACCCTTAGAACCAGGATATATAATATCTTCTTCAGGAAAGAAAACGCAATTTTTCCAATTTCCAACTATAAATAGCAATTATTCCATATCATTAGAATTTGTAAACAAATTAAAAAAAGCATTGAATAAATTAGTAAGAAAAGTAGTTATTAATAATATTCAAGATGAGGAGAGAATAGGTTTGTTATTAAATGGTGGTGTTGATTCTGTTATAATTAATCATATTGCAAAGGATCTAGTACCCCATCTAAGAGTTTATACTGTGGGGAACGGAAAATCAAAAGATTTGTTATTTGCAAGTAAAATTGCTAAGAAATATAATCTTGATCATTCTATTGTAAAGGTTAGTTTTCAAGATTTATTAAACGTAATACCTGAAGTAATTTATGCGTTAGAGACCTTCGATGCAGCTTTAATTCGCAGTGCAATTCCAATGTTCATAATTTCTAGATACATTAAAGAAACTCACAATATTAATGTTCTTTTAACAGGAGAAGGGGGGGATGAACTCTTTGGGGGATATACTTATCTTGAAGATTTAAAAACTACAGATTCATTAAATAAAGAGATATTATATCTGATAAAAAATGAGTATAAAACAGGTTTACAAAGAGTTGATAGAATTCCATATTATTTCTCAATTGAAGCTAGGGCACCTTTATTTGATAGAAGACTGGTAGAATTTTCACTTAAAATACCTCCTGAATTAAAGATATTCAAAAATGAATATGGTATTGCTAGAAAATGGATTCTTAGAAAAGCATTTGAAGAAGAAATACCTGAAGAATTTATATGGCGAAAAAAGCAAAAATTTTCAGATGGTGCGGGAACTCAATTCCTAATTCGAAATTACGTTAATAACTTAATCCATGACAATGAATTTGAAAGCGAAAAACAAATAACTCCATCAATTACGTTGAAATCAAAAGAAGAGTTATACTATTGGAGAATATTTAATTCCAAATTTAATTTATCTGAAAAATCTCTCTTAGAAATTGGGGTTACTAACAATTATAAGGTTTGATAAAAGAATTTAGGATGAAGTAAAGATTTCAAAAACCAGATTAGCAAAGATATAAAAATAAAGCATATCACACAGTAATTTAAATCAAAAATTAACGCAAATATTTCAAATTAGTATAAAATAAATTATGTCTGTTAAAGATCTTAGAAATCAAGTCAATGATTATAAAGAAGAAATTGCTAAAATTGAAAGTCTTGTTCATGGAAAAAAATTATTAGCTATAAAAGAGATCAGTGCCATTTTTAGTAGTAAATTTGAAGAAGTACTATCAGAACTTAGAAAAAAGATGAATAAAGATGATAATCTTTATGGTAAGGTTCTAAAATTAGAAAATGAAAAAAAAGTTGAAAAAAATGCACTGAAAGCCTTAAAAAAAGAGATTAAATTACTTTATAAAAGAAAAAAAAAGGAGATTAAACAGAAATTAATATTAATAGAACATGAGAAAAAAAAATCAATTGAAATCTTGAAAGGAAAAATAAAATTCTTACAAAAACAGATAAAAACATTAGAGGTCAGAAAATTTGCTAAAAAGTGGAAGAAATGGAGCAAATTATAAAAATAAAATAAATCTAATAAGAAAGATTTTAAGATTTATTTATCTTCTTATCAATAAAATCTAATAAAATCAAATTCTCAGGTTCTAATTTGACTTTTCCTACATCTTTGGATATTTCATTGAAAACATTGTGTTTCTTTGAACGTGTTTTTATTTTTGAGATAATACTAATCCTTAATTTCTTCTTCCTCTTAGATTTGCTACCTAATATTTCAAATTGGTTTAATCTTCGATTTTCTAACAATTTGTCCTTCCTTTTTTGAGATTTTTTCTTTCTTACTTTCATATTTTCATTCATTTATTTAATAATATCCGTAATAAAACATGTTTCTATTATTTTTAAACCACTAATTTGAGAAAGTTTTTCTTCGATAATAGGATTGAAATCTTCAATCGTGTCTATTTCTAATTTCATTAATAGTCCACAATCTCCTGATAATCTCCAAATTTTTGTAATTTCCTCAATTTGACTTAAATCTTTTATTATTCTTTTTATTTCTTTGAAGTTTGGTTCAATCTTCACGGTAGCATGAATCTTTGGGTTATTATTTATATTATAGTCAATAGTAAATTTCTCAATTATATTTTTATTTATCAATTTTTTAACACGACGTCTAATCGTCGCTTCTGTTTTTCCAGTAGTCTTCGCAATTTCACGATAGGATCTTCTACTATCTTTTTCTAATTCCTCTAATATTACTAGATCAATTGCATCCATATTATTATCACTTTTAATCATAATAATGAACAATATTATAAATAATTTTAGAAAATAAATACGACTTATATAATAATGTTTAATTATAAGCACCATTTAAGAATTTTTTATCCAAAAAGATCATATAATTCTAATTTTTATTCTTTTTTTTAGAATCATGAATCATTAAGGTTATTTTCTTAATTCAAATCATTCAATTTTAGAAGATTTAGTCCTTTTCTGGTTGATGGTCAATTTCAGTATGAAAAATATATGATTCAATAATTTCTCTTTCTAATGGTATTGATTGACCACAAGAATTACAAATAAGAACATTCTCGTTTTCATTTTTAGAGGGGATTAAAATACCCCCACATTTTTCACAGAATTCAAACATTTTTTAAAATTTCTCTCAAATTTCAATTATACTTTTTTAGATGAAAGTTAATTCAAATTCCTCTTTATTAACTTTTTCGAAAGTTAAATCCATCTCCTTAATTTCTTGATTTAACTTTTTTATGGCTAATTCTAAGGTATTTTCTTTTTTAACTCCTGTGCATACAAATTTACCAGTTGAAAAAAGTAGGAAAACAGCACGAGGATCTTTCATATTATATATTAAACCTGGAAATACTTCTGGTTCATACATGATATACTCCATTTGCAGAACTGCTTTATTTAAATTTATATTAGTATGTAGATCTCCACTTGATACTATATTTTGAATAGAAATTACCGGATCTGTTAGCTTTATCCCCATTTTTTTTAACTTTTTTAATACTTTAGTCACAGCTTTCTCAGCATTCTCTACGAATTCTAGCCCTGTAATAACCATTTTTCCAGAAGAAAAGATTAGAAAAGTAGCTCGTGGATTGTTAGCTCTATATATAACACCAGGAAACCTTTCTGGATGATATTCACAATCCCTCATTTTTCGTGCAATTTTGGTTAGATCAATCTTTTCAGTTATATCCATTTTTGCCGTAGCTACGATATTATTTATTTGATAGTCCAACTCCTCTTTAAGATTGTTTATATCATTTAACTTCTCGTTATCTACCATAATTACCTCCTCTTCTCATTTTCTATCAATTTAACAATTTCCTGCTTATAAAGTTCATGATTTCCAGTTAATTTCATTTTTCTATATAGTCTTCGAAGTTGTCGTTTAGCAATAGGTCTAAGATCATCATAACTTATTTTTGTTTTTTCATTTTGACGATTACGATGTTCTTCTTGTGCTTCTTTTTTCTTATATTTTAAATGATCTTTATAGATCTTACCTCTATGATGATGTTTTTTACATTTAATACAATAATATTTATGCATATTTTATATCTCCAATTTTTTACAATTTTATTATGAATTATGATAAACTTCTTTTTTTATCGATTTTTTCAAATTATGCTTTTAAATTAACCATTTGAGCAACCAAATAAAAAGGATTCATTAGAAGAAGCAAAGAAATTTAGACTTTGTTTCTAACCGAATATATTTATTGATATTCAGATTAATTTAAAAATACAAGTGCGAAAAAGGATATCAAATCATTTTTATCTCTATTTTAATAAAAAAATTACTATATTTAATTTTTTGCATAAAGCAGTTAATAAATTTAATAGATTTTTTACAATGTTTTCAATTTTAAGAGTTAAATATTTTTTTCTCCTAAAGATTGTTTATGAATCCAACCATACAATTAATGAGTTTAAATGAATCATATTATTAAATTAAAAAATGCTTATTCTTCTTTTTTAAGAAAGACCATCTTTCTTCCTGAATGTCTCAAATCAAAGTAAGTTTTATATTGTTCAATCTCCTCATGAATTTCTTCTAATCCTTCATTTTCCAACATTTTGTTAAAAATATTTTGGATGGAGAGGTAAAGATCTGGAATGAAAGTATCAATTTGAGACAATTGATAAGCTAGTTCTTTAATTGAAGAAAAATCTAGTCTTAAATCAATTTCTCTTTTTTTAATTTGATCAAGAATTTTTTTCTCAAGTTTTTTTCTAGAATAATTACTCCAAATTAATTCATAGATAAAATAATTAACAGCTTGCACAGCTTCTGTTAGAAGTGCTGTTCCTGTAGCAATTGCGATACTACCAGTAATAAGATATGCGGTTAAAGTCCCTAGAACTAATGTCAAGCCTCTATAAATAAGACTCTTAATTAAACTTTCCTTCCAGTCTATATTGCGTGATTTCATTATTGATTTCACTGTGAGATGTAAATTTTAATTTGATGTTAGGTATAATATTTCGATATTTAATTACTTATTTTATGCCCTTTTTGGAATAACATTAAGTTTATAAATTTAATAAATGGTAAAAGTAAAAATTTTAGGAGTTCCATTTTAAAGGAAATTTTACTGAAGTATATAAATAAGAATATTTAAATCTTAGTTTCATTTAAATAAAATCAGCTCTAATTTTGTATTTTATTTAGATCTATATATTATGTATATAAGCTATAAAAGAAAATTGTAATTGTTATGAGAAATTGAATTGATGGAAAAGACTTAATAACTAATAATGATGAATTATGAATGCGAATGTTATATTTTTTTTAAAGAAATTATATTAGAATAATTGATAAACTTATTAAAACGAATTAATAATTGTTTTTTCTAATTCGGAGTTAATATCAAAATGAGTATATACGCTGATGATGTTGTAAACTTTACTTCAGTGTTAAAAATTGCATATAATTTCTTAACTGGTAGAGATTATTTACAAAAAAAGAAATCAAAAGAAAGAAAGACACTAATTTCTGTAGCCTCCGGCTTTCCTGATTTGGTTTTTGCAGCAGATTCGATTCCTGTTTTTCCAATACGTATGGAAAAATTCAAACTCAATTTATATTTGCTAGCTTTAAATTCAGCAACTAGTTTATTCGGTTGGGACATAACTACTAGATTATTGGGAATAGTAAGGCAAGTAGACTTTTTAAAGATAGTGGATAGTGTTCTAAATGATGTGATTAACTCGATCAATTCAAAATACAATTTATTATACGATCAAGCAATAAAGAAAAATGTATCACCAAACTTTTGTTTTGGCATTACATCGATTTATGGAATGCATGTTTCAGAGGCAAATTCTTGTGATTGCAGTTTAAATTTTACTTTAAGATGCAATAAATATAATCAATACCTTAAATCATTAAGAGCAATAATTCCTAACCAAATTTGGGTGGATATTCCTCCCATTGACCAAGAAAATAAAGAAAAACGCTTAGAAATTATGGTTGATAATATCCAAAAAGCGATTTTAGAACTTGAAAAAATATCTGGAAATTTAATTACTGATAATAGTTTAAATAAGCAATTTCGAATAGGAAATCAAGTAAAAAGATATTATAAATCTATTATTCATGACATCAGCGCTTCAGACTTCTTTCCATGCAATCCCGCTACATTTTCAGAAATCTTAGCTTTATTAACAATCTCTTTCCAAGATTACAATTCCAATGCACAGAGATACTTAGAAAATTTAAGTCAATTAGTTAAGGAGATGAGAGAACGTATAGAACGAGGTATTGGAATGGATGTATCTAATATGCCAAGAATATTATTAAGTCCAATATTCAATGGTTGGGAACCAGAGAGTCAAGAAATTATATATCAACTAGGAGGAAAAGTTCTTTATTCTGATTGGGATATTTTGGGGTTATTGGAAGAAATTCCAGTTTCTAAGGATTCTGATCCTGTTGAAATGTATGCACGATTCCTATTAAATGCGTCAAATAAAGGCTTATTTTGTTTAAATAATTGTGATGCATTGATTAACACCTATCAAAAATATATCAGAAGATCTAAAATAGATGGAATTATTGTTAATGAATTAGCAAATTGCCATCTAGAGTCAAATTGTTATGACTTATTAAAAAACAAAATTAAAACTACTATTAGAATACCAGCAACTAGTCTTAAATTTAAGAAGATTGGTGATAATCTAGAAAAAGTTAAAGCGGAACTAGGATCATTTATGGAATTGTTTAACTAAGGATTTACATACCAAAAAAGTCTGATGGCTTTAATAGATGTTGATCCTCCTTTTCCTTCTTCGCTTTTTCATGTGGATCTACCCATTCAGGTTCACCCTTGGCTGCTTGCTTGGACGCCCCTCCGGGAGCTTTCAATCCCTGTGGCTTTAAACTAATGTCGGCAGAAATTTGTTCTGGTTGTTGTCCCACTGCCACTGGTGCTGCTGGCACGTAAGTAATTCCACCAGCTTTCAATACTTTTAATTCACTTAAGACTTTTTCAAGATTCATTGATTGTACACTTTTATTCATTGTATCCATTATTTCTTTTAAGGATTTTGAGGTTTCTCTTAATCCTTTTGGATTAATTCCTGTAAGCAATGAATCTAAATTAGCACTAATGTTTTCATTTAATTCGTTTAGTGATTCTAAAACAGTATTCCAATGCTTATTCATCTGAGATTCAATAGCACTTATCATTTTGATGGTTTCATTCATGAAATTGACGTGGGCTTCATATCTTTCCTCATCTTTTGCACGTAAGTCGGATATTAGCATTATTAGCTTCCGTAGGGCTTCTTTCTCTTCACTCATTTTTAACCAAAATATATATTATTTTTTCTATTATTATTATGAAATAAAGAAATTTATATATATTCATTTAGTTAACCACGAAGTTCTAGAAATTCAATAATTTCTAATTAAAGATTTTTTAGTTATGAATGAAAATGTTAATAAGTAAAACTCAGTGGATAAAAAATCCAAAAATTCTTGAAATTAATACTGTCCCATGGCTTCATTCATTATCAGAAATTTATAATACACCTATTAATTTGAAGAATATTCCTGAACAAATAATAAATCAGGAGATCAAATTATTTGATGCAATTTGGTTGATGGGTGTATGGGAAAGAAGCCCTGCGAGTAAAAAAATTGCCCTTGAACATCCCGATCTTTTGAAAGAATATCATGAGATATTACATGATTTTAGAGATGAAGATGTTATCGGATCTCCTTATGCTGTGTTTTATTATCATGTAGATAAGAATATTGGCGGTGTAGATGGTTTAAAACAAATCAGAGAGAAATTTTATGAACAAGATATTAAGTTAATATTAGATTATGTCCCTAACCATGTATCTATTGATTCATTATGGACATTTGAATCGGATCTGTTTATAGAGGGAACTTTGGATGATTTAATGTCTCATCCTTACGAATATTTTAGTATTGGTGAAAGAATATTTGCTAATGGTCGTGATCCAAATTTCCCAAGTTGGACAGATACAATTCAAATCAATGCTTTTTCTAAAGAAGCTAGAAACAAAGCAATTAACACCTTACTTGATATTGCCGAAGTTTGTGATGGTGTACGATGTGATATGGCTATGCTGATGACTAATAAGGTCTTTAGCAAAACTTGGGGTGAAAAAGCAGGGGTCATTCCTGATATAGAATTTTGGAAAGAAATTATTCCAGCAATTAAAAAAAAATATCCAAATTTTAATTTTATAGCAGAAGTATACTGGGGTATGGAATGGGAACTTCTACAACAAGGATTCGATTTTTGTTATGATAAAAGGCTATACGAGAGACTAATCTTTGAGAATGTTAATGCTATTAATGATCACTTAAAAGCAGAATGGAATTTTCAAAGCAAACTTGTTAGATTCATTGAAAATCATGATGAAAATCGAGCTATTGAGAAATTTGGCGTAGAAAAATCACAAGCAGCAGCTATTATAATAACTACTTTACCAGGAGTTAGATTGATACATGAGGGTCAAATGTACGGAAATAAAATAAAATTACCTATTCAATTAGGAAGGCGTCCTTCTGAAGAAAAAAATGGTCAACTGTTAAATTTTTATCAAAAATTATTAAAGGCAATACCTAGCCATGATTTTTTTGACCCTAACTGGTCACTCTGTGAAATAAGACCAATTAATAATGATGATAATTCATTTATAAATTTGATTTCGTATTTATGGTGGTCAGATAGTAATTATCGACTCGTTGTTGTTAATTATAGTCCCAATTATTCAAAAGCTCACATAAGAATAAGTCCATTCCATTTTGACACTTATAGATGGAGGTTTTCTGATTTACTTAATGATAAGTCTTATATATATAATGGTGAAGATTTATACAAACATGGGTTATATATTGAATTAGGCCCATGGGAAGGACATATTTTTAATATATCTAAAGAGTAATTTAAAGAAATGTTTAATTTAGTGAACTGTAACTGTTTTTGCAAGATTTAATGGTTTATCAGGATCTAAGTTATGTTCAAGGGCAGCGTAATAAGCTAGCAATTGAAGTGCTGGAATAAAAGTTATTGAACTAAATACAGTGTGATATCTATCTTCAGGTTGAGGTATTCGAATTGTGATATCACTCATACTAGTGATTTTTTTATCATTTTCTACAACTAAAGATATAATTTTACCTCCTCTTGCTTTAAATTCCATAACATTTCCAACCAACCTTTGATAGGTTTCATCTGGAGGAGCAATAAAAATAATAGGATAGCCTTCTCTTACTAGAGAAATTGGTCCATGCTTAGCATGTGCTGCTGAATATCCTTCAATAAAGCGACACGCAACTTCTTTTAATTTTAGACCCCCTTCCTTTGCCGTTGCAATTGAAGCACCACGTGCTAGAAAGAAAAAATTAAGATTTCTTTCTAAGTTTTCTACAATATATTTAATTATTTCAACATTCTTTTCAAGCAAATTCTCTATGATGTCAGGCGTTGATTGTAAACCTTTATAATATTTTTGGATTTCTTCCTCTGAAAGTTTTTTTCTCAACTTAGCGATCTCTAAGGCAATTAACGCGAGTGTAAGAACTTGAGTAACATATGTTTTAGTGGCAGCAACTCCAATTTCAGGACCTGCTTGAGTAATTAATACCTTATCAGAATGTCTAGTAAGAGTTGATCCAACTACATTTGAAATTGATAATATTTTTGTTTTTGGTTTGTATTTTTTTGCCCATCGAACTGGTTCAATTAGATCAATAGTTTCTCCTGATTGTGAGATAGCTATTATTACAGAATTATCCTCAAGCGAATTCCCTAATTGAGTTATAAATTCAGAACATTCTAATGCTTCAATATACTTACCAAGAAATTTTGTAATAATGAATTTTCCTGCTAATGATGCATAATAAGATGTTCCCGCTGCTGTGATATATATATGTTTAGCATTTACTAAAGTATCAGCAAATTCTTTTAGTGAAATAGCAGGTATTTTCAGTGTATTTCTTAGAGCATTCGGTTCTTCATNNCTTGGTTCTTCATAAATCTCTTTTAACATGAAATGATCATAACCTTGTTTTTCTGCTGCATCCAAATTCCAATCGATAGACTGGATTTCTTTTGAGATTTTATTGTGAGGATTCTTGAGATTATAAAATTCTACAGTTCCAGCTCTCAAAATTGCAAACTCATCATCTTCTAAAATATAACATTTTCGTGTGTAAGGCAAGAATGCTGGTATATCTGAAGCGCAATAAGTAGATTTTCCTTCTTCTATCCCAATTATCAATGGTGATTCTCTTCGAACAGCTATAATAGTATCTGGATAATCAGCATGACAAATAGCTAATCCAAATGCTCCTTTACATTTTTTAACAGCAGAAACTACTGCGTCTTTTAAATTTCCATGATTATTCAGATTTTCTTCAATTAAATGAGGAATAATTTCTGTATCTGTTTCCGATTTAAAAACATGCCCGTTAGATATCAATTCTTCTTTAAGCTCAAAAAAATTTTCAAGTATCCCATTATGTATTACTGCAATTTTATTTTTACAATCTAGTTGAGGATGGCTATTAATTTTGGTTGGTGGGCCATGAGTTGCCCATCTGGTGTGAGCTAAAGCAAGTTTAGCCCCATCTGGAAGTTCATTTAATTTTAGTTTTTTATGAATTTCATCGATTTTGCCAGAATCCTTTTTAACAAATAATTTTTCATTGGCAATTGAAACTATTCCACAAGAATCATATCCACGATATTCTAGACGTTTTATTCCCTCAAATACAGTATTACCAATATCTAATTTTTCTTTGGTAACTATTCCAAATATACCACACATTTCTAATTCATTTTCACTATTGTCATGTAAAAGATATTTTGAAAATTATTTTAAGATTATTGAAATTAGGATAATATGATATAAAATAAAAGAAATGCTCCAATTGAGATTAACGAAATAAAAATTCTTTATATGAGATTTAATTTCTGCATATTTCTCATGGCGAGGTTATTCATTTCAATTGAGTCGTTTATATCTTTTCTAGATTCACCTGAAATTCTTAAATATGGGCTTGTCCCAGACCTTCTTATTAGAAGCCAACCATCCTCAAAATCAAATCTACATCCATCCAACTCATTGATATTGATATCGACTTTACCCTGATTTTTAAGCGAATCCATCATTTCACTAATAATTTTTTGATGAATATCCTCTGAAAAAGGAATATCTTTAGTTAATTTAAACTTTTCAGCATAATACGGATATTCTGGTATATCTTTTAACAACTTTTTCAAACTTGTTCCAGTTTTAGTTATCATATCTAGTACAATAGCAATAGTAACTATTGAATCTGGACCAAAATGATAATCTGGCCAAATGTAAGTCCCAGAAGTTTCTCCTCCTAAAAATCCCTTATGTTTTTGCAATGCTATAGAAACTTTAATATCACCAACTTCCGTGCGAATTACTTCGCATCCAAGAGGTTTTAAGACATCCTCAATCAAGCTAGAAGAGTTAATCGGAGTAGCTAGTTTTAATTTATCTTTAGGGATCATATTTTCTTGAATAAAATATCTTGCTAATAATGCTAAGAGTCGAATTGGATCAACAATCTCACCATTTTCATCTAAAAATATAACTCTATCAGCATCTCCGTCTAAAGCGATGCCAATATCTTCTTGATCAGATATCTTTAAGAATTTTGATAATTGGATTAAATTTTCTTTGCTTGGTTCAGAATGTCGTCCAGGAAATCTTCCATCCATTTGACTATTTATAGTCATAATATTGATATTGTAAGCAGAAAGAAGTTTTGGTACGATATCGCATCCGGAACCATTTCCAGGATCAACTATAGCATGTAAAGCACTTCCATCAAATTTAATCTGGTCTGTTATATTCGAGATATGAATATCATTTATATCATTAATTTCAGTTACTCTGCCGATTTGATCATATTCAATTTTTAGAAAATCTTTCTGATCATAAATTCTCGAAATTTCTATTTCTTGTTCAGGGGAATATCCTACTCCTGAAGGATTCCATAATTTCAAACCTATATATTCTGGAGTATTATGCGAAGCAGTTATCATAACTCCCGCATCTGCTTCTAAATAACGCAGGGATGCTGCTAATGTAGGCGTAGTGACAATTCCTAAGGTTTTAACATTACATCCACAACTAACAATTCCTGAAATTAATGCATATTCTATGGGTAAAGCAGACATCCTTATATCTTTGCCAATAACAACAGTACTTCCCGCCTGTAAATACGTTCCTAGTGATAATCCCACCTCCAATGACATTTGAGGCGTGAACATAAGATCTGATTCTGAATAATTCAAAAACACACGTCGAATCCCTGAGGTACCAAAAATCGAATTTGCCATTATTAGTTTCTTATGTGTAATTTATGTTTTTTAATAAATACAACAGTATCTTACTATGAGATTTAGAAGGTTTTCTACTTTTTATATTTAATTTGTAAAATTCACGACAATAAGAGAAAAATATATAAGGAAAGCTATTGAACAGATTAAATTCTGTTGTATAAGTTCTTGTATTATAAGTTTTAAGAGAAAAGGAAAAACTATTAATTTTTTAAAAATATTCTTTAAATAGTACTCTATCAAGATTTTTGGCGTCCGTTTATATGGATTATGATTTTTCAAGGATTATTTAACATATTAGATTTATACTTAAAGGAAATTGATCTTTTTTATAATAATATTGATCAATACTTCCGGGATAAGATTACAAGCTCATATAGAGACATTGAAATAGATGAAAGCAACATTACACAAAAATTGGAAGAGCTTACAAAATATATTATAAAAATATTTGAAGAAATTGGATTAGATATAAAGAATATTGAAAGTGAGTTTTTAGATCCATTTTTAGAAATAAAAAAAGAAGATAAAAAACAGATTACTTCAATAGTAGAACTTTATGAAAGCAAAATCGCGCCTATAATCTATGAAATTTTTTTAGAGAAAATTGTTGATTACCTTGTAGATATTGATGTTGCCCCTTTAATGTTAAAATTGAAATCTGAGGGCTTATTAACTATCGAATTCATTATGGAGCTTAGAAATCTAAAAACTCTTATTGATAGAGCTCCAGAAAAGAGAGAAAATTTAAAAAAATATATTCAAATTCAAGAGAAAATTATCAATAAGTTTAAAAGAAATAAGCAAAACATTGAGAGTTTAGAAGATTTAGAGGAACCACAATTTAAACTCCAGATTTTATATTTAATTTACAGAATTATACATTTTTTCCACCTTCAGAAAACTTTTGATTTTTCCCATATTATTTCATTTTTGGAAAATAATGTTGATGAATGGTTAATAGATGTTCCTATGGTTTCTTTAAAAAATCCAGATATATATTTCTGTGGAATTTATCTGGCAATACATCTAAAAGTTAAATTTGATAAAAAAAAGGTTATTGAATTTTTGAAAAATTTATATGAAGAAGCTATAGATAGGTATGAATCACCTCTTATCGAAGCAACAGATGGTGCCTATTACTTTATAAAATCTACGGAATTGATGAAATTATGGTTAAATTACGAAAAAATAAATAATATTGTCAAAACAGATTCTAAATTTTATGAGTCTAATTATCTAAAGGATCTCGAGACTTCTCAGCTTGTTGTTATTTTAAAAATGTATGCACAGCTAGGAATATCTAAACAAGAGAATTTAATTAGAGCAATCAATGAAGAAATTGAATTGAGAGTAACTCCTAATGGAATTAAACAATTTCGAGATGGATTTGTGTCATCAGAAGCTACTTATTATGTTCTTTTTAATTATTATATGAGCTATGAACTTGATAAACTAAAGGATTTCAATATATTAGAAAATATTGTATCTCGAATTTATCGTAATTTAGAACTACTTGATTTCTCGATCGACACAAATTATGACCTAATAAGTGAGTTAATCTACTCCCTCGAAAGCTTAAAACTATTTAATTGTATCGAAACGAATGAAATGATACATCACTTAGCAAAATATTTATTTCCGCAAGAAATATCTGAAAAGATTTCGAATACAAAAGAAATAACTAGGGAAAAAGCCAAATTCAGGCACTTGAAAGTTGATCGAGTTACTGGAGAGACTATTTATTAAATTGGAGTTAATTCTAGTTTCAAATTATTTCTCAAATGAATATTTATTGAAATTTTAATAACTAAAAATTATAAATTTAACCTAATCATTTTACTAAGATAATACTACTACGTGTTGATATGAATGGATCTAGAAGATTTTGAAACAATTTATAAAGAAAACCGATATGAAGTAAAAGATAAGCAGATAATTAAAACACAACTTGAAAAGATTATCGGAAAACAAAATGTATCTACAAAAACTATAGACCTTTTGGCATATTCAAAAGACGCGTCTCTTATTTCCTTTAATTGGGCACTTCAAGGAAAAATAGCCGGTTTGGCTGATTTTATAATATGGCCAGAAACAGTCGCACATATAAGTGAAGTTTTAATGTTTGCTAATACGGTTAATATCCCTATCATCCCTTATGGTGAAGGATCTGGTGTTGTTGGTGGTGCAGTACCTGTTAATGGGGGAATAATAATGGATATGAAAAAATTCAACAAAATTCTTGAGATAAACGATACAAATTTAACAGTTACTGTTCAAGCTGGGATAAATGGAATGAATTTAGAACGTTACTTAAATAGTAAGGGATATACAGCAGGTCATATCCCACAATCTCTCTATATTTCCTCATTAGGTGGGTGGATAGCGCATCGTGCTGCGGGTCAATTTAGTACAAAATATGGAAAGATTGAAGATATTATTTTAGGAATGGAGGTTGTATTACCTCAAGGTGAAGTTCTACATTTTAAAACCATCCCTAGGGCTTCAACAGGTCCACAATTGGATAAATTATTTATTGGGGGAGAAGGGACACTTGGAATAGTTACTGAAGCCACTTTGAAGATATGGCCATTTCCCGCAAAAAGAACTTTAATTTCTTTTGCTTTTCCTTCAATTGAAGATTCTTTTAACGCTGTCAGACAAATATTAAGAGAACAAATTTATCCTGCTGTGATTAGAATATATGATCAATTTGAAACTTCAAGACATTTTCCAGATATTGAAGAAGCCAAAGAAAAAGTAATGACCATATTTGTCTGTGAGGGTAATGAAAGTCTTGTTGATTTAGAAGAATCAATAACGAGAGAAAAATCTAAGAATAACGAGGGGATAGATTGTGGATCTCATCCGGTAGAACACTGGTTTGAAACCAGATTTAGAGTAACTGAAACTTCAGCAATGCCACCATATAAGATTGTATTTGATACGATTGAAGTTGCTTCGTTATGGGAAAATGCGTCTAATATTTATCATTCTGTCTTAGAATCAATGAAAAATTTGCATGGTGTTATAATGATCACTGCTCATGTCTCACATTTTTATCCAAATGGTGTAGGTATTTATTTTTCTTTTGGTGGTGTCCCTTTAAAAGAACAAACTGATCTAGATTATTATCAAGAATGTTGGAATACTATAATTAAAGCTGTAGTAGATTCAGGGGGCTCAATTGCACATCATCATGGGATAGGAATAAATAGATCCCATTGGATGGAAAGTGAATGGGGTATATCTATGAATACAATGAAGGATATTAAAAAGATGCTTGACCCTAAAAACATACTAAATCCAGGAAAAATTTATGAAAATACATGGAAAGGAGGAGTGGAATAAATGGGTGTTGAAGAAACTTTAAAAAAATATAGTTGGATTCTACCACTTATTCAAAAAGCTGATAGAATAACTAGATCCATTATAATGAAAAATTTCCGTCAAAAGAAGGTGAATTTTTTTCCTGAAGTAGAAGTCAAAGCTGATGTAGATAATTTAATCAAATGTATGCTTTGTCCTAACATGTGTAGATTTGATTGTGGAACTTTACAAGCATCTTCTACTGAAACAATGAGTCCTGCATATAAGGCACGTATAGGATATTATCTAACTATGGGAAAAATTGATCCGACTAAAGAAGAGAATAAACCTTTTATTGATCTAATGTATAAATGTACAAATGAAGAAAACTGTAAAGTTTGGTGCCCCTTTGAGTTTTCTGTTGTATCTCTCTTAGAAACAGTGAGAGATGATTTAAACGATAAAGGATTAATGCCAGATTACTGTAAAAAGCAGATAGTTAAGTTAAATAAAACTAATACTATAGAAGATCATAACATATATGAGACTTATAAGGAGAAGGGTATTGAAAATATAGAAACAGATGGTAAGGACGAGGTCTTCTATTATGTAGGATGTGAATCAATGAAATTTCCAGAAGTAATTAAAGCTAACTTGGATATTCTAAACAAAGTCGGAATTAAATATTCTACTAATCTTGATAGAAAAGTATGCTGTGGTGGGCCCGCGTTTAATGTTAGGGATCTAGAAACCGCTAAGAAATTTGCAGATATGAACCAAGAACTTATTAATCTTACAGGAGCTAAAACCATTATTTCAGACTGTCCTGGCTGTGTCTTAACTCTTTCTAAACGGTATGGAACTATAGGATTAAATATTGAAAAAAAAATACTGCACACGGTTCAATACTTTAAAAAATTAATGGATAATGGAAAATTGAATTTTAAACATGATGTTCCAGAAGAACTTAAGAAAGTTTCTATTCACGATCCTTGTCTTATCGCTAGAAATCTTAAGGATACGGAATCTATAAGATATCTGTTAAAAAGTATTCCCGGGATTGAAATAGTTGAACCCGTTTATAATAAAGAATACGTGCATTGTTGTGGTTGGAGTGGTACTGCTCATTGGGCAGATAAAGAATTAGCCATTAAAGAAGCAAGAAATAGAATAAATGAATTAAAGGAAACTAGAGTTTATACGTTTATTTCTGCTTGCCCCTTATGTGAACTAGGACTAGCATATGGAATTGAGGAGACTGAAAAAGAAAAATATAAAATACTAGATATATCTGAATTATTATTAAAATTATTATAATTTATAATTTAATAATTTAAGTGGTTATATGAGTGATTTGATTTGTATATTTGATGTAGGAACAACAGGAGCAAGAACAATTGTATTTGATATTAATGGTAAAGAAGTTGCTAAAGCTTATGAGGAATATCCTGTTGAAAAACAACCAATAGGTATTTCTGAACAAAATCCAATAATTTGGTGGAATGCCATTAGAAATACATGTAATAAAGTGGTAAGAACAATTAATCCTGATGATATCGTTGGAATATCAGCAACATTTCTCCGGGGTACGGTAACTATGATAGATAAAAATGGTGAAGTATTGCACCCCGCTTTAACATGGATGGATGAAAGAGAAGAGCATACGGCATTAGAATGGAAAAAGGATGTCGATCTTAGAAGATCAATTCCTAAGATACTCTGGATTAAAAATAACAAACCAGAATTATTCAATCGAGCCGATAAAATTATTCACACTGATTCCTATATATATATGAAATTATGTGATGAATGTGTAACTGATCCATCAATTAGTATTTGGGGAATATTAAATAATAATACACTTAATTGGGATGAAGAATTAGCTGAGCAGTTTGATTTACCTGTAGAATTATGGCCTGAATTGCATCAACCTGGAGAGGTCGTTGGTGAATTATCCGGTAGTGTCGCAGATGTTTTAGGTTTAAGGAAAAATATTCCAATTATATTGGGTGGTGCTGATCAACAATGTTCAGCATTAGGATTAGGAGTTATTAATGTAGGCCAAGCTAAAGCTACTACAGGAACAGGAACATTTGTAGATTATGTTGTAGATCACCCAATTGACCCGGCAGGAGATTTTCCTATTTTTTCTTTACCCTCGGTTATTAAGGGTAGGTGGAATATTGAGGGTGTTTATCCAGGATCTGGTGATGCCTTAAAATGGTTTGCAAGTAATTTCTCGCAATTACATCTTAAACAAAGCTTAGAGGAAGGTAAAAATGTATATGATATGCTAGCTTCTGAAGCCGCAACAATACCCCCTGCAAGTGGAGGATTGCTGTTTTTAACAGGATTATCTATCTTCCGAAAAGGAACTATTCATGGTTTAGATTGGAATCATACTAGAGCACATATAATACGTTCGATAATGGAATCTGCAGCTTTGGGTACTCGATACTATCTCCAAACAACAGAAGCTATGGGAGGTAAGAAAACAACTGAATTAAGAGTTGATGGAGGAGGAATGAATAGTGATTTATGGGCTCAAATTTTTGCAGATATTACAGAGAAAAATATATTAGTTTCGGAGAATAAAGACGGTGCTGCTATGGGAGCAGCGATTTTAGGATTTATTGGGTGCAAAAGATATGATTTGATCGAGAAGGCTGTCGAAAATATGGTTAAGTTTTCTATAGTTAAAAATCCCATTAAAGAAAATTCGAAAATTTATAAAAAATTATATAGAGTTTTCCTACCGACACTTCTAGATGTTTATTCAAAGAAACGTGTAACAAAAGATTTATAATTACAATTTTATTTCCAATTTTTTTACTCTTTCTTAAGCTAAAGTCAGCTAAATTCTACAATATTTAAATTTTAGAAAAGTATTTTTGGAATATTTTATTTCAAAAATTATAGAATATTAATAATTACTATCTCACATGCCTTATTTCAAGAACCAAGAGGGTTATAATCTATATTATGAAAACATTAACCCAGATTCAAAAGCGTGTACTATTATTCTTATTCATGGATTTGCATCTTCTGCTTCTTTTTTCAAAGCTCAAATTAATATTTTAAAAAAACACTATAGAATCATTGCTTTTGATGCATTAGGGCATGGGAGAAGTGATCATCCTAAAGAAATTAATCTGTCAAAGAATCTAAGACATGATATTATCAGAGATTTAGAAGATCTTCTCAAATATTTGGACGTAAGCGAGGGATATGGTATAATAGGGCATTCTCTTGTAGGTGGGATGGTTGGCCAATTGTTCGCGGTAAAACATCCAAAAAACATCAAATTTCTTATATTACTGAATTCCGGATATATTATGATAGATAATGTCATTAGAAATATCTTTTATAATTTGCTCCCATATTTTATTCGAATGAATTTTCTAGAAGTTTTAGCTAACTCTGTTGAGAAAATACTAGATAAAACAATTCCTTATATAATAACTGCCTTATCTGATTCATTAACAGGATTGAATTTAACAAAAAACCAATTACATATGCAAATTGAAGATCAAATTTTCCGTATGATTCATGAAATAAAAGAGTATGATCCATCAGGTATTAGATGTCCTACTTTAATTATTGGGGGAAGACTTGATAATTTTGCTCCTGAACAGATGTCAGAAGAGCTTCATAAGAAAATACCGCAAAGCGAGCTTGAAATCATCGATATGGCGGGTCATTTTATGCCCAATCAACGATCTGAAGTTGTTAATGAAATAATATGTAATTTTATTAGACAATTTAAGTGAGTATTACATATATCTTTCTAAATCACCTAAATTTTGTTTATCATGATTGATACTAGTAAAAATAATGACCAAAATATCTCTATATCATTTTTTAAAGAAGAAGTAAAAAAATTCGTGGAAAAAAGAAATTGGATGAGGTATCATACCCCAAAAAATTTGGTTCAAGCAATAAATTGTGAAGCTGGTGAATTATCACAATTGTTATTATTTAAAGATTATACAAAAGAAGAAATTTGGAATAATCAGACTCTTCTTACCGACATTTCGGATGAAATTGCGGATGTTTTTATTTATTTAATTAGTCTGATTAATTCTTTAGATCTAGATTTAGGTAGGATCTTTATAAATAAAATGAAAAAGAATAAAAAAAAATATTCAAATAAAGAATTTAATAATGGAAAATATTATAAGAAATAAAATTAAGAGAAATTGAAATGAGTAAAATAAATACAGACCTATTAGCTCCATGTGGGCTTTATTGCGGTGTATGTGCTATACATATTGCTGATAGAGACAATAATTTGAAATTCAAAAACATACTTGTAGATGTTTATAAACCAGTTTCTAAAACTGTAGACGATATCAAATGTACAGGTTGTATGTCAGAAAACCAAGAGGGTATTTTTGGATATTGTAAAACATGTCCTATCAGGGATTGTGTACTTAAGAAAGGATTTTATAGTTGTAATCAATGTGATGATTTTCCTTGCAAATATATTGACCGGTTTCCTATTCCTGTTGGCAAAAAAGTTATTCTACGAGCAATTCCTCGATGGAAAGAAATAGGAACTGAAAAATGGGTTGAAGAAGAAGAGAAAAGATATCATTGCCCTGAATGTAATAATAATCTATTCCGTGGGGCTAGGAGATGTAATAAATGTGGGAATTCTGTGGATGTTGACTAAATTTAATTTATTTGAATAAAGAAATACTTATATAGTGATTAAAGAGATTAGAACATAATAATTATTTATTATTCCAGGAAGATTAAATGAGATTTTCAAAGTATTCAAAATCTATCTTAATTTTCGGTATTTATATTATATTATTTGGATTATTAGCTGGTTTTTACTTTTATCTTGCTACGCCAAGTTTAACCCCACTACTTCCCGATTTGAATAAAGGTGGACAGATGGGAATAATGTTTTTTATTGTATATCCACTAGCTTCTATATTAGGAGCTGTTGCAGGCGGTTACGCTTTATCTCCTTTATATCTCATCATACATAAAAAAATTATTGGTGGAAAAATGACCTATGGTCTACAAGAGAAACCCTCTAGTACAAAATTCCATAAAACTCTCCAAGGATTCTTTCCAACATTAATAGCGCTGAATTTTGCACTAATGCTTGCACCACTTCCACTGGTTTATCAAGCTATTATAGATCCAATTTATTGGGGTGCTCCCGGTGAAAATATTTTCGCAGCGCTATTAACTTTATTAATGGTTTTCCTCGGAATGTCAGCATTTATATTTTCTCCTATATGGTTTCTATTAGATGGAGGCATAATTTATACAAATAAAGAAAAAGTCGAATATAAAGATAAACCTATTGAAGTGAAATCTGTAGGTGGATGGTATTTGTTTATTATGAAAGGGTATGCAGGAATAAGTGTAATTATTGAATACATTATTTTTTTTGGGATATTCCTACAACAGATGTTTACGTTGATGCTTCATGATGTTGTTATTACTTTAATAGTTCTTATTCCATTTCCAATAACTCTAACATTTGTCTTCATACCTACGGTAATAATTTTGGATATTTTTAAAGAAAATCGAAAGAAGTATATAAGAAAATGTGCTAAAAAGTTTGGGATTACAGACTTTTTAGAAGTAACAATAGAAAAAGTTAACAGCTAATTATTTCATTATTTTTTTATTAATAAAAAGAATTTTTATGGTCTTTGCAACTATCTTAAAATCATGGTTGTCAAGAATATTGATGATATTATTAGGAAACAACTCAACTACACATTAGGAGAAACAGAATTTTCTAAATTGGGAGAGTTATATAGAGGTAAAGTAAGAGATAACTACATTAAAAAAGACAAAAGAATTATAATTGCGACAGACCGCTTGAGTGCTTTTGATAGAGTAATAACTACGATTCCATTCAAAGGCCAGATGTTGAATCAAGTCTCATCCTTCTGGTTTGAGAAAACTAAAGATATTGTTAAAAATCACATTATAGATGTACCAGATCCGAATGTATCTGTCGTTCATCAATGTGATACAGTTCCAGTTGAAGTAATTATAAGGGGTTATTTAACAGGAAGTATGTGGCGAGATTATAATAAAGGAAAACCCACATCAGGTATAATGCCTCCAAACGGAATGAAAAAAAATCAGAAATTTGATGAAATAATAGTCACTCCTTCGACTAAAGCTGAATCAGGACATGATATTTACTTATCCAAAGAAGAGATACTAAGACAAGGATTGGTCGATAAAGAAGTTTATGAAGAAATGGAAGAAGCTGCGCTTAAATTATTCAATTTTGGAAAAAAATTTTGTGAAAAAAATGGTCTTATCTTAGTCGATACGAAATATGAATTTGGATTAAAAGAGGGAGAATTGCTTGTAATTGATGAGATCCATACTCAAGATTCATCTCGATTTTGGATCCTCGATACTTATAATGAAAAATTCGAAACTGGAGATGATCCCGATATTCTGGATAAAGAAATTTTCCGGGGATGGCTAATGAAAACTTACCCAGATATTTTTCCTGATATTAAACTGGATGAAGAAATTCCTCCAATTTCAGAAGAAATTAAAATAGAATTAGCAAAAAGATATATGCGAAGCTTTAACAAGATTACTGGAAAAGAATTTCAAGCGGAAGTATCAGATGTAAAAGAGAGAATTTATGAAAATTTAAAGGAAGCCAATTATATATAGCAGTTAAGAAAAATTTAAATAATAATACGTTGTATTTCTTCGTATTATGTTGAATTTAATACTTTTATTTTTAATTATCGCTTTGTTTCTCCTCAGTTTTATATTTCTAATCCTAGACTTGGAAAGTTATCAAAAAGAAAAAAATGAAGATTCAAAGAGAACTCTTATACCCGAACGAAGTCGATATGCCTTATTGTTTGGTCTGCTTGCCTTAGTCTCATCTGTAATTCTTAGTATAGGTTATGTTTGATTCATAACTAGTATTTAATTAATCTAATTTCTATTTTAAGTGGTAAATTTTACTATTCTGAGTTTCTTCTAATCCTAAAATTCTTTTCTTCGAAACTTTGGTTTTAACTTGTTTTAAATGCTTGAATTGAGCGGAGATAATGCGTTCTCTTGTCGTTTTTGTCGATGAACATTATTTTTAAGTTAATAAGAATTAATAAAAATATATACAACTTCTTTTTTGTAAAATGACGCTTCAAGAATTCATAGTAGAAGTTATTATTACCAATAAAGAGAAAGCTCGTGATCCTGTGGGTGAAACTATACAACGTGATCTATTGGCAAAAAAAGGTTATGATATGGTTTCAAACGTTCGAAGTGGACAGTACTTAAGATTTAATCTTAATAGTGAAAGTGAGGAACGAGCCAAGCATGTAATTGAAGATTTATTAAATAAGTTAAGAATTTATAACCCGGTAACTCAAAATTTCAGGATTTTAAAATTAAAAAAAGAGTCTTAAGAAATTATGAGTATAAAAATAGCTGTAATCCAATTTCCGGGAGCTAATTGTGATTTGGATACGATCCATGTTCTAAAGAATATAGTTCAGGTTGATGTTGATTTAGTCTGGCATAATTATTTTAAAGAATCCAATTATGATGGAGTTATTTTACCCGGAGGCTTTTCTTTTGGTGATTATTTGAGAGGGGGAATAATCGCTGCTCATAGTCCTGCGATTGATGAGGCAAAAATAATGGTTAAGGACGGAAGACCTGTAATAGGTATCTGTAATGGATGTCAAATCTTAGCGGAAGCCCAATTTATTCCTGGAGCATTTTTACATAATGACTCTCTCAAATTTATTTGTAAATGGGTCAATCTAAAAGTAGAGAATAATAAAACTGCCTTTTCAAATAAAATGAATCTGGGGGATGTTCTTGCTTTACCTATAGCTCACGCAGAAGGGCGGTATTTTGTTGATAACTTGAAAGAATTAGAAGAAAATGACCAAATTGTCTTTAAATATTCTACTGAAAAAGGAGAACTTACTAAAGATGCGAATCCTAATGGATCGTTAGGAAATATAGCAGGAGTATGCAATTTAGAACAAAATTGCGTTGGACTTATGCCCCATCCTGAACGTGCTTCTGAAAAAATATTAAGTCCAAAGGATACTGAACATGGGAAAGTGTTTTTTAATTCTATGATTGAATTTATAAAACGGAGGATATCTTAATGACAAGAATTAAACTTAATGGGAAAGATGCAGAAGTTGAAATGTCAGGAGAAGAGTTTGAAAAGGTGAAAGAGTTATTAGGTAGAGAACCAAGTATTACAGAGCTTGGTGCCTTCGATGTGATGTGGTCTGAGCATTGTTCTTATAAATCTTCACGTCCAAAATTAAGAATATTTGAGGATGCTGAGGCAAATTATGATTATGTATTGGCTGGACCTGGACAAGATGCTGGAGTTATCGATATTGGAGATGGATATGCATTAGCATTTAGAATTGAGTCGCATAATCACCCTTCTGCCATTGAGCCTTATCATGGTGCGGCTACAGGGATTGGGGGGATCATTAGAGATGTGCTTTGTATGGGAGTCCGACCTATTGCTCTGCTTGATCCATTAAGGTTTGGACGTTTAAAAGATAATCCACACTCACAAT
>JABAHP010000899.1_pt12 | contig 27474 bp, 21 predicted proteins | sample 7062081 | NCBI WGS metagenome assembly JABAHP01 (sample SAMN14534357, study PRJNA622989) | marine sediment metagenome | biome: marine biome [ENVO:00000428]; feature: marine pelagic biome [ENVO:01000023]; material: deep marine sediment [ENVO:00002113] | place: India: Gulf of Kutch | collected...
GCGATACCGAAAAAAGTGAATCCCGGAGCGCAGCAATCGCCTCTGCGCCTTACGACAATGTGGCTTGGCACGGCCACAAGCAGTTCAAGAATACTTCCTCGCAGCAGCCAGGTCATCAGGCGCTGAATCAACGCCTTAGGCTTAGCATTGCGCGAGAAATGATAAAATAATATCGACCAGGCGAGCCAGTTTAAAAGAAAGAAGGTCAGGCTTGCCCAAGGAAAGACCGCCTCCCAGCCGTCATCGGCCCAAACCGCCACTAATAACGACCAAATCATGCCGATTATTACAATCGAAAACGCCAAAGCTGTTACCACAATCGGAAGCCAGATGTGACGCCGGGGCTTATAGCTGTCATTCGTTATTTTTACCGGAATTAAAAGAAGAGAGGCCTGTATTAAAACACAGATGGCGAAAATGGCCCAAAACTGCCATGTCGAGTACATGTTCAATAATTCTGAGAGGCCTAATTCACCCAGGAAAGCCAGCGATAAAAGCAAAGGGATAAATAAAACCATGACGAGGGCGATATAAAGCAATACCGTCCAAAATGCCCATTTTGCCATTTACTGCCTCTCAGAATTAAAGATTTTCAAATGACTTATCCGGTGAGGCTGTATAATAGAATCCGATATCGATGTACTTTGAGCGCAGTGCCTTCTTATGTCCGTTTATAAGGCCTCAAGATATACCGTTTCTATCAGTATCGGCAATATGTCGGCTATTTAACCACCAATAAGACAGAAATGCCCCCCAGCTCAAATGGAATACCGGGTAACAGCCGATTAAATCGTATTTTAGATGCTATTTAAGCATATTGCGAAGATAGACGTGCTCATCACCATTCCAGGGCTTGGAACATATGTCAATGTCGCCGTCACCGTCAACGTCGGCCGCCTTGGCTTCGTGGCATCGCTTGCCGCTGAGAATCAGGTGCTGTTTGAAGCTTTGGCCTTTGCCGTCGAGATTTTCCCAGACGAACCATTTATGCGGAGGCTTCTCAGTCAATGGACCTCCACCTGAAAAAATGTCGAGGTCGTTATCGTTATCGAAATCCGCCACTGCAACGGAATGGTAGTCCTGGCCGGCCTTGTCTGCAATCAGGTGTCTTATCCATACCCGGCCCCTGCCATCCTTATTCTCGTGCCAGGCGACGCGACCGCTGACACAATCCCCTTCGGCCTGAACGACATCGTTATCTCCATCTTTATCGATGTCAACGATCCAGGTTTTTGTCATGAGGGGAAACCTTGCCTTCGGCTGGCCGAAGTCGATGTTTTTATGCCGGACCCATTTCGTTCCCCTTCCATCCTCGTTCTCGAACCAGATATTTGTACGAACGACATCAGTATCACCATCGCCGTCAATATCTCCAGCACCTTTCGGATCAATCGCTCCGTGTACAGGCTCGCCTATTCTATGCTGAATCCATGCTTTTGTCGGATCGTTTGGGATTTTATACCAGAACAGGCCGCTCCTGTCGCTCATAGCCAGCAAGTCGAGCTTTTTGTCTCCGTCGATGTCCACAGAAACAATATCATGGGACCTTTCTATAACCGCGTTGGGATATTTTATAAACTTCTGCTCTCGCGGCTTGCCCGTGTTTCTGTACCAGGCGGCACCGGAGACCTGGTCTACCCAACCATCGCCATCCACATCAAAAGCAGTTCCGCCTACTTCTGTAGGTACTTTTTCGCCGAGCAGATGCCTGACCCAGTTGTCGGGGCCTTTATACTCGAACCACCAGACAGTTCCGCCATTGCATCCGGCAATCCAGTCCAGGTCGCCGTCCTTATCAACATCCACGAGGGAGGTTTGCCCCATCCTCATGCCGACTTTGTCGATACGGTGACATTCAAACTTCGGGAAAGCTGCAAACAACGATGAACTAACCGTCAAAACAACGACGGCGGCAACAGACAAATGTACTGATTCCAAATGTTTGTAAGAAGACATTTAAATTCCTTTCCCCTGAAACCTGCGTGTAACTGACACTAACTATCTGTTTTAATACCACGGCCGGATGCCTTGACTTTCAGCTCAGTATGACAACCAACAACTCGGTTTTAGCTACTTAATATAGTAGCCGGAAACTCTCCATTTGCCGTCCTTGTCCAACATGGGTGTGACCGTCTCGATGGCGGATTTTTTGTTCTCGAAACTCGTGGTGTATTGAATTATGACATACTGGCCATCCGGCGCTCCCGGAGCTGTCGTAGTGTAAGTTTTTGACTTCAGCTCTCTTGAGATCAATTTGCCAAGAGGCTGCCTGGCGCCTTGAAAAGTCTTTTGCCAATCTTCCCTGCTCGAAAGTGCCTTGACATAAGCCGCGGCCTCTTCCCATGTTTCGGCGTATTTCCCACTGTCCAACAACTGCAACCAGGCATCCGCAGCCTCTACTGCGGCCTTTTCGGCCTCGGGATTAGTTTCCTGCTTCTTTGCGCAGCCGGTACAACTTGCGATTGCCGCTATAATCACAATGGTAATGTAACTTCTCATTTTATCATTCTCCTTTCTCAGAACCATTCCTTTGCCGCCAACAATTGATCTCATTCATCTACATATTGCCCGATTAAAGTTACTAAATCCGACACTATCTTGCGTACATTACATCACGGCCATACGACATGGTATCCGTTGTTGTTACCTCTTTGTCGCCGGTCAGTTCCGCCAGGGCCTTATCAACATAGTTAATCACACCTTGTCTCCTTCTGCCCCTCTTGTCATTATCAATTGCACCCTGATAGGTGATACTTCCCCTGGTATCAATCACGTACATATGCGGCGTCGTCTTTGCACCATAGGCCCGGCCTACCTTACCTGACCTGTCATCGAGTATGGGATAGGGGAGCTTGTATTTTTTTGCAAATTCCGTGTTCGCTTCAGGGGTAGTATGGCCTGTACTGTTTACAGCGAACCAGACGACGTTCCTATCCCTGTACTTGTTTGCAAGATTGATCATCGTAGGCTTGCCGCCGTAGTGTCGTATGACAAACGGACACTCTAAACTGAACCATTCCAACACGACAATTTTGCCCTTGTAGTTGGAAAGGCTAATAGTATTTCCGTCGAAGCTATTCAGTGTAAAATCAGGTGCTTTCCTGGCGATTTCAGGCTCGATTTCCTTTGAAGGCTCCTTTGTAGGTTCTGTTGAAGGCTCTTTTGAAGGTTCTGTTGAGGGCTCCTCAGCGGATTCTCTGCTCTTACAACCGGCCAGGATTACAAGTGAAAGAGCCAGAACCGAAAGTAGGGCAAATATCCTTTTCCTCATTTTTTATCCTCTTTTGGATTGTTTATATATCTCAGTCGGGCTAATTCTCAAGTATGAAAATATTTTCAACATCTTTAAATATTCTTTTTAAATGGACATATACACTCACTATATGGTCGTTCCCGGTTAAAAATTCAAATAAAATCCGAAGAAACCGCAAATATTGCACAAAATCCCGTCCAGAAACCAAAGAATTTCGGCTGTGCTCGGGCAAATAACTATTGCTTGATAATGGTACATTTGGAGATCCCCAAATGCGTCTAAACCGGAAAATTTTCCTCATTATCGGTTTTTTTATTGCAATCTATAATGCTTTTGTTACACTAGTTCTTTCGTTAATTCACCTTTTCAGGAGGGTGAATTTATAGGAAAATTTTTCTCTATATGCGAGAAGATTTATGCTAAGCCACGGGCTGGGGTTTTAAGCTCCTCTTTTTCATCACCTCCTGACCTCAGCCCACTTTTTTGTTAATTTATTATGATGTTATTTCTGAGGAAGTTTCAATAAGTAATTAGGATAACAAAGCAAACTGAACTTTTATTAACCAAAGGTATAACAAATACAGATATAAGAGGCTGAGGTCATATCTTTCCTCTCTCCCCTCTCCTCCCTTTGACCTCAGCCCACTTTTTTATCGGTTGAGGAAATGACATACTTAAATGCAACAGGCGAGGCTTTCTATTCTTCTTTACCCTTTCAGGTCTGAATGCTTTTTAAGGGGAAAAGTAAACATATCCGGTAGAACTGAAAAAGCCGCTCTGATCATCATTTTAATATACGAGAAGTTTCGTCTTCGGCTTCCACAGGAACCCATTTCAACCTTGCGATTCTAATACCTTTAAGGTTCGGTAAAAGAGCTGCGATGTAGTACTGCCCCTCGTAGTTGATGATCTCAGGTGCGGCTACGTCTAATGTGCCAACGAAATACCGATCGTCATCATTACCAAAATTAAGCGGATCAGGTGAGGCATAAACAGAACTTACATTGTTTTTACCATACCTCTGCGTGCGAAACAGGTAAAACAGCCCCTTTCGTTGCCGATTTTCCGAATGGCCCGCTTTTTGTTTGGGGCCCGGCATGTAGACCACGTGAGGACACTCGGCCGAATATTTCGTTCCTCCGGCCCTGCCTCCGGAGGCCACCATAACCGGCTTGCTCCAATTTCGCAAATCCCGCGATATTCGGCAAAAGTCGGCACCAACATTTTTGTCAACCAGGTGGCCTGTGTAATAACAATAGTATTTACCGTCCATAACCAGGACCATCGCATCACGTGTGTTATTGTAAGGCCCTGAGAACAAATCGGGCTGTTTGTTTTCATTCAGCAGGCGTGCGAAGGTTTTTCCGTCATCGCTTTTTGCCAGACAGATACGAATCCAGTCGCCATAGAACATATAATAGACGTTACCTACCTTTATTACATGGGGGGCCTGTAATCCTCCTTTTTGCTCTCCAAGGTTGATGTCGGCCTGCATAGCAATGCCCATTGGCTTCCAATTTTTATCCGTGAGATTTTTCGCTTCCCAGCGGTAAAAAAGCCTGGTATTGCCTCCGCATTTGGTTTTTCTGATACATGACCAAAGCTGCCAGGTGCCGTCTTTAGCCTGCCATACGGCGAAATCGACCGGCTGCTGCCCCGGGCTCGTGAATTCTCCAAGGTCGGGATCGCCCGCAACCTGCCACCATTGCCCTTCAATTTCAGGCCTTAGAGCAGATTTGGCTAAAGAATCGCTCCCAGCCGCCTGCATCCCGGATAAACCGCTGTTTATTACCAATAATAGGAAAAACGTCTTCGGAAGGAATCGTAAAATGGTGCTTCCATCGGTATTTTTGAATAACATGTTTCAATCTCAAAAAAATTTTTTTATTATTTTCAAAATTGTACTTGTACGATGATCCTTATTATAGTAAAATCCCGGCTTAAGATAAACAACGGCCTATGACAGTATTAACATCGGCATTTTAGGTTATAAGTGCCGCGGGGAAAATCCAACTCAGTTATTATTTGGCCGGATACGAACAAATTACGACAAGAATAGTATAGAAATTAGAGGCGCTTAAAGATATATTTGTAAAAGCATTTTTGCAGGGCTGGGATTATCTCGCTTTCTCCTCTCCCTCCGCTCCCAGCCCTGTCTTTTTTTTGCGCTGAAAAAACCATCAATCTAAAATCTACAAACAGTTTAAAACAGGCTTTGTTTCGCAGATTCCAGGCACGATTTTTCTATACCGACGAGCCGTGGTCCTGGTTCTTCGCCGGTAATTGACGAAGAGAAACTGCGAGATTCAGATTAGATGGTTATCGGCGGGTAAGGAATTTATTTGTGTGGCCAGGCAAGCTCTCTAATACTCATTATTCAAAAATTTAATCAGCTCTTCCGGGACGTAGTCGTTGGCAAAAGCGACAATATCGCGCACCTCGCTGCTCGTTAAATCACCCTTGACGTTCCGGTTATTAATATCGACGTTTACAATTATGCCAAACGCCACATCCTGATCAGGAACACTGGGCTCACCCCTCGTGATGCGCCTTAACTGAGTCGGTCTTATCTGCACATTGACGTTTTTTTCTTCCATCGGAGTTTCGAGCAGGATACGCAAATTTTTAGCCCTCTGCCTCCAAAGGTCATTTTTAAAGCTGCTTGCTAAAATCTGCACCGAATCCACCTGGCCGGTGTCAAAAATAAATTCATGAACAACACCTACCCGCGGTATCGCCCGGTCTACAAACTTGGCTCTGAGTTCATCCAGTGCCTTGCGAAATATTTTATCCTTCTGGGGGAGATCAAAATCCTGTATACCGTCGATGTATAAGCGCTGGGGAAAAGTAAAAAGGGGACCTCGAGCGGTCAATATAAATGTCGGCATCTCGGCGCGTTTGTTGTTGGAGAGCAAGAATGTATTTTGGATTCTCAACTGCCTTGGGCCGGCCACGAGGGTCTCAAAAACTTCTGGAAACTGCTCTATAAGGGCGTTGCAATAATCCTGTAGCTTGGTTTTATCGTGTTTAAGTATTATAGGAGGCCGGACGTCGACGCCGTATTTAACTACGTGCTGCGATATATGCTCTTTGTCAAACTGGTAATTCATCGTTTTTACCGCCTGAAAAATCTGTAACTTTGCCCAGTTTATAACAGCGGCGGTGAGAAGTCAAAGAAAACCAGCCGATTATAAACCGGACAACAGGTTTATCTTCGCACTCTTATAACATCAAGGTATAATTTTATAACCGCTGAAAAAGGGGAGTTGGAGCAAAAATAAATGGGTTAACTTTGTTCGTAGGGACTACATAGATTCCTCACATCCATATAATTCAACATGATCCACAATTCCGGATGGTATAAAATTGTAATTAGGATTGGATGCTTGACCTCCACTATATAGGGCGAAATATCCGGGAACCCTTGCAAGAAGAAAGCTATTGAAATCCCGCTGTGATTTAGGCTCAACATCGGATCGTAAAACTACCTCCGCTATCTTCCTTTTGTTGCTTGAGAAGAGTTCTGGAACAGATAATTCGATCAACCAAAGCCACCCTTCTGGCTCGATCTCGATCTCAAATTCAAATTTTTTTCTTTTCCAACCACGTATATTGCTTAGATGCCTAGAATAATCATCGCTTCTTATGAGTATCGGTCGCAATACAAGCTGATTTACTCCAGCATAATAACACAATCTTGTTGGCCAAACATCGCTTAAATTTGGAAGTTGTGGGAGTATAGTAAACAGATAATCAGCCCCAATAACCTCTGCTTGGATGGCATTCATTCGTACCTCACGTGGTAATGTACCGATAACGTAACATACGTTTCCATAATCCATCGAGCATCCCTTTACTTCATTGTTCTGTGCATTACAATACCGACGTACATGTAAGTACATGCGTGGGATGCAAAAATTTGATCCATAATTATCATCGTGAGCGATATATGTACTTGTCCATGACTCACTTGGTATGTAGTGCATACCGGAACCCACCTTGAAATAGGATAGTTCTGCTTTGTATACCCATGTATCATCATTAAACGTGTGTCCGAAAATTGGAATTGCGTGACACACATCTGTGTTTTCAGCAGTTTCAAATATTACAATTGCTGGAAAGCCTGACTCTATGCTACCGTATACAAGCTTTTGGAAAGGCGCTCGGTTTTTGTGCCTTTTGGGATTAGTATAGTCAGCCACAATACAACTTGCTCCGGCCTTCGATAAAATTTCTACCATTTCCATGGTATCTAAACCTTTTCCCGGCTCAAGCTTCCGTTTAACGTGATCAATACCTATTAGCTCATTCATTTCACGATAAAGCATATCTTCATCTTTGTGAAAGCAACTAGCCGCTGTCCGCAGAGCAACATGTGCACAAACGTTGGTTATGGCGTTTTGCTGAGCATAAATATAGCCTTTCACTTTGAACAGATTGCCTACTATTGAGCAAGTCCACTCTTTATCTCCCTTTATGAAATTATTCACATACCGACTAGGTTTAATAACAGACTCGTAAATTCTTGTGACCCGCCCATAATCTGGAATAGCATCTTGTTTTACGATGGCATAACCAATGAATTCTTCTTCAGTTGCATTTGAAAGCCCTCTTCTTGTTGAAAACCTCTTGGTAAAGAAACTTAACCTATGTGTTTTGCTTATTTTGAAACTAGGACACCGAATCTTAATGTCCTCATTTTCCTGTGCGAGGTCTGGGGCTTCTTTTAACTCTTCTATTACCATAGTTTGCCCATCGTGTTGCCGCACTTGCGACATTATGCGACGGAGTGGTAGAATGCCCTCAAAACTTTCTTCAATTAAGCCGAAGTTTGAAAAAGGGCGAGCGATATCAATAAAATGAGGTTTCTCTCCTTGGGTTGTCCGCGCTAGATCGCTCATCATACTGTCATAAACGATTCGCTCTACTGCTTTTTGTATTATGGTTAGTAAAGAAAGTGGCTCGTCTAACTGACGATTATGCGGGTTTTCTTAGACTCTTCTTGAAAGTTTTTAAGCCACTCTAGATAAGTTGGTACGTCGTCATTGGAGAAAGGAATCTTTTTCTTTACAATTTTTTCTTTATCCCCACATTTATTAGACAAGGTCTTTAGCAGCGATTTTCGACTTGCCTGAATCGAAATCTTTTTTTTTGTATTTGTACGGCTCAATTTAATTCTCCTTCCTATTCCTAAGAGTTGAGAATATGTGTTTTTGATAACATTTTACATCCAGTACAAATACCAAAATAAAAAATGCTTTGTAGAAAAGTCCACAACCTCCTCCTAGAGGACTGTTGATTTGACTTTACCCATGTAAAGTATAGCAAATCCGTCTTCACTTTTCCACCCTAAATACGCCTTTTTTCACAGAGTCATTTGTGTTTTTTCGGCAATTTCTATTCTTTTATACGTTCTTTTCAAGAATTTTCCAAATTTTTTTACATTTTTTGGAAGTTTTTTCGAATATTTTCCGTGAACTTATAAGACGTTAATAGCGTCTTGTGGTGGTTTTTGTGGATCGGGTGTGATTGACGAAGAAATATCGCAAAGCGTCGATTGCGTGGTCATAGACGCCGTCTTTAAAGGGCAACTCGCCGGCGGCGGCACTGCCGGGCTCAGGATAATGGTAGCACCTCATCGCTTCTATCAGCCTATGACATCTGTGTGATATTACAAACCGGCTTTTGCCGTCTCCTGCCCGAACGGCCCTTCGGATAAGCTCAATACCCTCCAATATGCCACTTCGCCGATACCGGGCCTTTATTCCCATCGCCCTTAGCTCCCGAACGGCACTTGTGCCGGTAACATCATTTACGCCGGCACCGGCGGGGTCACAAAACGTCGCAGTCACCGAACTTTCACCGCCGGGCGTACGGCTCTTAATCTCGCCAACATGCACGTCAATCGTAGCGCGGCTTCGAACATACTCATCTATGACACGTACAATGCCGTCAGCGCCGACCTGAATCCACAAACACACAAAGGGATTTACAAAACCAAAATCAAGGGCTCGGTAGAGGGGCAGATTCGGGTCAAAATCGAGGGGCCGGACGTGAATGGTTGGGTCGAACTCTCCAAAGACCACATTCTCAAGTGAAGGCCTCTTGCAAAGCATTTCAGCCTCGAAACCTGCCCTGCTGGCCCGTCGCATCTGCGTTATGCAATCGTCAATTTTCAGGTAACCATCGGCAACTTTTGCCTTTCCCCGGCAGTCTTCCATCAAAGGGCACTGCGAGCATGTTCTACCGGTACACTTTTCAATCACTTCCCACATGCACCATTTAAAGACCGGTGTACCAAAGCGGTCCGCAGATGAAACTATCTTTTGCATCAAGCCATAGGGCCGATGTATTGTGCTGATAATCTCCATAGCGGCCAAAATATCTTCGGTGCTCTGCGTGGTGAACTTCGCGGCCGCAAAAACATCCTCGTCGAAAAGCTCGACCTCATCACAGCGAAGTTTGTGAATGTGCTGGCCGCGAACGCTTGTCGCCGATTGGGTGAGCACCTCGACGGAGGAACCGTTGACAAAACGACATCTTGCTTTGAGCGCAGGACCTGCCAGAAATTCCTCGAAGCCTTTATAGAGAAAGCCGGTCAAATATTCGTACAATCGACCTGACTGCTCACCCGAGCCGCCCAGTATCCTGACGCGGCAGTTCGGCTTAAAGACACAATCCAAAAGCGTGGCGACCGCAGCCAATTCAGTCTTGCCGCCGGCACGGTTGGCCCAGACAATTACATCGGCGTTTGCTTTTACTTCGGAAGCAAAGTCGGCGGAGAAAGCGTGCCAGAGATAGTCCATCGGCCTGTGATGTTCGGGGCAAATTCTCTTGTTCGGGACGTCGATACCGAGAAAGACTTTGACATAATTCTTCAGGTCTTGTTTTTTCGCCGGTCGAGTCCGGCGTAAACTCTCATAAATGTTAGCTGCCCTCTCGATATCGCAGGTTCCTGCCGAACTGAATACAGTTGATTTTGTCATTATTAAACCCCCTATTTTTGAATGCTGTTTAAGGTAAGTGCATAACCAAATTTTTACTGCTATGCCGTTTTTCGAGGTTATTTTACGAGCATGTGCCGTTCGGTGCCGGCCTTCAAGTGTATGATGACGCCTTCATACAATTGTTTGCCCGTAAGAGTTGTCTTTGAATCGGAGGTCAGATCGTGACCGACATAGGATTTGTCTACCTCGACAGTAAACCATTCGGGGAACTGGTTGATGCGGGGCCAGTCGAGCGGCATTCTCATAAAGATTTTATGACGCGGGATATCAAAAATAAGCCGGCCCTGCCAATCCTTCTGGGCCCGTATGCTGATTTTGAGAGTGTCGCCATCCTGCACCGCCCCGAAGATAACATCTTTGCGCCAGGGTCTGATAGTCAGGCCCTTGGTTTTCCACAGGCAATACATTATAGTCGTTCTTGCGAAGTTGCCGTCACCGTGCCAGCCCTCGACGATGCCATCCGGTTTTTGAATTTTCCACATCAGCCTTGTTGAATAGTCCAGCCATTTTTCGGCTGAACGTACCGGTTCGCGGTTGTAGAGATTGATGGCTCCCTCGACGGAATCGGCGTAGCCATCGGCGCCACCACCTTCCCATTTGTAGTCGCTATAGTATTGGGTGAGGTTGCCGAGTGCATATAGTACGGCCTGACGATAGGCCTGGGTTTTGTCGATTAGATAGACGGTGTAGACACCGTTCAGATTGTAGCCCCAGTTGTCGGTCCTGCCGTTGTCATGGGCGCCGGTGGCGGCATCGAACCAGTTGTAGAAAAGTCCATGCCCGTCGCGGCCCATTTCCAGGATCCGGTCGAGCATCTCATGGATTGGTTTTTCATAAGCTTTCTTCTTATCAGGGGCGGCAAAATTAACAGTGGCATAGAGTTCACAGAGGCCGGAGACAATCTCGCAGCCGTGGTCATCGAGACGCAGCCTCGGTCCGCCGCCACCCGCCCCGCCGACGGACCATCTTGTGCCCATATCGCCATCGACAGTATTGGCCGGCTTGTTGGGGACCTGATGACCGCTGGCTGTTGCGGATTTGATTTTCAGTTTATGACCTGCCGCTCCATAGAAGGCAATCTCGGCAATGTTGGTCCAGTCGTTCTCGTTGTTACCGAATCCATTGACGCGGACATAACGGCCCGAAGCCTCAGGCAGCCCGTATGATTCCATGGCCGCAGATTTGCCGCCTGACTTGCCGTCGAAGACCTTCTTCCAGGTCCGTTTGTCGCCGGAAGTCTCGATATTGAAAACGTAACTTCGCCGGTCGCCGTATATCCAGGCGATTTCGGCGCGGGCGATTTGCTGCGGCTCGGTCAGTTCAAGCAGGAGCCACTGCCCCTTCGTCGGGGAAACTACACGGGTGGGGTGGTGTTCGCCGAGGAGGTAGTAGTCGCCGAGGCGAACGGCCCATTCGAGGTATTTCTTATCGCCGGTCATCCAGTAGATGCGGGAAAGCGCCTGGAGCATCTCGCCGTTGACTTCCTGACTGGTCGACGGGATTTTGCCATACTTTGTATCGACGGGAGCATGCTGCCATATATCATCAAGGATGCCAATCATACGGTCGCACCAGGGACTCGGGCCCAGCCATTCGGTAAGCGGCAGCAGGCCGTCTTTTATATATTCCGATGAGCCGAATATGATGCGGCCAATATCGGGCTGAGCGGACTGAAAATTCTTTTTAGGAAACGAGTACGTATCCGGCAAGTTCCCGATTCGGGATGTGAGTTTGGTCTCGGTGCGAAGCATATCAAGCATTCGGCCATCGAACATGGGCCGGTCCGTGATGGCCGCAGTGAGGACCATAAAGGGGTAATTATCTGCGGCGCTGTCCTGAGCGTTCCAGATGTCCTTGTTCCTGTTGAGGTTTCTGGGAATTAAGCCGGTCGCGGGGTCGGCATGATTGAGCCAGCCCTTGACGAAATTTCGACAGCGTATAAATCCCTCGTTGGCAAGCCTGCCATTCTCCATCGCCTGCTTAAAGGCATCGTCGCCTGCTATGTCCGACTTACCAACGCCGCTTTTTGCCAGTAGCTTGAGTTCATCCAGGTGTTTTTGGTAAACGCCGCGAGGGTCAGTATCATACTTTTTACAAAGTGAGGCAGCCATGCCCACTACTTCGCCCATCATCCCGCACGTTCGCATGACGCGGACCGTACCCAACGCCACGTGAGTGACGCTGATGCAGCGCCCGGCCATCATTAGATTGTTGATATTTCGCGAATAGAAGCAGCGATAAGGGATCGGATATGGGTCGATGCGGGCATGTTTGGCGATTGTTCTAAACTCCCGGCCGGGGAAGTGTTTGGTATTCTCCGGGGCGGGATAGTGAAGGTCGATTGTCCAGGTTGTGGTCACAAAGGCATCAGGGAACTCTTTTTTCTCCTGGATGTCCTGCTGCTGCAATATGACATCACCGAGCAATCGGCGGGATTCTCGCTTGCCGGCGATATAGGCAACCCAGGAGAGTTTGAGCTTTTCATATTTGACTTTATCCCGGCTGGAGTTCTTCAGAAATGCCCAGTTGCCATAGACGGCACGAAGGGCATGGTCACGAATGGATTCAAACTCGGTTATCTGGTCACGGTTGAGACCGGTTTCCCAGTCCCAATCCCCCCGGGTCAAGCGCTGGCAGCTTTCTTCATTGAACTGCAGCGCCCAGGGGCAATCAGGAAAGGTGGAGAATTCATCGGTTTTTTCGGTGTACCATTGCACAGAAGCGCCCATTGTCATCTTGTCGGGCTCTTCGGGCGCCAGCGATTCCTGGGTCTGGGCACGTCCTTCACGTCCCATACGATAGTCAGCGCCAGCAAGGAATCCTATAGTGCCGTCGCCTGTGCAGTCGGCAAACAGTGGGGCGGTAAATCGCATTTCCTTACCTGTTATTATATTTTTGGCAAAGACGGCGGTGATTCGGCTGCCTTTTTTCTCAACCTTACAGGCGTGAGTATTTAGAAAGAGGCGAATGTTTTTCTCTGCCTTTACGACCCGCAGCTTCTTTTTGTCATCGTAGTTCGAAGCAGGTTGCGCATTGCCGCGTTTCCCGGAATCGAGTTCTTTGACGACGTTGCCCAGCGCGGGATAAGGTGGAAGGTTAATCTTTCCGTTTAGATGGACGCGGACTTCCGAACTGTTGTTTCCACCGAGGACGGGCCGGTTCTGTATCAGCGCAACTTGGAGCCCGAGTCTTGCCGCCGATACAGCGGTACATGTGCCCGCTATGCCGCCTCCAACCACAACTATATCGTATCGGCCCGCATCCTCGGGAGTAGGGGAGAGACGAAGTAACTTTCGTCGAAAGCTGTTTAGACTTTCACCTTTTGTTGGCGGTTTGAAGCTCGTATCATTTGAGAAAACAACGGCATCGCATCTTCCTTCAAAGCCGGTCAAATCGTGCAGGGAAACTTTAACTTGCTTGTTCCTTATCTCTACAGTACCGCCTTTCTGCCAGTGCCAATCGGCTCTTTCTGTGCCAAATACGGTTTTGAGTGGTTTGCCGTCGATGAGCAACTGGAACCTGCCCGGTGCGCCCGGTGCTTTCCAGGGGGCAACCCAGTCGCGAGTGCGTACCCATACGCGATATTTACCGATTGAAGGAAACCGAACTTTCGTGACAGCATCATTTACCGGAACCCCCAATCCGTGGGCCAACAGAAAAGGGGAGCCCATCTGGTCCATAAACTGCTGGTCCACCACCCAGCCGCCAGGGTTCTCAAAACTCTCAGCCTCGAGCAGGATAGTTTCCGCCGAAGCAGTTGAAACAATCAAGTACAACAGGGCCACAAATAACAAGCTGCTCAATATGCTTTTTCTCTTCTTCATTTTATCACTACCTCTTGAATTTCAGATTAGCTGCTTAGTATCGCGGGGTATTTCTCCCAGGGCACGGCGCCGGCTTCGATGATGTGGTTGCGTAGGGCGGAGAATAGTTTGTTATACATCGGATGCCTTCTTTCCAGCGGCTTTTGTTCCTTCGGGTCGTCCTTGAGATTGTAAAGTTGTAGCGGCTCGAAGGGGTTGTTTTGAACAAGTTTGAAGTCGCCGTAGCGCGCGGCATAATAGGCCCGGCCACCGTAATGGCCGCCTTCGCGGCGCACCCAGAAAAGAAAACGTTCTGCGGCTGGCTGGTTTTTACCCAGCAGTGTCGGCAGGATACTTCGACCATCAATTTCATTATACACAGAAGCACCTGCCGCCTCGCAAATCGTCGGGAATAAGTCCATAGTCAAGGCGACTCGTTCGTCGCGCGAGCCGGCTTTTATCATTGACGGCCACACCGCGCACATCGGCACACGAATACCTCCCTCATACATATCCTGCTTGCCGGCCCGCAGCGGGCCATTGTTGGCTCCTACGTTCAACTGCCCGCCGTTATCAGATGTAAAGATGATAAGCGTATTGTCGTCCAAACCTTTGTCTTTCAGCGAGGCAATAACCTTGCCGATACCATCATCCATATGCTCAATCAGGGCGACGAGTTTGGCTCGCCTGTCAGTGATATTCCTTTCACGTTTTTTCACCTTTTGGATCCAATCCTTCGGCGGCTGGATCGGCGTGTGCGGCGCATTATAAGCCAGATACAGAAAGAAAGGCTGCTTCGATCCGGAACGCTCTTTGATGTAATCTATCGCCCACTGTGTGAACAGGTCGGTTGCGTGGCCTTTGGGATCGATTTCCTTTTCATTTAGCCTCATGTAGTTTATGCCGTGGCGTCTATGGTTATAGTAGTCATCCATCATGTCGCCGAGGTAACCGTGAAAATGATCGAAGCCTCTGTCATTGGGAACGTTCGGTGATTCCAGGCCGAGATGCCATTTGCCCACAATGGCGGTATGATAGCCGGCCCGCCTGAGCAGCTTTGGCAGCAGAACCGCCTGCGGAGCAAGATAGCCCCAATTATTTCTTAAGTGAGTGCGGATGACTCCCGGCACACCGACCAGGTCAGGGTATCTGCCGGTCAATAGTGAAGCCCGTGTAGGCGAGCAGACCGGGCAGTTGGCGTAGAAATTATCAAACCGCATTCCCGCCGCAACGAGTTTGTCGACGTGCGGCGTTTTCATATCTTTGCCGCCGTAGCTCGACAAATCACCATAGCCCAAATCATCGACCATAATCATAACGATGTTCGGCTTCCGCCGGTTTGCCTTCTCGCCGGCCGCCAGCCATCCCGGCATTGCCAGCGCCGCCGCTCCCAGTCCTGCCGCTTTTATAAAATCACGTCGCGTGTTACCAAGGGACTTCATATTTATTTCCTCCATGTTAATGCCAAATGAGTTGGTTTCTATACGTCCTCATCCGCTGTAATTATATTGCCTGACCTGCTAAATTCAACCATTATTTACTGGCTATTGCTCTACCTGAGCTAAAGCCGCCAATAATCTGCCTGCGGCCTGTTCTGTCAACTGCTGCGGCGGCTGTGTTTCAGCGGTTTGCAGTTCGCCCGGCTGCACTATCCTCTTATCGAGAAGTGCCGGCAAAGAGATAATATCCATACAGGCCTTGCGGGCCGTCTCCTCCTTCTCCGACTCGGTGAGCTGCACCAGCTTTGCGGCCGCCAGAGGAGCGTACTTTGCAATTAAAGCAGCGCTTTGACGATGGGCCGACATGACTCTGCGGTCAAACTCGGAAACAAAAAGCTCGTCGGCAAGCCACCTGTTATATATGTGTCTGTTTACCTTGTGCTTTTCCAGAACCGCCTGCTCGTCAAGCTCGCCGCCGAAAAAGTCATCAATCACTGCAAGCTGCTTTTTGCTTAGTTTTTTTCTTCTGGCCATTATTGGAAACTCCAAGATTTATTTTTTCATATTGAGAAAGGTTTGAGCTACACGTGCCAAAGCAGCGGCCCGTTTTGCCGCCTTTGTCATTTTGGCTTTTGGCTCTTTCGCCATTGAGAGTGCTTTTTCTATCTGTTGCTGCTGTGTATCGTTTACGAAGAAAACCAAGGGATTCGCAAAGGAGCCTGCGTTTATCTTTGCCGGTGCAATCGGTTTCTTAAGCTTCGTGAGGCGTTCAATCTGCTTTACTGTTTGCGGCAGGAATTTCGCAAGCTCATGGTATTCCAATCTTTTGTTTAACCGTTTCAGCAACTTTAGCTTTTTGTCTAATTGGTCTGAGCCGCCAAGGCGATTGAGCGTTGTTAGCAGGATGTCGGTCTCCTCGTCATTGATGTCCCATATAATGCAATCGGCTTTTTCGTAGCCGAGCCTGGCCAGGGCTTGCCAGCGGTGATGCCCGTTGATAATCTGGAAACGGCCGGCCTTCTTCAAACACGGCCGGACTATCAATGGCTCATACCGGCCGGTCCGCCCTATGTTGCGAACCAGCTTTGCAAAAATGACTCTGCTCTGCTTGTTGGGATTGTCGGGGTGAAATTCGAGTTTATCCAATGCGATTGACTGAATTGAATTTGTCATCTTCGTATCGCCCTTTAGCTTGTCCTTAACTTCAATTTAGGATTGAACCAGATGTAATAAACCGGTCTTTCGGTAAGCTTGCCTAATATGTATCTCGTCCTTTCCAGGCCCGCCCGGCTATAGCGGTGTGAGCCATAGCTTTGCAGGAACCGGTAAATTTCACGCTCAATAAACTCAGCGCTCGCGGCCGGCAGCCGGTCTAGTTTCCTTTGCACCTTTTGCGGATCAATCAGTTCCTGCTTTTCTATCCCGACCATACTAAACGCCTCGACAAGCCGGACACATCGCGCCTGTATCTTTGCCGTAAAAGCCCTCATCCCCGCCTTTTCGAGGAATGGATTTACCAGCCCCATCACCGCCATCGCCTCGATGATGGGGATATTGATTCTTGGCATCGTCTCGCGCACCAGCCTGCTCGCCAGACCGAGAGAGCGAAATCTCGGATCGATAATGACCCGATTGATGCAGCGAACGTTTTTATTAAGAAGCACTAACTGCGTGGCCCTGTCGAAGCCGGTAAATATACCGCCTGTGGAAACGTTTCGAAGCTCGGCTCCGGGAGTCGGCATTTTATAGACGATAACTCCCACTGTCTGCCGGCGCAGCCCCTTAGATTGAGCGGATTTTAACGCAAACATGGCTGTATATGAATCAAGTTTACCGTCACGGTAGTGATAATGTGCCAGCTTTTCGTAGTCAACACGATTGCCGGGGACAATTTGCAGTTTGTTACATAGCGAGCATTTTCGCATCTTCAGAATTTCTTGTTCTTATAAATAACCTGCGCTTTTTCTGATAATTCCTTTATCACCAGAACGTCAGGCGCCAAATCCAGCATTAAGTCCTCATGGCTTGAGGCCAGGATAAATGTCGTTCCTGTCCGCTTTGCAAACTTGTGTATGTTGTATGAAATTACCACAGCGGTAATACGGTCTAATTCGGAGCAGAATTCGTCGGCGAAGATAAATTTCTTTTTCGCCGCCATCGCCATTGCCAGACGAAACCGATATTTTTGGCCTTCGCTCAGATTGGCAGGCTGATTGAGAATACAGAAGACATCATTTAGCCCGGCGTCGCTGAGCATTCTAAGGCTTGTCAGCAAATCAGCGTCAATACAGTCGATTAAGGTCTTGTCGCGGGGTAGTTTTATTCGTGCCAGGTTCACCCTCTCCGAGGTCGGGATGGCTTTTTCCAGTTCCTTCAATAAAACACTTTTGCCTGCTCCCGACGGTCCTGTGATATACACGATGTCACCATCATTGATTTCCAGCCGGCAATTGTTAATGATACGTCTTTGAGTGAGCCTGTCCGCGGTCAGGCCGAACATCCTGCATACCTGCATGACCTTATCGGTAAGTTTTCCCCGCCATCTAAAACTCTTTGAAATTTTGTATGTCGACATAATTCGTTGTCCGTTTCTCGATACTTAATTCTCGATTCTCCTAATCCGTCAGTTTACATTCGGAGGACCCGGCACCTTTTGTCGCAATAAGCTTTCGTATTTTTTCAAGGGATTTTCGAACTTTATAGAAACTCAAGTGCCGTGTTTCCGCGATTTTTTTCATCGAAACACCATGTAGAAAATAATCTTTCGCGATGGCCATTTCCCTGTGGGTAAATTTGTCCCGGCATCGCAGACATTCTACATACCGCCCATCCATAAGGCGTTTGGTTAGGTTGCTTATTCTTCGCGCAATAATTGCCCTGCTGACGCCTGCCAGCTTACTTATCTGCCTGAGGCTATTGCCATTTTCCCAATACATTGCCATCAACACCTTATCTTCTCCACTTAACATACATAACCTTTGCCGAATCAGATCCACTCTGTCCCGAGATCCGGCTTGTTCTTTCAGTCCCACTTCCGAGATGTTTTGTTTCGTTATTTTCACGAATAATCCCGCTTATCTTCTTTCTTTCGGGATTGGTTGTATTTCCCACCCATTTTCATGTTCCGCCTTTATCAGCAGGAAAGTGTTCCGACCATTGCAAAATCCACAGTGTGCCTGAAACAACCCCCATTAGAGATATGTTTGTCATATCGAGCTGCACTCTTTATACTTCTGAGGCGATATAATCTTTCTTTTAATCCCGAGTTATATAGATATATATCAAACATTATTACAATGTTAACATATCCACAAACAGAATCAAGTCTTTTTTTGCATTTTTTACAAAAATTTTTTATAAGTTTTTTATATATTTAACATCCCGCCGGTATGTTCTTGTATAACAGCAACTTATGATATTATTCAGGGTGACGAAAATCTCCGGATAACATCAAAAATATGTGCTTAAACACTTTTTTTCGTAAATCTGCTTGTTTTTTGGGAAATGAACTATCTGTGAAAAGGCAATTTTGAACTGTCTGACCTGTTATCTTTGGCTCATACTATTTACAGATATAACTACGCAGAGGGCCGAGCCTGTCAGAGACCCGACCCCCAAACAAAAAATCATAGCAGACGTTGAGAGAGTTCAAACAGATCAGTTCTATTTGAACCTGTCGATCATCTGCTGAGTCTTATTCCGGTTCCAATTACCGGGCGGGTCATAATCCTGGTCGGCCTCCAGCTCCTCGGCGGTTGGCGTCTTCGAAGGTACGCCGTCGGACGGTACCTTGGCCCCGGTAATCCATACCAGCGAATTGAGCACGAGCCTGCGAAAATCATCGTTGGCCCAGGCCCAGTGCCAGTGACCTCCAGTGAAGCCGAACCCTCGTCCACCATCCTGCCGTTCGTACGCCCAGGCCACATGTTCCGGCATGCCCATTCTAGCGCGGACTGTGGGATTTCCGCTGTGAGCACCATCACGCCTCTTGCGGGTGCTGTCCGGCGGAATGGCGGTAAGTATGGGCGTTACGTTCTTCATGTCCTTGACGAAGCGCATGTGGTAGTACCACTCATCATCTATCGAAAAGGGCTTTACGCCGCTGGTTATTGGGTGTTTCGGCAGCTCCTTGAAGTCGGCCTTCCAGTGCGGATTGACCGACCAGTTAGTCTCGAAGTATCCGCCTATCCAGTCAAGCAGGTAATTGCCGGGCCTGCCTTTCGGTATCTCAACACCATAGTGATAATAGCCTATGCCCACGCCTTTTTTCGCCAGTTTGTCCATCTGCTCAAGATGCCGCATGACAACGTGTCCGCCGCCGCCGTCACAGAAAATAGCAACGGCATCGGCATTGTCGAAGGCTGTCGGGTCCCTGGGCCAACCGTTAGTGTAAACCGTGGCGTGGACACCGCGCATGTTTTCGTTCAGCATTTTTGCCAGCAGCAGCCAGCCGGCGTTATGCTCATGGCTGCCATAACCGTGGCTGCGAGGGCCGGCAACCATAATGACCTTTTTACATTGACACATATTCAACCTCTTGAGCTGAACGTCTTTGAATTGAACCGCCATTGGCGGCCCGGCATGCAACTGCAGCGCCAGTACGCCCGACCGGTCCTTGTTCTTCTCGTCATGGTCGATCACTGTCGCTGTAACCTTGCCGTTAATCGAAAGAGCAATGGTGTTGCCGAGGGCTTTAATGTGGTACTCGTTCCAGCCGTCCTTGTTAATATTGGCCATCAGGGCGTCCGAGTCTCCAATCGAAGTGCTGGTCTTTTTGCCGTCCGTGTCGATCATTGTTTTTTGTCCGCGTGTTGCAAGCATTCCACGGCCTCGCTCGTCATATAGGGCCCCGGCCCACCGACCGGCCTTATCGATGTCCGCCTGATAGCCGGCTACATGGCCGTCCTTTTGAACACTGCTGCGGACCTGAACGCCGGAATTTGCCGACGGAGTCCCCATGATTCGGTACTTGAGCTTCAACTCAAAGTCATCCACCTCGCCCAACTGCCAAACGATAAATTGATTCGACTTGACCGGATGCTCCTTCGTAGACCGGCCGGTAATCGACCCGTCCTCCACCGACCAATAGCTCATATTCGGCGCCTTCCAGCCATCGAGGGTTTTGCCGTCAAAGATGGGCTTAAAGCCATCCTCCTCGGCAGCAAAGGCGACTCCTGTAATAAAGGCCGCCAAAGAGAACAATACAACACCAACGAGCAGTAAATAGTTTGTACGCATAATAATTCCTCCTGTACCTGACATGGACCACATCTTGCCACGTTTATGCAAAATGCGAATCCATATAAAATGTCTATACAATCGTGCTTAGGCTGCAGCCTCCCACTGTTCCCTGATCAACTTCAGTGCCTCGGTGTATACTTCTTCGGCGCTCGGGAAGAAATCTCGCCAGACACGTGTGGCCGCGGCAAGGTCCGGCAGGGCACGCCCGAATGCCTCAACGACCATCCACTCGTCATAACCACCGGAACGCAGCGCTTTAAATGTTCCGGGCCAGTCGATATGGCCCTTACCCGGTGTGCCGCGGTCGTTTTCACTTATGTGAACGTGCTTGATAACATCAATGTCTTTGGTGATGCAGCCGACAGGATCCTTTTCTTCGATATTAGCATGGAAAGTGTCATACATAACACCAACACTGGGATGGTTGACTGCCTTTACGTAATCTGCTGCGTCAGCCATCGTGTTGAGGAAATAGCACTCGAAGCGGTTAAGGAACTCCACAGCCAAAGTAACGTTGGCCTTAGCGGCAATATCGGCGGCCTGACGGTGCACATCGGCGGCACGCTGCTTTTCGTCTTCGGTAGGCGGCTGGCCCGTGAAAACGCCCAGCGGCTGATAGAAAGGTCCACACAATACCGGGCTGCCCAAAGCCGCGGAGCAATCTATCGCCCACTTGAGATAGTCAACAGCCCCCTGGCGGTTCCCGGCATCAGCACTAATGGGATTGTGCTCCTCATCGGGAATGACCGTCACGGTTGTACAGCCGAGGCCGTTATCATTGATCGCCTTGCCGATCTTTTCAAAGTGCTCCACATCACCCTCGAAAAGGGGCACCTCGACACCATCATAGCCGATATTTTTCATTGTTTCCAGAAGCGGCAAATGCTCCTCAGTAATGTGGGTTGCCCACAACAACATATTAAATCCTACTTTCATAAGCATTTCTCCTTTACAATTTGAGATTTCTTACTTATCACCTGTTGTTTTCTTTTTGGTTTTTTGAACCGGTGTCAGACCTGCCGCCCATGCACAACCTCGGCGGAACAGCTCTGCAGCACTCAGATTGCTTATGGCCTTGACGTCGTGGCCAAGCGCGCTGTGAAATACCCGGCCCTTGCCATAATCGAAAGCAAAAGCCATTGGGTAAATTTTCTTGTCTACCTTCGAGCGGGCGGTAGCCAGCATATCGACAGGGCGGTCGCCGGTCAGACAAGTGTACAACTCATCTTCGGTATCGAAGGATTTCAGGCCCTTTGTGATAGGGTGGGACACATCGGTAATATTTACACGAAAAGGCCCTCCGGGGTCGTGCGCCCTTGCCTTTGGGTCCCAGACCCGGCCGGCGAGATTGCGAAATTTCGGCCAGTCCTGAAATGCGCCACAACCGAAATGAATTACAAACAAACCTTTACCTTCCTGCACAAACTTGAGGAGATTGGCTCGCGCCTTCGGTCCGGGTGCGGGCTGCTGCCAGTTCATGAAATGCAAAACGACAACGTCGTATCTTCGTAGTGCCGATGAATCCAGTAAGTGGGGGTCCTCTGCCACTCGCACATCCAAGCGCTTGTCTTTGCGGAGCACCTCAGCCAATACCGGGGCGGTCTGGCGCCAGTTATGAGCAGGGTGGTCGATACCTGTTATTATCAGTACATTGGCAGTCTGCTTGCTCCCTGAAGCAGCCGCATCCTGCCGATTGCAGAACAGTAGAACAAAAGAACTCACCGCCAGCATGGCTGCAGTAGCGGCCAGGAATCGACGACGAGTTTTATAGTCGGCGTTGAAAAGCTTGACACCGTTACCGGAAGAAGAAGATAGTCTCATTATCGAACTCCTTTCGCGTGGAATTTTATGATTTTTGGCTGCTCCAGCCTTTGCGAACCCAGATATTTTATATAAATTAGCCGGGCTACAAATCCGGCTGCAAACAGGCGTTCGCACCCGCTAAAGAATAACACATATTACGGCTGCTTGTCAATTCCTACTGCAAGAACTTTATCAAAAGCCTTTTCATGCAAACACGGTCTATTTCCGCTGTCTGCGGGAGTATCAATCTCAACTACAAAGCTACAATCATGACGGGCAGAGTTCCGGCTGATTACACCACACAAGATAAGATTTGACAGGCAGGGATGGACTGTCAGCGCTCCGGATAGCCCTTCGGCTGCCAGATATCGGGGCGAACAGCAGGATAGTGCAAGAAAAAAGCTCTATGATTATATCTATTTTGCCGGTTTTCGGAAACTATATCGAGTTTCTGACAACGGAGCCCTGAACACAGCAAAAGTGCGTGTGGGAACGCAAAAAAACGTTATTGTAAGTACGAGGAAATAATTATGAAGCTTGATCCAACAAAAATGAAAGACTGGCAGGTCGCTGAAGCTGCCGAGGAGAATATGAAACCCGTTCGCCAACTGGCCGAGGAGCTGGGATTAAAGGAAGATGAACTGATTCCAATGGGCCAAAAATTGGCCAAAGTCGACTATATGAAAGCCCTTGGGCGTCTGAAAGATGCCCCGGAGGCAAAATACATCGATGTTACCGCCATTACACCGACGCCACTGGGTGAAGGAAAAACGACGAGCGCCATCGGGCTGATTGAAGGTCTGGGCAAACTCAATAAGAATGTTGTCGGTGCAATCCGTCAGCCAAGCGGCGGCCCCACTTTCAATATTAAAGGTTCGGCCGCAGGTGGAGGTCTGGCGCAGTGTATTCCCCTGACGCCGTTTTCCATCCGACTGACGGGTGATATTGATAGCATCACAAACGCCCACAATTTAGCTATGGTAGCCCTGACCTCGAGGATGCAGCACGAAAACAATTACGACGACGCCCGGCTGGCAAAAAGCAACCTAAAGCGAATAGATATTGACCCGGAAAGAGTGCAAATGAAGTGGGTTATGGACTTCTGCGCCCAGGCGCTGCGAAATATCACCATCGGCAAAGGCGGGAAAATGGACGGCTATGAAATGGATTCGGGATTCGCTATCACCGTCTCCAGTGAAATTATGGCGATACTCTCGGTTTCCAGAGATTTGAAGGATATGCGGGAGCGAATGGCCAAAATCGTGGTGGCCTATGACAAGAAAGGCAACGAAGTAACTACAGCCGATCTTGAGGTTGATGGTGCAATGACCGCATGGATGGTCGATGCTATCAATCCGAGTCTGCTGCAAACCATCGAGGGCCAGCCTGTATTTGTCCATGCCGGCCCCTTTGCGAATATTGCCATCGGCCAAAGCTCTATAATCGCCGATATGATCGGGACGAAATTAGGCGATTATCACGTAACTGAAAGCGGATTCGGAGCAGATATCGGTTTCGAGAAGTTCTGGAACTTAAAATGCCGGATGTCCGGCCTGACTCCGAATGCTATCGTTGTCGTAGCTACTATTCGGGCCCTTAAAATGCACGGCGGAGGACCGGCCGTAAAACCGGGCATACCGCTGGCGGAAGAATATACGAAGGAAAATCTCGAATTACTCGAGAAGGGCTGCGAAAACCTCATCGCCCATATCGAGACCGTAAAGAAGAGCGGCGTCCGGCCGGTGGTTTGTGTCAACAGCTTCTATACCGACACCAAAGCCGAAATCGAGCTCGTGCGAAAAATAGCCGAGCAAAACGGCGCATTGGCCGCGGTTTCCGAACACTGGCTAAAGGGCGGCGACGGCTCAATCGAGTTTGCAGAAGCCGTAATCGAAGCCTGTGAGGAAAAACCCGACTTCAAGCTCCTTTATGAGTTGGAAACTCCGCTCAGGCAACGCATTGAATTAATTGCCAAAGAAGTCTACGGAGCCAGCGGTGTAACCTATTCTGATGAAGCCCTGGCAAAAGCCAAGGCCATGGAAGCCGACCCTGACTCGAAGACTCTGGGAACCTGCATGGTTAAAACGCACCTCAGCCTGTCGCACGATCCGGACTTAAAGGGCCGACCCACCGACTGGGAGCTTCCAATCAACGACATTCTTGTTTACAAAGGTGCAGGCTTTATCGTGCCTGTGGCGGGTGCCATAAAACTCATGCCCGGAACGGCGTCGAACCCGGCCTTCCGCAGAATCGATGTGGATGTCACAACCGGAAAGGTACAGGGCCTGTTCTGATAGCTCGTAATATGCAATATGAAGGGAGTACATGCTGATGACAGCACAAATTATAGATGGTAAGCAGGTGGCCGCGGACATGCGGGCCGAACTTAAAGAGGAAGTGGCCAAACTAAAAGAACAGGGGATTGTACCCGGCCTGGGAGTTATCCTGGTCGGCGAGGATCCCGCCTCGAACTCATACGTTACGGCAAAAGAGCGCACTTGCGAAGAGTTAGGGATTTATTCCGATGATAACCGGCTGCCGGAAGAAACCACGCAACAAGAGCTGTTGGCACTGGTCGAGAAGATGAATAACGACCCCAAAATCAACGGCATTTTAGTTCAACTGCCTTTACCCAAACATCTCAATGAAGCCGAAGTTCTTCTTGCAATCGACCCGGACAAGGACGTCGACGGATTTCATCCAATGAATGTGGGCAAGATGATGGTAGGCGAAAAGGCTTTTCTGCCGTGTACGCCGCACGGCGTTATTCATCTATTGCTTCGCAGCGGCGTGACCATTGAGGGGGCCAACGTTGCAATCGTGGGCCGAAGTAACATAGTCGGCAAGCCGCTGGCGAATATGCTTATCCAGAAAAATGCGACCGGTAATGCCACCGTCACAGTCTGCCATACGCGCACCAAAGACCTTGCCGACAAAACAAAGCAGGCGGACATCGTGATTGCGGCCGCCGGAAGGCCCAATATGGTCACGGCTGACATGGTAAAAGAAGGCGTGGTTGTGATTGACGTGGGCGTCAACCGCGTTGAAGATGCGACCAAAAAGAGAGGTTATCGTCTTGTGGGCGATGTGGACTTCGAAGCGGTGAAGGAAAAGGCGTCCCTTATCACTCCCGTGCCGGGCGGCGTAGGCCCGATGACAATAACGATGCTGATGTTCAACACAGTAGAGTCGGCCAAAAGGGCGGCCGGGCTTGGGTCTGCGAAGTAACAGAGGGAACAAAAAGAGCTGACATAACGTACAAAGTTATATCTATACGATATATGTGAAAGGACGAAAAGTGGCAGTGACAACATATCCAGTAATCTGGTTGCAGGGAGCCGGGTGTACGGGCTGCTCCGTATCTGCTCTCAATACTGTAAGCCCCCGAATTCAGAACGTTCTTTTGGATGAGCTTGTGCCCGGCCATCAGCTCAGCTTGTTGTTCCAGGCAACAATAATGGCCGGTGAGGGCGAACCGGTTATCGAGGTTTTGAGAGACACCGAAAAAAACCGGAAAGGCGGCTATATATTAGTTGTAGAAGGAGCCATTCCGACCGCTGAAGGAGGTGCCTACGGAAGTATCGGTGAGAAAGACGGCGAACATCTGACCATCATGCACAGTGTTGAAGAACTTGGGGCAAATGCCTTGCTGACAATCGCCCTCGGAACATGTGCCGCTTTCGGAGGAATTCCCGCCGCCGAGCCAAATCCCACTGCCTGCAAAAGCGTTAAAGAGGTCTTTGAAGAAAAGGGGATCGAGACACTTGTGGTCAATATACCCGGCTGTCCGATGCACCCGGATTGGTTTATAGGTACAGTATCCGTGGTAATGTTCTCCGGCGCGGGGGCACTTGAGCTGGATGAACTGGCCCGGCCGAAACTGTTCTATGGAAAGCTGGTTCACGAAAACTGTCCCAGACGCGCCGACTTTGATAAGGGTAAATTCGCCCAAAAGCTCGGTGAACCGGGCTGCCTGTATAAGGTAGGCTGTAAGGGCCATTACACTTCCGCCGACTGCCCGTTAAGGCAATGGAACAACGGCGTAAACTGGTGCGTTAAAGCGGGCTCGCCATGTCTTGGCTGTGTTGAGCCGGAATTCCCGGATGGAACCTCTCCAATGTACGAGAAAATTACTCTCGAGGATTTGATATGTCCACAAAAATAAAGATTGACCCAATAACAAGGATAGAAGGTCACATGGCTATCGAGGCGGTAGTCGACGATGGTGTAGTAAAAGAGGCAAATAGTGCCGGAACACTTTTTCGCGGTTTCGAGATAATCCTGCAGGGCCGGGATCCACGCGATGCAAACCGCCTGACCCAGCGAATCTGCGGCGTCTGCCCGACCGCCCACGCGACGGCATCGGCGCTGTGTCTTGACGATGCATTTGGCTTGACGGATAAAATCCCGGATAATGGCAAGCTGATTCGCGCTCTCATCTTCGGTTCAAACTTTTTGCAATCACATATTCTGCACTTCTATCACCTTGCCGCACTGGACTATGTCGATGCGGCCGGTGCGGTTGGCGACGTGGCACCTTTTGTGCCGCGATACGAGGGCGACTATCGCGTGAGCGGTGAGGTGAATGCCGAACTGGTCAACCACTATGTACAAGCGCTGGATATAAGACGCAAATGCCAGGAGATGCTGGCGATATTCGGCGGGAAGATGCCGCATAATGTCGCCATTGTCCCCGGCGGCGTTACCGAAGAACTCACCGAGGATAAAATTACTAATTTCCTCTGGCGATTGAACGAAGTACGCGGTTTTGTTGAAAACACATATATCCCCGACGTCTTGGCCGTAGCAAAAGTCTACGATGACTATTTCAGAGTCGGCCCGGGGTGCAAACGCCTTCTCAGCTACGGTGGATTTGACTTGCCGGCCGGCCGGTTGTTCAAGAGCGGAGTTGTTTCACCCGACTTGCA
>JABAHP010001052.1_pt2 | contig 27470 bp, 26 predicted proteins | sample 7062081 | NCBI WGS metagenome assembly JABAHP01 (sample SAMN14534357, study PRJNA622989) | marine sediment metagenome | biome: marine biome [ENVO:00000428]; feature: marine pelagic biome [ENVO:01000023]; material: deep marine sediment [ENVO:00002113] | place: India: Gulf of Kutch | collected...
CCCCCATCAATTGCCATGATCCTCTCACCAAAATGATGCTCAATATTTGGATCGCACCAAAAAAGCTCTGTTCGCTTGACCCGTTCCTCAAAAGAAACTTCAGGATCAATGTCGACCTGATAAAGCGAACTATCCCAATTGATCTCGCTCTGCATCTCACTCACCTCCTTCTCTAGCCTGTTTTTGTGGCCTGGCAGTTGATTGGTATGTGCTGCTATCAAAATACCGCACTCTCAGTGCGGTGTCAACATTTTAAAATATTCAGATATTTACTCAAATCTCAGCGCGTAAATCGGGTCCATGCCGGCGGCTCGACGGGCCGGATAAATGCCAAAAATTAACCCAACCGCCGCTGAAAACACCACTGCCAAAATTATTCCACCGAATGACACTTCAAAATCCCAAGGAAAACCCTGAGTGGTCGCTCCCCAGGCAATTAACCACGCCAAAACATTACCCAAAGTAATACCGACTAATCCGGCAATAAAACTGATAATGAGCGACTCCCACAAAAACTGAGCCATGATGTCAGAACGGCGCGCGCCCATTGCCTTTCTAAGGCCAATCTCGCCGGTCCGCTCAGTTACTGACACGTACATAATGTTCATAATTCCCACACCGCCCACAATCAAAGAGATGGAGACCAATGCGAGCAAAAGAATGGTCAAACCATCAAATACCACCGCCATCATTTCATTGGCCTGCTCCATACTAATTACGGCAAAATCATCATCTTTCAAACTGGAGGTGCCGTGCCGCTCACGAACAATCAACCTGATGTCTTCAACTGTCTGGTCGCCCAGACTCGGATCATCCATTTGCGCAAAAATAAATGAAATATGATCAATGCCCATAATTCGTTTTTGCAGAGTGCGAATCGGTATAAAAACCATGTCATCCCAGTCAAAAAACATCAATGAACCCCTTTCCTCCATTACGCCAACCACTCGATAATTCACGCGATTAATTTTTATATTTTGGCCCACCGCATCACTGTCACCAAAAAGACGGTCGCGTACCTTACTTCCTAAAACCACGACCCGGCTTAACGACTTGTCTTCTTCGTCAGTATAAAATCTTCCTTCCTCCACCTCACCGGTGTCAATCCGGTTAAATGCCGCATCCACTCCAAAAAGAAAAGTCTTCTTTATTTCACTCTGATAGCTGATAATATCCTGCGACATCACTCCGGAATAAGCATCAATAATGTTCGGGTGCTCAAGTACTGCTTCGGCATCTTCAAGTTTTAAGGTTGTTACACTGATACCGCCGACAAAACCAGTCGCGTTCTCAGTTGAAGTATGCTCAGTATTTGGAATCTTGATTTCAACTTCAATCGTGTCACTGCCAAAAGCGGCTACCTGGTCGGTAATAAATTTTTCAAGACCATTGCCGGCCGAAACCACCACAATCACCGCGGTAATGCCAATCACCACGCCGAGCAATGTCAAAAGCGTCCTGACCCGGTTAGCCCGCAGGGTTTTAAACGCGATTTCAATTGATGAACCAAACTTCATCATATTACTCGTATCTTAATGCCACCATTGGATCAAGTTTAGCCGCTTTGCGCGCCGGATAAACCCCAAAAACAAGACCAATAATTATCGAGACCCCGCAAGCCACCACAATTGATCTAATTGATATTAATAAATCCCAGTCATATCCAAGATAACGTATAACTAAAGCCACTAACACCGAAAAGGATCCGCCGAGCAAAATGCCGATTATTCCGCCTAGTAAAGTAAAGAATACTGACTCAAGTAAAAATTGGGTCATAATATCCTTATTCTTGGCACCCATGGCTTTTCTGATGCCGATCTCATGAATGCGTTCTTTAACCGCCACAAGCATGGTATTCATAATCCCAATACCCCCGACCACCAGGGCAATGCCGGCAATCGCCGCCAGAAAAAACCTTAATGAATCAGTCACACTGCCAACTATTTCAAGGCCCTGTTTAGCCGAACGTACTGTAAAATCATCTTCTTTAGGATCGGTGATATTATGGCGGTCGCGTAAAATCATTTTTATGTCTTCAATTGACTGATCAATATTTTCATCACTGTCAATCTTGGCCCTGACCATTGAAACATGGTTAATACCCAAAATAAGTTTCTGCGCCGTGGTCACCGGCAAGTAAACATAGGTATCATAATTAGTAAAACCGCTCACGCCCCGCTCTTCCATCACTCCGATTACCCGAAAATTCTTGCGCTGAAATTTTATTTTTTCACCAATCGGATTTGAGTCGCCAAACAGCTGCTTTTTTACCTCACTGCCCAACACCACCACCTGAGCCAAACTTTTTTCATCCGCTTCAGTAATCCAATTACCGTCAACAACATTATAATCTTCAACTTCAACAAAAGACTCAGACGTACCCATGTAATTTCCGTCATACTTATTACTGCCCCATGTAAAAGTTGCCACTCCCTGCACAATCGGCACAACCGCTGATACATGCGGCGCCTGGGCCGAATCAACCATTGCCAGGGCGTCATCATAAGTAAGCGTGGTAATAGTGATGCCCATTACCGCGACTGGCGGTCCCTCTTCTTCACTGCCGCCCGGCAGCACCGTCACGAGATCAGTTCCCAAAGTCTTTATCTGATTTAAAATTAAACTCTGTGCTCCGGCGCCGACCGAAATAACCAAAATTACCGCGGCAATACCAATAATAATGCCGAGCATGGTTAAAAAAGCCCGCATCTTACTCTGGCGGACCACATTCATTACAATTTTTGCCGAAGTCTGTAAAATCATAATTATTTAACTAACTCACCGTCTTTGGCACGCAAACGGTTCTCCACCCTGGTGTCTGAGGTCACTAAACCGTCTTTAATATAAATAATCCTTTCGGCATGTTCAGCAGTATATTTTTCATGGGTAACCAAAATAATTGTCCGTCCCCGGTCATTCAGATCCTCAAGCTCTTCCATCACCTGCTGACCTGACCTTGAATCCAAATTGCCGGTTGGCTCATCAGCAAAAACCACGGACGGCCGGTTTACAATTGCCCGGGCAATTGCCACCCTTTGCTTTTCACCGCCGGATAGCTGATTGGATGTGTGATTCATGCGATGGGTCAAACCAACCGCATCAATTGCCTCGCGCGTCATCTCGTCTCTTTCTTTTTGTGAAAACTTGGTGTAAACAAGCGGCAGCATCACGTTTTCATAAACCGTGGTTCTCGGCAAAAGAAAAAATGCCTGAAACACAAAGCCCACTTCACTACTTCTCATTTCCGCCAGATCGTCATCAGTTAATTTGCTGACGTCCCGGCCGTTAAAAAAGAAATCTCCGGAAGTGGGTCTATCCAAAAAACCGAGTATATGCATTAAAGTTGATTTTCCTGAACCAGAGGGGCCCATGATGGCCAAAAACTCTCCCTTATGAATATCAAAACTTATTCCATGAAGTACCTTTGTGACAACCTCCTCATTAACATAGTCCTTTTTTATGTCACGGATGCTGATTAATGGTGCGTTATCATCCATATGGCTATTTTACTCCTCCCGAATAGCTGTAATAACCTCCTCACCTTCAGCAACACCGGCGAGTATCTCAGTCAGGCCGCCATCACCGCGCAGACCAATCACCGGCTCGCGGTCTTCTACCCGGCCGTCTTTGAGTACGCGGACAATCCTTTTGCCGTCTTTTACAATAATACTTCTCTGCGGCACAATTAAGGCGCCCTTCTTTTCTTCGGTTAAAATCACTACATTGGCGGTCATGCCATTTTTAACTGCCTGTTCAGCTGTAAACACAATCTTTACTTTGACGCGATAATAAACTACATCCTGAATAAGTGTCTCAGCCGGTTCAATCTCAATTACTTCGCCAGCAAACAGTATTTCATCACCAAATGCATCCAAAGTAATCTCTGCCGGATCACCCATACTGATTTTTATAATATCAGTTTCCGGAATATCAACTTCAACATCAAATAAGTCAGTCGCCAGCATGGTAATTACTCCACCGACACTGCCGGTAGTCAAAGAACCTGTACTTATAGTGACCTGCTCACCAACCTCAAAATTTATTTTAGTAACAATTCCGTTAGCCGGTGCAACAATTCTTGAATTATCCAAACGGTTCAAAGCCATTTTGTAAGCTGCCTCAGCACTGTCAACCTGAGCCTGCAGTGGGGCCAAATCCACTCCCCGCGGATCAGCAACTTTTAAATCATAAGCTGCCTTGGCCGCATCCAGAGCGGCTTTTTGAATATCACGGCTGGCTTTGGCGGTTTCCACCGCTGTCTCGTAAGCCACCAGCGTGGTTTCGCTCGTATTCTTTACTGTTTCATAATTCAATAATGCCTGGTCATAAGCATCTTCGGCTGACGTAAGCAAAAGCTCTGACGAATTAATGGTCGTCGTATTTGAAGTTTCCAAATTTTGAATTACCTGCTTCTGAGCAATTAAACTGGTTAAACGCGTATTCACGGTCGAAAGATCAGTGTCGATCGTTGTCTTCATCGTGCTTAGTTCGGTTGAGGTTAAACCTGAGCCGGTAATTGTATTATCAAGAGTCAAACGCGTCTCAGTTAATGCTTTATGCACTTCATTTAAAGCGTCTTCAGCCAATGGGATTGCCGCCCACACATCGGCGTGATCTGAATCCGTGTTAAGTAAGTTGATTGAATCGTACGCCTCATTCTTAGCCTCCTTGGCCCAAGTGTAATAAATTTTAGCGTTTTCATAAGCCTGCATATTCAACACACCCAGATATTTTTTAAAGTCAGCATTGGCCGTGGTATCGTCAACACCCAAAATATCATCCATATCTGACAAAGCCGTGGTCATGGCTGATAAACTATTTTTCAGTACCACAACCGCGTCTTCATAAGCATCGTCAATATTGGCATCAGTTGTATTTACGGCATTGTCATAATCAGCCTGACGAATTGCCAAAGTGTTTTGCGCGGCAATCAATGAAAGTTCGGCTGAATTAATATCATCCTGAGTCGTAATCTTAGCATTGGATAAATCTTTATCTGCTTTTACCAAGCTAACTTCAGCGCTTCTGAGCGAGGCCTCAGCCTTGGTTATGTCAGCGGCTGACACATTTATGGACTGATAAGTTTCACCGGCTAGCTTGAGATTCAAATTCGCCTTTGCCAAATTAAGAGTCGCCTCTGCCTGATCAACCTCATACTGCAGATTTTCATTATCAAGCTCAGCCAGAATGTCGCCTTTTTGCACAAAATCACCCACTTCAACCGTGGTGCTGGCCAAAGTACCGGTTGATTCAAAGCTTAAATCGATCTCCGCCATGGCCCTGACTGTACCGGTCACGTCAACGGTTTGTACCAAATCTCCACGATAGGCTTTGACAGTGTCGTATTGCACAGCCGCTTCGCCAAAATCAAAATACTTCGCTGCGGCATATCCACCAATAGCGATTAAAATTATCATGATAATAATATACCTGGGCCTTAAAATCTTTTTCAAAGCCATATCAATGATATTATAACTTATTTAATAAATAATTTCATGAGTTTTATCAACGTTTTGTTGAGTTTTGGAAATTTAATCATTCTGGGCTCGGCACCGAGCATCCGGTTGATTAAATTCTCGGTAAAACGCACTTTTTTCAAAATTTCTTCCTCAAAATTCTCAACTTTAACCTCCCCTTTTAAAATTGGCATAAATGACTCCCTCATCATGAACAATGTATGCATAAATGCCTCAGCTGTTTCCGCCGGATATTCCACTTTAAACACTCCTTCTTTCATTCCCTGGGTAATAACTTTTTCAATCGGTGGCTGGGTCAAGGATTTCATAATATGCAGTATCTTGTGATGAAGTGTAAAATTCTTATGATCGTACAAAATCATACCTACTTTTCTGTATTCTGCACTGTGCAATACTTTGTGGCGCTGTCCCTCAGTAATAATTTTATTAAATTTAGTAACCGCATCCATCTTTGGATCATCAGCAATCTTAATCATAATCGAGGCTACTTGTTCGGAATATTTCTCAGCAATTGCCTCTAAAACATCGTCTTTTGACTTAAAATGATGAAAAAAAGCGCCTTTGGACACACCTGCTTTTTTCACAATTGCCTCAACCGAGGTCTTCTCATAGCCAAGTTCATAAAACAGATCCAAAGACACTTGAATCATTTTTTGTTTAGTTTTGTGTTCATTACTCCAAGGCATATTTAGTTTAAAAACATACCGACGGTCGGTATCTTTACTATAGAATAATAAAAAAAACTTGTCAATAAATTTCCTGAACAAGTTTTATTTTTTAGCTAAATTAAGCCAAAATTGGAATCAGTACTCCATACACTATCCCAAATATCAAGTTCAGACTCACCTTTTCCAATACCAAGCCCTCTTTTCTTGTCAGTATGGCCAAGATGGTAAATAAAAATGTAAAAGCAAACGCAGAAACCACGAAATTCAAAGAAGCCACGCTACCAAACCAATTGCCAAAATAAATAAACAGTACGGCCGCGACCAAGGCAAACATCAGGTTGATAATAATTGCAAAAACCGTACCCCAAACCTTTACCTTTTGAGCATTCAACTCCCCAACATCTGTTACCTGAGGTTTAAAAAATTCAACAATCTGTTTTGATCGTACAAATACCAAGGCCACTGTCAAAACAATGGCTAATATTGATGCAATGTATGCTGCTAAAAATGGAGACATATCTTTAAATGGTAGCCCCAAGGGGAATCTCACACGTTCGAAAACCTTCGGGTTTTCGAATAACTTTCCTCAGAATGTAAGGGGGATACTCCCCCTTACCATCCCCCCTGTTCGATTCCCTAAGAATCGCCAAGGTGAAAGGATGGTAGCCCCAAGGGGAATCGAACCCCTATTACCTGGTTGAGAACCATGTGTCCTAACCGTTAGACGATGGGGCCAGGAACGGAAATATTGTATATAAAAAAGGCGGTTTTGTAAAGGACCGCCTCTTACATTCTGATTATTTTTTAAGCCAGGTCTCATCCTGCCGGCAAAGCATCTCCCCGGCTCGCAACGGCTCTGCCATCAGCTCTTTTACAATATGCTCCATACGCATGCCTTGTGAACCCTTTATGAGAAGCAAATCATTTTCATGAATCTTGTCTTGCAAAAACCGTCCTGCCTCTGGTGACGAATTAAAATAATAAACATGATCTTCCGGGATTCCGGCGTCAATGGCTGCTTTGGCAATATCTTTGGCCCGCTCCCCCACGGTTACAAGATAGTCGATACCGAACTCACCAACCCGTTTACCAACATCGGCATGACCTTTTTCAGTAAAACTGCCCAGCTCAAGCATATCACCGACCACGGCCCAGCGCCTACCGGTTTCATAGATAGCAAGATCAGCCAAAGTATTAACTGCCGCCAGAGTTGCCAAGGGCGAAGCATTATACGTATCGTCCAAAAGCCAAGTATGTTTAATTCCCTTAATAATTCTCATCCTGCCCTTTGGCGCCTTGTAGTTTTTTAATGCCTGGGCAATATCCACCATGTTCATACCAAAATGAATGCCGACTGCCGCGCCAACCAATGCCGCGTAAACATGCGCCCGGCCCAGAACGCTCGGGATAGTCACCGGCACAGCATTACCCAAATACACAAGCTTCATAGTTGTCCCAGCGATTTCTTCAGTCGGCCGCTCTGGATCTGGTTCAAATTTATTAGTTACTTCAACCGCCCGCACATCCGAACCCTCTTCAAAACCAAAACCCATTACCTTGGCCTCTACCCCCTCCTTCACATTCCAGACGTTAATATCATCGCGATTTAAAATCGCTGTATTCTTTGCGGAAAGATGGGTTACAATAACCTGCTTTTCGCGAATCACGCCGTTAATATCTTTAAAAAACTCAACATGAACCGGCGCAATTGTGGTTAAAACTCCGACATCGCATGGTGCCAGGTCTGTCAAATACTTAATATCCCCTGGCCGGTCAGCGCCCATTTCAAGAATAAGAATTTCGGGATAGTCTTTGCGAAAAATTAATAATTCAAACGCCCGCCAAAAAATCATTATCCAGCGAAAAATATTTTTTAGACCCGAGGTCTCACCGATGATCGTAAGCGGTACCCCGATCTCATTATTATAATTTTTAATGTTCCGCCTCACTTTAAACTTTGACGAAAGAACCGCGTAAATCGCCTCCTTTGATGATGTCTTGCCCATTGATCCAGTAATACCAACAACCTTTGGCTGATATTTTGCCAAAACCTGTTTTGCCAAGAATCCTAGTATATTTTGTACGATTTTTTTCATAAAATAAAATAACTTGTATTATTCGTAATCCGGTGGCACTTGTAAATAGTTTAACAAATATTGAGCCATTTCGCCAAAAACCGGCGCGGCTGATTCAGAACCCCATTGTACATCCGGCCGGTCAATTTTGACAAGCATGATAAAAGCCGGATCCTGAGCCGGGGCAAAACCAATAAAAGATCCGATTGTCACGTTTGGATCGTAACCAAGCCCATTCGTTTTTGGCACCTGAGCCGTACCCGTCTTGCCGGCCACATAATAACCTGGCACTTTTGCTCTTCTGCCATGACCCTGTTCAACCACTGTTACCATCATGCCGCGAAGCAAAGTGGCGGTTCGTTCAGTGATTACTTCGCGAATCTCAGTTGGTGAACTTATTGCCTGGTCGCCGTTACAGTATATTACTTTATCAATAATGTAAGGCTTTACTAATTTGCCGCCATTGGCAATTGCCGCAAAAGAAGCAACCATCTGAAGCGGCGTAGTGGTAATGCCCTGGCCAAAAGAAGCCGTGGCCGCAAAAATGTCACCGCGCTGATCCAAGCTTGAAATATTGCCCGGTGATTCAGTTTCGAGCTGAATGCCGGTTTTCTTACCAAAACCAAAAGTATGAACATAGTCGCGGAATCTTCCCTTACCAATCTGTTCCATGGCAAAGATGGCGCCGGTGTTGATTGATTTTTCTAAAACCTGAGTCATGGTTTGCACACCATTGGCTTTTTCATCAAAATTCTTAATTATGTGCTCTCCATACTTAATCTCACCCTCATCCTCATAAGTTGTGTCCGGCTGAACCGCGCCTTCGTTCAAAGCCGCTGCCATGGTAATTGCCTTAAAAACCGAACCCGGCTCATATTGATTAAAGATTGCTGGATTATTAAACACCTGAATGTCTTCAACCTCATTATAGTTATTCGGATCAAAGTCAGGGGCTGAACACATTGCCAAAATTTTTCCATTTGGCCGCATAATAATGATTGATCCGCCGTCAGCACCGTGCTTAGCCACGGCCCCGTAGAGCTTAGTGCAAGCCTGATACTGAATATTACGGTCAATTGTTAAATAAACATCAGCGCCGTCAATCGCCGGCTTAAAACTCCGGTCCGCCACCGTAATCCAGCTGCCGCTTGCATCCAAAGCTGAATGTAAAAACCCCTGCTCGCCCTTGAGGTCAACATCAAAATATCCCTCAACCCCGTATTTGCCGCTCCGGTCGCCTTCCTCATCCGAACCAACAAAACCAGCCACATGTCCGCCTAAATTCTTTTCCGGATAAAAACGAAAACTGTCGCCAATAAAACCAACTCCCGCAAGCTCAAGCGCCCTGATCTGTTCAACCAGCTCATCTGATACCTGGGGCATGATTGGCTCATAAGGATCACTGCGGTCAGAGATCCGTGCGAGCAGTGCTTCACGCTCAGCACTGCCTCCTTTTTCCTCATCACCCTCTTCCTCTTCAACCCCTTCCTCTGATTCCTCTTCATAATCAAACTCTAATATCTCTTCTAGTTTTGATAAAAACTCTTCTGGGTCTTCAATATGGCGCGGATCAGCATAAACCAAACTAAGCTCCTGATTGGTTGCCAAAGCGTAATGCTTATCACTTACCTCTTCACCAACTAAAATCTCGCCGCGCTCGGGAAACAAATCCTTATAAATTTCATGCTGGCCCGTGGCCAAAGCCTCATAAAAGTTATGTTCAATCACCTGCAGAATAAAAAGCTTGGCGCAAATTAAACCCGCAAAAATAAAAAACACCACCAGCAATATCTTGGTGCGCTTATTAAAAGTTGATGAAACTGTCTTTTTCTTTTTTACTTTGTAACCTGAGTATTTTGATCTCATTTTAACGATATTCAAATAACATTCCTTCTCCCAATGGGTTGGTGCCTTCTTTTACTTCTTCACCATCATCAACCCCGTCGCCGTCCGTGTCCGGATTGTTTGGATCTGTACCCATGGTAAACTCAAACGTGTCATAAAGCCCGTCACGGTCCCGATCCCGGAAACCAAGCTCGGTTGTTATCTCTTCACCCGCACTCACCGGCAGCTCGGTTGGTTCACCCGTGATTATTCCTTCTCCGACCGGCAGCTCCTCAGCTTCACCCGCGGTTGGTAAACCACCGACGCCGCGCAGGATCTCTCCCGCGGTCTGTACATTTTCTGGAGATAAAATCTCAACTTCCTTATTATGATCATCAAGACTCAAAATCCAAACGAACTCTACTTTTGAACCATTAGCTTCTTCGTATGTTCCACCGACCTGAACCCGGTAAAGATTTTTGTTGCTCCAGCCAACCCAAAACTCAATTTCCATATCAGCTATCTCATTTATCCAATCTTCAGCATGCCTGAGCTCTGAGCGCGTCATACCCTTGCCCTCGGTAATTAATTTATAATTTTTTATAAAATCTAATGCCTGCTCAGAATCAAACTCCAAACTAAATCCGCGCACCAAAGTAAAACCAATAAAGTTATAACCAAGCTTTTCCTTGAATTTGAAAATCCTACTGTCATTAACCAAGCGCCGCAGATCAACCACTTGCTGATCAGCCAGATCATGCCTTAACCAGCCGGCAAACTGTTCAAAAAAATCAGCTTGCGCCTTGACCCACTTGGCAACAAAAGGTTCAAGGTTAATTTCTTCGCTTTCCGGTGCTTTATTTATTTTTATATATGACTCGCTTGCGGTCACTATTTGATCAAATTCAATCTGCCACTTATTCTTCCTGTCTCTATCATAGGCAACCACTTGAGCTTGAGCAGTATACGGAATACCCTCGGTCGCCAAATCAATCTCACCCTTGACTGAGCCCTTGAGCTTTCCCTCAACTTCATGCACCTTTTCTTCATAACCCAAACCGCTGATCACTGTAGCGGGGCGAATAATATTACCAATTACCTCATACTGCCATTTGTACTCCGCGGTTTCAAGCTGAGCCAGCTTTTTCATTGTGGCGCGCAAAAAAGCATCCGGCGTGGTTACAAAATATAAATACAAACCAATACCCAAAAACACTGCCATGGTCAGCAATATTAAAAAAAGCAGTGTCTTTAAATTAGAAAATGGGTTCATATATCAAATGCTCCGGCCTCAATTTCTACCCAGTCATCGCCTTTCCAGGCATAGGCTTTAAACTTATGCGCGTACTCGTCTTCTGAATATACATACTCAACCGTGGCCGTGTCGCCCATGCGTTTTGAATAAGTTGTCTTCTTGTCCAAAACCACTGGCTTTGTTTCGCGCTCAAGCTTCATCTTACCCAAAGGGCCTTCAAACACAATTCTTTCAATCTTGGATCTCGGAATGTCCTCCATTGGCTCTTCTTCCTCCTCAATAACCTCAAACTTATCTTTGACCATTCCCACAACCTCTTTCCATTTTTCATCCTGCATATTTAAAAATTATGACCTAGCTTTTTTAAATTTATGATTGGCACAAATATATTCTCCGGCATCTGATCCGGATGAAACCACTGCCAGCGTTCACACTTATCCGGCTCACACACCTCAGGCTCACCTCCATTAACTATTGCTTCCATGAATATGGTGACATAATGCTTTCTATCATCAGTCATAATGTCATTGGTCGCCGTAACAAACTTTGTTTCACGAACCTCTAAGCCAGTTTCTTCTTTTACTTCACGACGCGTACAGCAATCAAATGTTTCATTAAATTCCAAATGACCACCCGGGAAAGACCAGGTCCCTTCACCATGAGCACCTTTTCGCAGGCCCATTAAAATCTTATCTCCTCTTTTAACAATAACCCCAACTCCGATCTTGGGGTATGATCTGTCTTTCATAAAATTCATCTCAAACAAGCCGGCTTGCCGCCGTATTCAATATGATGGCGGATGCATTCACAGCAAGTGCCGTGATTTTCGCAATCCTTTTCCGTACATGGACAATCCTCCTCATTAATTTTTACATTTGGACAAGGTTTTCTCTTCATACTACTTTAGATGTTTGATAATTGCGTTGGCAAAACCCTTGGCCGCCCCTGGACCATTGGCCGTAATGACGTTATCGGTCGAGGTTACTGCCTCGCCAGTAAAAAATACGCCGTTTTCTTCAAGCTCGGTCTGGCCTGATTCATGAACCGTGGCTCGCTTACCAGTGAGAATTCCGGAATTTGCCAAAATCACCGGCGCACTACAAATTGCCGCCGTCAACTTGCCAGAGTCATGAAAGTCACGGGCCAAATCGACAAAGCTTGGCTCAGCAACCATGCTGCGCATGCCCGGCCCGCCAACAAAAACCACGGCATCAAAATTATCCGGCCTCACTTCATCAACAGAAAAATCAACTTTAATTGTTTTGCCCTGCTCACTTTCGGCCGTACCCGCACTCATTGAAGCAACCTGCACAGTAGCGCCCTCCTTTTCAAATGCTTCTTTGGGAGTAAAACACTCAGCGTCTTTAAACGCGCGCGGTGCCACTACCATAAGAATTTTTTTATTTTCTAGAGTCATATTTTTAGCTTAGTGATCAAAGTACTTTTTGCCTTTTAATTCGTCTGGCAAATAATCCTGCTCAACCGGTTCATTATATTCAGGATTATATTTATAACCTTTGCCATACCCCAGGTCTTTCATTAGTTCGGTTGGTGCATTACGGATATGAAGCGGTACTGGCAAATTCTCAAGCTCTTGGATATCTTTTTGCACATTCTTATACGCCATGTAGAGCTTGTTTGATTTCGGCGCCTGTGCCAAATATACCACGGCCTGCGCTAAAATCACGTTGCACTCCGGCATACCAAGGTAATGGCTGGCCGTATACGCACTCACTGCCTGTGTCAGAGCATTTGGATCAGCTATACCAATATCTTCCGAGGCAAAACGGATTAACCGCCGTGCCACGTACAAGGGATCTTCTCCTCCCTCAAGCATGCGACCAAGCCAGTATAGCGCCGCATTTACGTCAGAACCACGGAGGGATTTATGAAGCGCAGAAATGATATTGTAATGCTCTTCACCGGTTTTGTCGTATAAGAGGTGAGTCCGTTGCAGAGCTTCGCTAATCTCCTTCACTTCTAATTTTACCATTTTTTCACCCTTTTTCGTAGCCGAGTTCACTGCCATCTCAAGCGCGTTCAATGCCTCACGAGCGTCACCATTTACCATATTTGCCAGATAGTCCAGAACCTTAGCGTCAATCTTAACATCAAGCTTGCCCAACCCCCTTTGCTCATCCCTGAGTGCGTAATCAAGAATCCTTCTAATCTCATCCGGCTTGAGTTGATTTAAAACAAAAACCCGGCTGCGCGAAAGCAAAGCCGAGTTAACTTCAAAGCTTGGATTTTCAGTAGTTGCACCAATTAAAATAATGTTGCCCTGTTCAACATGCGGTAAAAACGCATCCTGCTGAGCTTTATTAAAACGATGAATCTCATCAACAAAAAGAATTGTGTTTTTAAGGTAAAGCTTGCGGTCATCTTTGGCTTTTTCAATGATCTTCCTTACCTCAGGAATTCCCGTGCCCACGGCTGTAATCTCAACAAAGTTTGACTTTGTCTGATTGGCAATAATTTTTGCAAGCGTAGTTTTACCCGTACCGGGCGGGCCCCAAAAAATCATTGACGGCACCTGATCACCCTCAAGCAGCTTGCGAAGCATCTTGCCCTCCCCGACTAAATGCTCCTGCCCCACAAACTCCGGCAATGTCCTCGGCCGCATCCGATCCGCCAAAGGCGACGGTGTTGATTGTAGATTTTGACTAAATAAATCCATAAGAGTATACTAAGCCCATTCGGGAGGGAGGATTAAATGGAAGGTATTAAGCAAGAGCTCTTTGAACTTTGGCAGGATATTGCGAATGGCTTCAGAAAAGCTTGGAAAAACTGGCTCTGCGAAGCCGGCTTTCATCAAGGCGATAAAATTACCGAGCCCCATGAACACAAGTCCAATGTATCAATTAAGTACTGCTCGCTATGCGGCGGCATCATTGATGAAATCGAAGACGAACAAGGCGTCAGCTGGACATCTGAGGCAAACTGATCCCGCTCTGAGCGGGATTTTTTCTTTTAAATAAGCCAAATTCTTGACTTTATCTTATAATTTTGCTAGAATTTAGTCAAATTAAACGGGGTATAGCGAAGAGGTATCGCGCACCGTTCGGGACGGTGAGATCGGCGGTTCGATTCCGCCTACCCCGACCAAAGAATCGCTCAAAGAGCGGTTTTTTGTTATAATCAAAACATTATGCCGATCATCTATCTAACAATATTAACAATTTTTGCCGCCACTGTCGGCACCTTAACTGGCTTTGGCAGTTCAACGATCATGATCCCAGTCTTGCTAATATTCTTTCCCCTGCCGCAAACCCTGCTGCTTGCCGGCATCGTTCATTTATTTAATGACATTTGGAAACTCGCTCTATTTCGCAAAGGTATTCGCTGGAAATTGATTTTAGGCTTTGGTATTCCCGGAATAATTTTTAGTATTATCGGTGCCAGCCTTGCCATCCGGGCGCCAGAAGAACTTCTTTCACGGATTTTGGGTGCCTTTTTAATTGGTTATGTTATCTTTTTATTTTTAAAGCCTAAATTTAAAGTAAAACAAAACAATTCATTCGCCATGACCGGCGGCGCGCTTTCTGGATTCTTGGCCGGCATCTTTGGCATTGGAGGCGCGGTCCGAAGTGCCTTTTTGTCGGCCTTTGATCTTCCCAAAGCTGTATATCTAGCCACGGCCGGCGCCATTGCCCTGACGATCGACACCACCCGGCTCATCACCTACTACAGCGGCGGCGTCCGTTTAGAGGGGCTGCTTTTGTGGGGACTATTAATTTTTATACCGGCATCCTTTATTGGCGCCAAAATCGCTCAGAAATTTATTAATAAAGTACCGCAAAAATATTTTCGAATCATTATTGCAATATTTTTATTAATATTTGGTATTAAATTAATTGTCTTTCCATAAATATGCATCACGAACATCAGGACAAGCAACCTATAAAGCACGGTGAACACGGGTCCTCAGCTTCATGTTGTGAGCCAAAAGCCGGCATGGACCACTCTGACCATATTAAGCAATATAAAAAAAGATTCTGGGTATCGCTCGCACTGACCATTCCCGTTTTACTGCTTTCAGAAATGATCCAAAACTGGTTTGGCTTTGAACTGGATGTCCCCTTCCAAAAAATTTTTGTCCCAGCTTTTAGCGGCATAATCTACTTTTACGGCGGCTGGCCGTTCTTACGTGATACCGTAACCGAAATTAAAAACAAAAAGCCCGGCATGATGACATTGATCAGCATGGCGATTTCAGTGTCCTTCTTTTATTCGGTTAGCACCATCTTTTTTAATCTTGGCAAAGATTTCTTTTGGGAACTGGCAACGTTGATTGACGTAATGCTTCTCGGACACTGGATGGAAGCTCGAAGTGTCATGGGCGCTTCCCGCGCTTTGGATGAGCTGGTAAAAATAATTCCGGCGCGAGCTCATCTAATTAAAGGAGGAACAACCGTTGACATTGATGTTAATGAACTTAAAGTTGGAGATATCGCATTAGTAAAGCCGGGTGAAAAAATCCCCTCGGATGGCATTGTCATCGAAGGCGCATCATCAGTAAACGAAGCGCTAATCACCGGTGAATCAAAGCCCGTAGATAAAAATCTCAACGACAACGTCATCGGCGGAGCAATTAATGGTGAAGGCGCATTAAAAATAAAAATTAACAAAACCGGTGACCAGACCTATCTTAGTCAGATTATAAAGCTGGTCAGTGAGGCCCAAGAAAGTAAGTCAAAAACCCAGGACCTGGCCAACAAAGCGGCGGCCATTCTCTTTTACGTAGCCGCGGCCTCCGGCATTATCACATATATTGTCTGGCTGATTATCGGCTTGCCGGAAATTGCGCTTGAACGTTCAGTCACCGTATTGGTAATCGCTTGTCCGCACGCCCTGGGTCTTGCCATCCCGCTCGTTGTCTCCCTTTCCACCTCGATCACAGCAAAAAACGGCATGCTTATCCGGAACCGCAAAGCCTTTGAGTCGGTGCGTAACATTGACGCAATTGTTCTTGACAAAACCGGCACTCTTACCACCGGCCGATTCGGTGTTACTGACATATCTTCGCCTGCCGTTAATGACACACTTGCCCTTGCCGCGGCAGTTGAAAAAAAATCTGAACACATCATTGCCCAAGCGATTGTTGAGAATGCCCAAGAAAAAAATATTAAGATTCCCAAAACCAGCAATTTTAAAGCAATACCTGGCAAAGGCGCCTCAGCCACTGTGGAAGGCAAAGAGGTGTTGGTTGGCAACCGCAATTTGGTGCTTGAATCTAACATCAAGATAAACGAAGACGCGCAAAAGCTTGAAGAACAAGGCAAAACCACTGTCTATGTTATTGCTGACAAAAAACATATTGGTACAATTGCCCTGACTGACCAGATCAGACCCGAATCTAAGGACGCGATACAAAAATTAAAAAAAATGAATATTAAAACATACATGCTGACCGGCGATTCAGAACGCGTTGCCAGGTCAGTTGCCGAAGAGTTAAAAATTGACAACTACTTTGCCCAAGTTTTGCCCGAAGAAAAAGCTGATCATGTGAAGTCACTACAAAAGCAAGGTTTAAAAGTTGCCATGGTCGGCGACGGTATTAATGACGCCCCGGCCCTAGCCACCGCCGATGTTGGCATTGCCATTGGCGCCGGCACTGACGTTGCGATTGAAAGCGCGGAAATAATTCTGGTAAAAAATAGCCCCCGAGACGCCGTGAGAATCATCGGCTTTTCACGAAAAACCTATTCCAAAATGCTGCAAAATCTTTGGTGGGCCGCCGGCTATAACATCATAGCTATCCCGCTTGCCGCCGGCATCTTATATTCCTACGGAATTATTCTAAATCCGGCCATCGGCGCCTTGCTCATGTCTTTGTCAACAATTATTGTCGCACTCAATGCCCAGACCCTAAGAAAATACGCAACATTATAAATTAAATACCAAAAAAAGCAACTCACTAAGGGGCTGTTTTTTATTACAGCACCTTGACATCTAATAAAAATTATGGTATTGTGAATGGCTAATGATATAGCTTATAAGGAGGAAAAACATGAAAAAGCTCTTAATCGTTCTTCCGTTAGTTCTCATAACAACCTTCGCAAGCGCATCAGAAGGAGCAAATTTCCCTTGGCAAGGCGCACAGATCCAGACCGCCGTGGGCGGCAGTGTGCCGATTCACGGTGAGGCTATCCGCATCCGCGCCTCCGGAGCTCTGTTCGCAGTCCCTGAGACCAAGTTCATCGTGTTCTTTGCCTACGGAGGTCCGATCTTCTCACCAGTCGACTGGTTCTGGATCGCACCGCAGGTCGGCTACGCCGCAAACTGGCTGCCAACTGACGCCGGCATTGCCTCGGTTTGGATGGGTTTTGCATTTTTCGAGGGGCAACTCACCATCTTTACCGAAAACGAGGCCATCTTCAACCACAAGAAGGCCGACTACTACGGATACCATGCCGTAGACTACAACCCGCTGGACTGGGTGAACATCGGAATTCAAGCCGAAGCCGTAAACAAACTCGTGATGTTCGGCCCGCATGTAGGATTTTCCAAAGGGCCTTTCCATTTCGAGCTCCAGTGGTACGCTGGCGTACAAGAAGAGAACATGGGACACACTGTTCGCATCTTCTCAAGCCTCATGTTCTAGCCCTGCCTTATAAAACGCCCATGACTGTCCTGGTCATGGGCTTTTTCTTTTATAATGTCGAGTTACTACTAATAATCAATTCCCTTTCTCGCCTTCACATCCTTATCAATATAATGCTTAACATTCCTCATATCAGTCACCAGATCCGCCGCCTGTAGAATCTCTGGCCGGGCATTTCGACCGGTCAGTACCAGCTCCATCTTGGCTGGTTTTTTTGATATCAGATCTAAGATGTACGCCAGTTCAATTAATTGTTGATGCAAAACATTATTTATCTCATCTAAAATCAATAGATCATGTCTAGCCTTGTTCATAACATCCAACGCAAGCTCAATCCCGCGGCGCACTTCCATTTTATCGTCATCACTTATTGAAAAATCAAATTCCTGCGTTTTGGGATTAAACCGTTCACGGCCAAACGCCCACCAGTCTATCTGCTCATCAAATTTTGCGTCTAAAATATTTCTTTCTGAGTAGAAGTTGCCAGCTTTGTCAAAAAAAACAATGGCCACGCGCTTACCCGCGCCAACTGCCCGCATGGCCAATCCTATTGACGAAGTAGTCTTTCCCTTGCCGTCACCGGTGTAAACGTGAATATAACCTTTCATAAAAAGAGACTTGAGATTAGAGATTTGAGATTGGTTTAATCTCCAATCCCTAATCTCTAATTAACCCTTTATGAACAGCCGCTGGTTGCTCCGCAGTTAAGGCATTTATAGCAAGCTCCGCTTCGTACCATCATACTGCCGCAAGTATCACAGACCGGTGCGTCAGACTGCACGTCAAAGGTTACGGTATCTTCCGAGCCAAGCTGGGTGCCAAGGGGCAATTTTTGTTTTTTCTCTTCAACTTCTTTAACCTTGCCTGAGGATGTCGGTTCTTCAATTTGCGGCGGTACTTCCTGAGGCGTATTCACACCAACCATTGCCTGATCCTCGGGCGGTAAAAATTTAATTGATAACCAGCGGAAAATATAATCAACAATTGATTTAGCAATTCTGATTTGCGGATTATTAGTCACGCCGGACGGCTCAAACCTCATGTGGGCGAACTTATTCACCAAAACCCGAAGCGGCACCCCATACTGCAGACCGATTGAAACTGAGGTGGCGAACGCATCCACCAGGCCCGAAATCACACTGCCGGTTTTACTCATGGTCACAAATATTTCACCCGGTGTGCCGTCTTCAAACTGACCCACGGTAATGTAGCCTTCATGGTTGGCAACGGAAAACTTATGAGTGATTGAGCGGCGCTCATCCGGCATACGGCGGCGGCGCGGCTTATACTCTTCTGACCGGCCCTCGCCCTTTGCTTCTTTATCTTCTTTTTTCTTGCCGTCTTTTGATGTGGTGAGCGGCTGAGTCCGCTTGCTGTTATCGCGGTAAATCGCAATTGCCTTAAGCCCCAGACGCCAGGCCGTCATGTAAGCTTCGCTGATGTCGTCTTCAGTCACTTCCTCGGGCATATTCACGGTCTTTGAAATGGCGCCGGAAAGAAACGGCTGAACCGCACCCATCATCCTGATGTGCCCAAGGTAATGAATGCTCCGCTTACCGTTCTGCGGCTTAAAAGCGCAGTCAAACACTCTGAGGTGCTCGTCACTGACGTGCGGCGCGCCTTCAATTGTGTCATTTGCGTCAATATACTCCATGATATCCTTAATCTCATCATCAGTATATCCAAGCCGACCCAGTGCCTCAGGCACGGTTTTATTAACGATTTTTATCATGCCCCCACCGACAAGCCATTTATATTTTACTAAAGCAATATCCGGCTCAATCCCGGTTGTATCGCAATCCATTAAAAATCCGATTGTGCCGGTCGGCGCCAAAAGCGATACCTGCGCATTCCTGAATCCGTGCTCACGTCCGGCCGCCAGTGCCTGGTCCCACATCATTTGCGAAGCAACGCGCAGATTCTCTGGCACGCCGGCCTCATCAATCTTACCGTTTTCTTCCCGATGCATCTCAATCACCCCTAGGGCCGGCTCTTCGTTTTCCGGATAGCCTCGGAATGTGCCCAAACGCGCGGCAATGCGCGCTGACTGGTCATAGGCCGTGGCCGTCATAAACGAAGTTAAAGCTGCGCTGAAGTTCCTGCCCCGTTCACTGTCATAAGCCAGACCGCGCGACATGAGGAGCGCGCCCAAATTGGCATAACCAAGACCTAAGGCACGAAAATCATGCGCGTTCCTCTCAATTGCCGGCGTAGGGTAACTGGAATTATCAATCACAATTTCCTGCGCTGTTATCAGCGTCCGTGCCACATGCTCAAATCTGTTTACATCAAACTCACCCTTCTCATCACGGCATTTTATTAGATTAATTGAAGCCAGATTGCAGGCTGAATCATCCAAAAACATAAACTCTGAACATGGATTTGAAGCATTAATCCGGCCGGAATTTGGACAAGTGTGCCAGCGGTTCACTGTTGTGTCGAACTGCAAGCCCGGATCACCGCAAACCCAAGCCGCTTTTGAAATCTGCTTCATTATATCGCGGGCCTTAAACGTTTCAACAACATCACCGGACGTCACCATCTTGGTAGACCAGTCTGCATCCTCATCAACTGCTTTCATAAAATCGTCAGATACCCGCACACTGTTGTTTGCGTTTTGAAAAAATATTGAATTATAAGCCTCACCGTCAAATGAACCATCATAACCTGCCTCAATTAAAGTCCAGGCTTTTTTCTCTTCATCAGATTTACAATTAATAAACTCAACAATATCTGGATGATCAACATTTAGAATAACCATCTTGGCGGCGCGTCTGGTTTTGCCACCCGACTTAATCACACCGGCGAAAGCGTCAAACCCGCGCATAAAAGAAACCGGACCAGATGACTTGCCCTGCGAATTACCCAAGAACTCTTTTGATGAACGGAGTGCTGAAAGATTACTGCCCGTGCCTGAACCATATTTAAAAAGCATGCCTTCAGTCATTGAAAGATTCAGAATTGACCTCATGTCGTCCTGGACTGAATTAATAAAGCATGCTGATGTCTGCGGCCGCGGATTAACGCCGACATTAAACCAAACCGGGCTGTTAAAAGCCGCGTATTGATTAACTAAAATGTAAGTAAGTTCATCTTCAAAGTTCTTAGCATCTTCCTGGGTATTAAAATATCCATCACATCTACCCCAGTCAGAAATTGTCCGAACCACTCGGTCAACCATCTGGCTGACACTGTATTCACGCTCCGGCGTACCAATCTTGCCGCGGAAATATTTTGAAGAAACAATATTGGTGGCAGTCTGCGACCAGCTCTTTGGCACTTCAACTTCTTTTTGCTCAAAAATTACATCACCCTTATCATTGGTAATCCTGGCATCACGCCTCTCCCATTCAATCTCATCATACGGCCGCACATCCGGAGATGTAAAAAACCGTTTAAAGCTAACACCGTCGCCATAAACCGGTTTTCGCTCAAGTGCCTGGCCTTTTTTCTGTCGATAAGCAATAAAGCACTTGGCCACATGTGTTAAATTATGATCAATTAAAGTTAGCTGGACAATCTCTCGAACCTCATCAGAGGTTGGGGTGGTATGGCCGTCAAACTCACTCGCTAAACGACTCAAAACCTGTTTGGTAACCCGACCGGCCAGGTCAGTGTCCTTCATTCCGGCATCAACAAAACTGTACCAAATAGACTTTGAAAGCTTTTCTGCATCAAACTCGTGTGTATCGCCGCTTCTTTTATAAATATTTTTAACCTGTGCCAGATAATGCCAAACCCTATCAGAAACCTGTTTACCAGTTAAAAGCTCTGGCATTGCGTCGACCTTTTTTTGTTCTTCACGAGAGATTGAATCCTTCATAGTATTAAATTAATACTTAGCTCAATAAAAAATATGAGTCGTAAAAGCTCATATTCTTTGAAAGTCCTGACACAATATATTGTGTCCGCAAGTATTATTATAGCACAATATATTGTGTTTTCTAAGACCCTCCCAACTTAAAAATTGTGGATAACTTACCAATTTTTATGATACACGTAGATATTGCCTGCTCCTGCCCTCTCTTCATGACTGTGCCCCCAATTCGGGTAGTTAAAGGCATAGGATATCACCCTGGCCCCTGGCTTTGCCTCAGTCATAACCTTTTTCTCAAGCTTGACATTTGCCTCAGGCAAAAGATAGGTCATAATTACGTCAGCCTGAGAAATATCCGCCTTATGCATGTCCTGCCTATTAATCTTAATATCCTTATTCATCCGCCTCATCAGCATATCTAGCTGGCAAAACCAGGCCATGATCGGATTTATTTCATATCCCACTCCCCTGGCTTTGTGATTCTTCAGTGCCCTGACTAAGAGACGGCCATCACCCGAACCTAGATCCGCCACAATTTCGCCTGGTTTAATATTAGCAAGCTCAAGCATTCGGTCAACCGTGCTCATACGTAAAGGCACCCAAGGTGCGTCAAAAAAATTGGATATTAATAATGCTGTCGCCCAAATAAGCGCCAGGACCAAACAAATGAATACTGCAACTAATGCTAAAGTAATAATCATAATCCCTAAAAGCTAAAAGCTGACAGATGAAAGCTGGTTTACCAGCTCCCTCCGCCGCCGCCGCCAAAGCCGCCGCCGGAAAATCCTCCGCCAGAGAACCCAGAGCTACCTGAGCCGGCGCCACCGCCCGGCCGCGTTGCCATGGCTGAACGGGTCGATGAATCAAAACCGCCCAAGCTTGAAACAAAGTAAGCCGTAGTAAACGGCCGGCCGTCACCCTCATACCAATCCGGCGGTTGAGTATAAATATCTTTAAATTGCTCTGCCCACTGCTTTTCCACGCCCAAAACCATGGCATAAGCTAAAAATTGTTCAAACATTTCCGGCTTTTTCTCTGGTGCGTTATGAAACTTAAGCCTGTCCTCCTCTGTTACTTTAAGAAAATTCTGAAACCCCAGTATTTTCTCCCGAATCATACTGCCTTCACTGGTCCGCTTTACCATAAATGCAGACGACACTGCGACAATAATGCCGCACAAACCAAGACCAATACCATTGGCAATCGATTCAGTAATCACGCCAATAATACCGGCCAGCACACATACGGCCAAACCGATACTGATATAAATTGCCCTGGTTTCGCCAGGTTTGCGGACAAAATATTTATTCGTCATCATTGTCTCATTCAAAATCTTGGAAAGCTTGGGTAATTTTTTATAGAACTTATTTTTTAGATCCAATACTTTAACGCTTTCCTTGCTCCCGAAAAGCGCCTCCATAAATTCACGGTCATATTTTTTTGGCAGACTGTCGCCCGGCTTCAGTTTAATAATCTCGTAATCCTTTGAGCCTAGCAATCCCTTTTTCTCAATATATTTAATTTTAATATAACCGCGCTGAGCCAGGTCAATAATTGTTGAGCTCAAATCCTTCATGTGCGGATGGCCGTCCACTGCCGTACCTACCTCAGCCGGATTCATTTCCTCCGGCGGCTCATAAAGCGGAATAATAGTGCCGCGGCCAAACTCATCCCGGCCGTGCTTAGTCCACCACCAGTACATAAAGATCAAAACCGGAATTGGAAAAAAAAGCCCCCAGTTATCAGTAATAAACCATTTAATTTCTTGCCAAAATCCGGGCTTAGCAATCACACCCGGTGACCAACCCACCACCACTGACATGCCTTCGTACGGTGCAAATGAATCGTCTGATGCAAAATAATAACCGTTTCTAGTTTTCATGATCGAACAATCCTGATTTACTTCACCCAAAGCGCCAGTATAGCAAACTGCCTGCAAACCGCTCAGAGCCGCCTCAGGCAATTCAACCTCAACCTCATGAAAAACAATCGGCACTGGCCATTCATTGCCGCTCGTGTTCCAATAGAGCTCGTCGTGCGTATCAAAATAATTTATTCCCCGCCAAACCTGATATTGAATCACATAAGTATTTTCTCCGGTCACCCATACATCGGCGTCCCCGATCTTTATTTCAAGATAACCGCTGTATTTACTGGTTTTATAATTATAATCCCTCCCATTCTCATCAGTGACTGACAATACTTTAATACGAAGATTGTAAGTGCTGCCGCTTCTTGAATATTTATACGGAATTGTTCTGAATATGCCATGCCGATCCTGCGCCCCAAAGTCATAAACTATTTCTTCGGTCACAATAATTGAAGCGTCTTCCTGAACCTGAAGCCTGGTTTTAAACGTATCAATCTGCTCAACCTGAGCTGATACCGGCATCAAGGGGAAAATCAGTAAAAATGACAGACTTACTATATAAAATATTTTTTTCATAATAGGGACTTAACAAAATTATGATTATATTTTACAATAGATTGGAACAAAATAAAAATGAGTTTATACAAAATCATTAGACCAATTATATTTTGCCTTAATGCTGAAACCGCCCACGAGCTGGTGCTCAAAGGCTTGAAGTTCGTAAATACCTACCCTGGCCTAAGAAAGGGGCTGGGGCATTTCTTTAAATACTCTCACCCCTGCCTTGAGCAAAGCTTGTTTGGACTTAAGTTTAAAAATTCGATCGGCATTCCAGCTGGCGCTGACAAACACGCTCAGGCGCCCAATGCCTGGCAAAGTCTTGGTTTTGGCTTTGCCGAAATCGGTTCAGTTACCCACGAGCCTCAACCCGGCAACCCAAAGCCCCGTCTCTGGCGCCTTGTCTCTCACAAATCAATCTGTGTAAATATGGGCCTCAACAGTGAGGGCGCGGAGATTGTCAAAGAACGATTAACAAAAAAAGATAATACTTACCCAGTCGGCACCAGCATTGCTAAAACCACGGCCGTACCACAAGAAGACACTATAAAAGACTATTTAGCCACTTTTAGAATCCTTGCCCCGGTCTCTGACTTCATCACCCTGAATGTCAGCTGCCCTAATGTGCAGGGTTTTACCTGTATGCAAAAATCAGAATTTTTAAAAGGCCTGCTTGCGGCCATCGAAGACGCGAATCAAGAATTTAAAAAACCAATCTTTATTAAAATCGGTCCGGACAACTCTGACGAAGAACTCAAGGAAATCTGCGATCTGGCAAAAGAGCATAAGGTATCTGCCCTGATAGCCACCAACCTTACTAAGGTCCGCACACCGGAAACCGAACACATTGCCCATCCCGGCGGTTTAAGCGGTAAATTTGTTGAGCACGTCTCAAATACAACCATCCGCAAAGCTTACCAACTCCTCAAAGACTCTGATGTTAAGATAATTGGCGTTGGCGGCATCTTTACTGCTGAAGATGCTTATAAAAAAATCAAACTCGGCGCCTCCCTGGTTCAACTCTACACCGGCTATATATACAATGGCCCGGGTTCAATTAAAAAAATCAACCAGGGTTTGGTTGACCTCCTGTCTCGCGACGGATTTTCCAATATTTCCGAGGCCGTAGGAATTGAAAACAATTAATCAAGCATTGAAAACTCACAACCGCAATAGTTTTGTCTATAAACACCCATTTCATGGGATTTTTTATTTGTTTCTTGCTGACCACCCTGCTTTTTCCAGTCACCTTCTAAAAACTTAATACCAAAGTGTTCAGCCCATTTTTTACCAATTGGATTTATCACCTCACCGCTTTTGTTGCGGCCGATGGTCAGCGTCGAGGCAAAGCAATCAAACCCATTCTCTTTAGCATAACGAGCCGATTCACGCAAACGCCAGTCAAAACACTTCTCACAGCGCTTACCACCTTCTGGCTCACCTTCCAGACCCTTTACTGCCTCTTGCCATGCTGAGTGATCATAAAGCCCTTCAATAAATTTCATTCCTAGCTTCTCAGCCACCCCGCGCGAAGCATCCCTGCGCAAACCATATTCAGATTCTGGAAAAATATTTGGATTAAAATAATACATTATTACCTCATATTTTTTAGATAACATTTCCGCAAGCCAGGAACCGCACACCCCGCAACAGGTATGCAGAAGTAATTTTGGTTTATTTTCCAACATAAAAATGCCCTTATCATGGGCATTTTTAATTTAACTCTTTATAGCGTAATCGTCAACTTTGAATATCTGTATACCTTGGCCGCGATCACAATAAAGGCAACACCGAGCACGATAAAAACCACGCTTACCAGAGCCACCAATAATTCTGGGAAAATTGCTATCAGAACACCCAGAATGATTAATAGCAGGCCCTCAAGCACGAGCGACCAAAAAAGCTGACGCACAACCTTAAAAACTACTTCAAATTTTTCCATATATTTTTTTAATTTTCTTAAAGCTAATTTTATTTTACCACAACCCCGGAATAATCCAAAAACGACCAGTTGCGCATAAAGTCAGCATAACTCATCTTGAGCCGGCCGCGCATTGGGTCCAAAAGAATCACCTGATCCGGGTGATTGGGATCCCCCTCCCAGCCAAGCACGATGTAGGTGTGCTCGCCAATAAACCCCAATACATTCGCGCCCTCCGAGGTTTGCCAAATTAGAGCCTGCGGGTTTTGATGATAATTTCCCCAGATAATTACAACATTGTCCGCTAAAATATTATCTTTAACATAATTCCAGCCGACATGACGGAAATCTTCAGCCAAGCGATAGCGACGAGCGAGCTCAGCAATCGGCTTCCAATAGATACCATAACCAGTCATTCTCACTTGGCTCGCATCAATATCACCCACATAACCCTTACTCGGGTCACCCCAGACGCCATTTTCATACTTTATTGGATAACTTTTAGGCTGATATTTAATTAACTCAGATTCGCTCACATCCAAACCCTTGTAAAGTAATGCCGAGCGCAAACTTGCAACTTCGCAACTCAAACTATGCTCTTGTTTATGAAAAGGCACGCTCATTTCATGCGACTTGGTTTCAGTGGCCCGCCAGGTCACTACCTCGCCGTTTTGAATATCAACTCTGACACCGCCAAGATAACTCGCTTCATAAGCAAACCACTCGTTTAAAATCTCACCGCGGTGATTAAATACCCGTACGTGCGGCCCGCCGCCCACTCCGGCCCCGGTCACAATCTCGGCCATGCCGTCAGCATTAACATCACCAACCGCCAGATATACTCCCCCGCGAAAATACTGATTATAAGCCGCAAACTGGCCTACCAAACGGCCCTCTGAATTAAAGATTCGCACATGCGGACCCATGCCGGCACCAGAAGTCACCACAATCTCTTCATATCCATTGGCATTAAGATCACCAGCGCCGGTGTGGATTGTGCCATTCCAATACGGAAACGCCTGCCATGATTTTCCTGATGATGCAGTTATGACACCATTGCTAGTATTTATGCTCTCCGCCATGACCGGCAGAACAAATAAAAAAATCATCCCGGCCCCCAGGAGAAAATAACTTTTTCTTAATAAAATTTTCAGTATTTTTTTCACAAAAATATTATATCACAGTAAAATTTTATAAATTTTTATTTATTCACATCAAATTTATTAACTTTCAAAAAAATGTTATAATAATTATTGATATGATTTGGAGGTTAATAATTTTTTTTATTATATTCTTCGCGCTCGTTTTGGGTGTTTTTTTGTTTATTGCCAGCCGTACCGACTACAGCGACGGAGATCCTGCCTGGGGCGTCACTTTCAGCCCGACCTATTCTGAAGAACT